>Ga0209107_10002090_pt1 | contig 11113 bp, 13 predicted proteins | sample LakErihyJuly2011_2_FD_187460 | JGI IMG/M metagenome (GOLD analysis project Ga0209107, IMG submission 187460) | Freshwater microbial communities from dead zone in Lake Erie, Canada - CCB hypolimnion July 2011 (SPAdes) (version 2) | ecosystem: Environmental > Aquatic > Freshwater > Lentic >... | reverse complement strand
GCCCAGGTCGTGCGCGAGGGCCACGGCTTCGACCAGGTCTTCGTTGAGGCCCAGCGAACGCGCGATGGACCGTCCCAGCTGCGCCACTTCCAGCGAGTGCGTCAGGCGCGTGCGGAAGAGGTCGCCCTCGTGGTTGAGGAAGACTTGCGTCTTGTAGACCAGGCGCCGAAAGGCCGTGCTGTGCACGATGCGGTCGCGGTCGCGCTGGAACTCGCTGCGCGTCGGTGCGCTGGGCTCCGGGAAGCGACGCCCCCGCGAGCGGTCGGGTTGGCTGGCGTAGGGCGCGGTCCACATGGCGGAAAGCGGTGCCGGTTCAGCGCACGTTGGCGGCGATCACGTCGCGCACCATGGCATCGGGCGCGCCCCGCATGCCTGCCTGGCCCAGCGGCCCGACGACCACGAAACGGATCTCGCCGCCCTCGGCCTTCTTGTCCACCTGCATCAGCTCGATGTAGCGGTCGGCGCCCAGGTCCGGGCCCTGCACGGGCAGGCCGGTGCGCTCGACCAGCGCGCGGATGCGCTGCGAGGTGGCCTCGTCGATCAGGCCCAGGCGGGCAGACAGGTCGGCCGCCATCACCATGCCGCAGCCCACGGCCTCGCCGTGCAGCCACGCGCCATAGCCCAGGCCCGCCTCGATGGCGTGCCCGAAGGTGTGGCCGTAGTTCAGGATGGCGCGCAGGCCGGATTCCTTTTCGTCCTGCCCCACCACCCAGGCCTTGATCTCGCACGAGCGCTGGATGGCGTGCCTGAGCGCCGCGCGGTCGCGCGCGAGCAGCCGGTCGAGGTTGGCTTCCAGCCAGGTGAGGAACGAGGCATCGGCGATCGGGCCGTACTTGATGACCTCGGCCAGGCCGGCCAGCAACTCGCGCTGCGGCAGGGTATCGAGCGTGTCGATGTCGCAGACCACGCGCAGTGGCTGGTAGAACGCGCCGATCATGTTCTTGCCGGCTGGGTGGTTGATGGCCGTCTTGCCGCCCACCGACGAATCCACCTGCGCCAGCAGCGTGGTGGGCACCTGCACGAAGGGCACGCCGCGCATGTAGCAGGCCGCGGCGAAACCGGTCATGTCACCGACGACGCCACCGCCCAGCGCGTACAGCACCGTTTTGCGGTCGGCCGCCTCTTCCAGAAGTTTCGTGAACACCTGGTTGAGCGCCGGCCAGTCCTTGTACTGCTCGCCATCGGGCAGTTCCACGTCCAGCACCTGCTTGTGCAGCGGGGCGATGGCCTCGCGCAGTTGGGCGGTGTAGAGCGGCCCCACCGTGGTGTTGGTGACGATCAGGGCCTTGGCCGATCGGGGCAGGCCGGCGAAGCTCTCGGCCTTCAGCAGGCCATCGCCGATCAGGATGTCGTAGCTGCGCTCGCCCAAGTCGATGGGCACGACCGAATGGCCTGCAGGCGCCGTGGTGGCGAGTTGCGGGGCAGCGGAGGAAGCGGATGCAGATGCCATGCGTTCACGCGGGGTGCGGCAGAGTGCGCGGGTGGCGCGTTCAAGAAGCGCCCCGAACTTTCGCGGAAGTTCGGTCCCGGCCGCGACGCGTGGGGCATCCAACGCTGTCAGAACGACAACGCGAAGAAAGAAGGTGACGAGCCTGACCCCGGCACTGGAGGCATTCGGTTAGGGCTGCTTCGTTCCCGATCTGACCCGGTTGGCCGCGCCCCCATGCGAGGAGGCCCGTCACTGTCCATTGTACGCGAGGCTGGCCATCCCGGCCGGCCTTCGCTCAGGGCTTTTCGCCCAGCAGCAGCGGCTTGAGCATGTTGTCGGCGGGGTTGGCACCGATCCAGATGCGCAGGATGGCGTTGTAGAAGGCCACATCGGGCAGGGGAGAGCCCAGCTGCTTGCCGTTGAGCGTGATGGTGGTGCCCGTGGCGGGGTTGTAGTCGCCAATGATGACCTCGCCCTTTTTCACGCCTTCGAACTCAGTGAACAGGTCACCGAACTTGGTGATCTGGTTGACGAGCTTGGTCTTTTCGTCTTTTTCCAGGTTCTTGTTGATGCCTGCCAGGAAGGCCGAGCCGAACTCTTCGGAGGTCAGGTCGCGCAAGAAAACGATCTTGAAGCGCTTGGGGCCGGTGAGGGCCAGCACGTCGGCGGTGGTGGTCTTCTTCTCGGTCAGGTACAGGCCGATGGCATAGACCTTGAACACGGCCTTGATGCGGGCACCGGCGCCATTGAGCACCAGGCTCTTGCCCGCCACGGTGGCGGTGTCTTCGAGCTTCGCGCCCTGGACTTCAACGGCGTGGGCGGTGGACAGCGAGCCCAGGGCCAGGGCGGCTGCGGTCATGAGGGCGGTGATGCGAGCTTTCATCGGAAGTGTCCTTGGTGGTCGTCAGGGGCTGGATGGGGTTGGGGCGGAATGGCAGAAAGGGGCAGAGGGGCTCAGGCGGTCGATTCGAGCTTGAACACGCTCACCACCTCGGCCAGGCTGTGCGCCTGGTTCTGCATGGATTCGGCGGCGGCCGCGGCCTGTTCGACCAAGGCGGCGTTCTGCTGGGTCACGCCATCCATCTTGTGGATGCTGCGGGTGACTTCCTCGATGCCTTCGCTTTGCGAACGGCTGGCCGCGGTGATCTCGCCAATGATGTCGGTGACGCGCTGCACACTGGCCACCACGTTGCCCATGGTGCCGCCTGCCGAAGACACGAGCTTGCTGCCTTGCTCGACCTTCTCCACCGACTCGTTGATCAGCGTCTTGATTTCCTTGGCGGCCGTCGCCGAGCGCTGCGCCAGGGTGCGCACCTCGCCGGCCACCACGGCAAAGCCACGGCCTTGCTCACCGGCACGGGCGGCTTCCACGGCGGCGTTCAGCGCCAGGATGTTGGTCTGGAAGGCGATGCCGTCGATCACGGAGATGATGTCCACGATCTTGCGCGAGGACGCGTCGATGGCGCCCATGGTGTCGACCACCTGCGCCACCACCTGACCGCCTTCGGACGCGATGTTCGATGCGGCCGAGGCCAGCTGGTTGGCCTGCGAGGCGTTCTCGGCGTTCTGGCGCACGATGCGGGTCAGTTCGCTCATGGCCGAAGACGTCTGCGCCAGCGATGAGGCCTGCTCCTCGGTGCGCACCGACAGGTCGGAGTTGCCCGACGCAATTTCGCTGGACGCCGAGGCAATCGCCACGGTGCCCTGGCGCACATCGCCCACGATGCGTTGCAGGCCCCGGTTCATCTCATCGAGGGCGCGCATGAGCTGCCCCGTCTCGTCCTCGCTCTCGCTGACGATGCGGGCGCTGAGGTCCCCAGCGGCCACCTGCTCGGCGATCTTGACGGCGCGGGTCAGCGGGCGGGTGATGCTGCGGGTGGCGAAGAAAGCCACGCCGACGCTCACGGCCACGATGGCGCCCGCCAGGGCCACGATGAACAGGGTGGTGTTGCGGGCGGTCTCGGCCGAGCGCGCGCCGGTGGCTTCCATCAGCGCGTGCTGGCGGGTGTTGAGCTGCTCCAGCGCCTCGAAGTACTTGGTGTGCATCGAGCGCACCGAGAAGAGGAACTTGGTCAGCGCCTCTTCTTTCTGGCCGCCCTGGATCAGTTCCACAACGGCTTTTTGCGCCTTGTTGGAGCGCTCGCGGTACTTGCCGAGGTTGGCCAGCAATTCCTTGTCGGCGTCGTCCGTCAGGGCCTTCTCCACGTCGGTGGCCAGGGCGATGTTGAGCTTCTCGTACTTGGCGATGTTGGCCAACTCGCCCTTGATCTGTTCCTCATCGCTCATCACCAGCACGCTGAGCATGCTGCGCGAGATCTCGTTGAGGTTGGCCTTCATCCGGTTGGCGGTCACCGTCTGCGGGTAGGTGCCGTCGACGATCGCCGTGGTTTCTTGGCTGAGGTCCTGGATGCGCGTGAGGGCCAGGCCGGCCAGCAGGACCATCAGGGCGATGACCAGGCCGAAGCCGAGTGCCAAGCGTTGACCGATGCGGATGTTGCGGATGTTGATCATGTGTTTGTCCACGAAGTCCAGACTGCGCTTCGCCGTGGCGATGATCTCGCCGCCTGCCGGTGGGCAAGCGGGTGAAATCCGTCACGAACGAATCCTTTATCGGACGTTCTGTGGGCAAACTGAACACACCCGAGTGCAAACCCTGGGGTGTCAATGGCGCCAAATGGCGCGCAAATCAGCGCAATTGCAGCTCTTCTGCGCCATAGGTCACACCCAGGGGCTCGATCACCACCTGCTTGGGACCGTCTTCCACCCGGCCGGCGACCATGGCGTCGATGCCCTGTGCCTTGGCAATGTCCACCACGCGTTGCGCCTGGTCGGCGGCCACGTAGAGGGCGAAACCCGCACCCATGTTCAGCGTGCCATAGGCCTCGTGGTCGTCCAAGCCGCATTCCTTCTGCATGAAGGCCAGGATCGCCGTCTTGGGCGGCACGGCCGTGATGCGGTAGGTCAGCTGCTTGGGGTGGCGCAGCAATTTGCGCCAGCCGTGGCCGGTCACGTTCGCGCAGTAATGAGGGGAAATGCCTTCCTTGGCCAGCGCTTCGGTCACGGGCGAGTACAGCGTGGTCGGCGCCAGCAGGGCTTCGCCATAGGTCTGGCCGTTGCCGATGTCGGTGAGGTAGCCCTGGGGCAGGCGCTCGGCCAGCTTGCGTGCCAGCGACAGGCCGTTGGCGTGGATGCCGCTGGCGGCCAGGAAGACGATGGCGTCGCCCGCGCCCAGCTTGTCGCCCACCGACAGGCGGGTTTTCGGGCTGATGATGCCGGTGCAGGACGCGGCCAAGTCCACGCGGCCATCGGCCACGATGCCGGCCAGCGCGGGCGTTTCGCCGCCGCCCCAGGCGACATTGCTCACCTGGCAAGCCTTTTTCCAACCGGCCACCAGGGCGTTGGCACGGACCTTGTCGCCGAACCAGTCGGAGCCGCCCGCGGCCCAGTAGGCCTGCACCACCAGGGGCGTGGCGCCCACGGTGATCAGGTCGTTCACCGCCATGGCGATGGTGTCCTGGGCGATGCCGTCGTAGTAGCTTTTGCCCGTCAGCAGGGCCATCTCATCGGCCACCAGGGTCTTGGTGCCCAGGCACTCGACGATGGAGGCCAGGTACATCGGGCCCACATCGACCACATAAGCCGATTCGCCGCGCGAGGCCAGCACTTCGCTGAAGCCGTGGCTGGCCAGGTGGGCGCCGGTTTCGGCCGCGGCGCGCTGGGCGGCCACCTTCAACGGGTCAATCAGGTCGTAGTTGACGCCTGCTTGATCGTAGGTGAGGGGGGCATTGTTCGGCGTGGCGTCGGTCATGGCGTGAGCAGGGAATCTGGTGGCGCAAAGGCGAGATTATCCGTGCTTTGCCTAGACTTGGGGCATGAACGCATTGCCCATTCCCTTGCAATCCGCACTCTTGCTGGTCGCTTCCAACGTCTTCATGACCTTCGCCTGGTACGGGCACCTCAAGAACATGGCCGGCAGGACCTGGTTCTTCGCCGCCTTGGTGAGCTGGGGCATCGCCCTGTTCGAGTACCTCTTGCAGGTGCCGGCCAACCGCATTGGCGCGCAAACGCTGACGGTGGGGCAGCTCAAGGTGATGCAGGAGGTGATTTCGCTCAGCGTGTTCGTGCCCTTTGCCGTCTTCTACATGGGCCAGCCCTTCAAGCTGGACTACATCTGGGCGGCGCTGTGCTTGGTGGGCGCTGCGTACTTCATGTTCCGCGCCTGAGGTCTGGTGTGGCCTGGCTCACTGGCTGATCTTGCGGGCCTCTTCCACCTGGTACTCGAAGTAGCGTTGCCCCGAGAAGGCGATGGTCGCCATCAGCACCGTGGCGCCGATCAGCAGGCACAGGATCACACCGACGATGGCTGGCCAGCCACTGGCGGGAGCCTGCTCGGCTGGCAGTTGCGGGTTGTGCCGCGCGTGCCAGGCCGCATCGGGCGTCAAGCCGTAAACGATGCCCTGCAGCATGCAGCCCGCCAGCGTGAAGCCCAGCACCGGCACCAGCAGCCAGGCGAGCTGGTCGTCCTGTCCGTACAGGGACACCCGATGCAGTCCCCACAAGCCGAGCAGCGTGGGCACCCACAGCAACCAACCGAGCTTGTCACGCAGCCCGTGCAGGTAAAAACGGTGCAAGCCGAGGCCCCCACCGAGGAAGGCCACCCAGGTGGCCACGGTCTTGGATTTGCTGCGGGGAGAGGGGGGTGTCATGTCATCGTGGGGCAGGTTTTGCACAATCCGGCTTTGCCAGACTATAATCCGCGGTTTTCCGGCTTGGGCTGGGCGTTCGGGGGAGGTTTCCCCGGTCGGACCAGCGCGTATCTAAGCAGGCCGGGCTGTTGGTTGGTTCTGAGTCCGTGTCGAACACAAATCCGTGTCATGCACAGGCGAAGGCCGGCCCTGATGACTGCCCCCCGAGTGTCTCCCGGGACGCAGCCATCGCCCCCATTTTTGAAGGACACATCATGGTCGTGATTCGACTCTCCCGCGGCGGTTCCAAGAAGCGCCCGTTCTACAACATCGTCGTTGCCGAGCAAAAGAACCGCCGTGACGGCCGTTTCCTGGAGCGCGTGGGTTTCTACAACCCCCTGGCTTCCGGCAACGCCGAAGCCCTGCGCATCGCTTTCGACCGCGTGGACCACTGGGTTGGCAATGGCGCCCAAGCGTCTGACACCGTCACCCGCCTGATCCGCGAAGCCAAGTCCAAGGCCGTGGCCGCCTGATTGCCCGGGCAGAACAGGCTGGCATGAGCGACCGCGCGAACCCTTCCCCCTTGGTGCTGGACGACGGTGTCGTCTGGCCCGAAGATGCGGTGGAAGTGGGCCGTGTGGTCGATGCCTGGGGCGTCAAGGGCGGCATCAAGGTGATGCCGTTCTCGTCCGATCCCCAGGCCCTGTTCTGCACCAAGAAATGGTTTTTGCGCCCCGCCGAAGCGGCTGTGGGCGCTGTCGTGCGTCCTGGCGCTGCCACCAAGCCGGCTTCGGCGGTGGCATCTGCGGCGCAAGCCGCCCGCCTGAACGCACCACGTTTTCTGCAGGTCAAGAGCGCCCGTGAGCAAAGCGACATCGTGGTCGCCACCTGCGAAGGCCTGGACGACCGCAACGCCGCCGAAGCCCTCAAGGGCGCCCGCGTGTTCGTGTCGCGCTCGGCCTTCCCCACGCCCGACGATGGCGAGTTCTACTGGATCGACCTGATCGGCCTGGACGTGTCCAACCCGCAAGGCGAAGCCCTGGGCCGCGTCGTGGACCTGATCGACACCGGGCCCAACAGCGTGCTGCGCCTGGAAGGCGAAGCCGGCGCCGATGGCAAGCCCGTCGAGCGGCTGATCCCCTTCGTGTCCGCCTACATCCTCAGCGTCAGCCTGGCCGACAAGCGCATCGTGGCCGACTGGGGCCTGGACTACTGACCCTCGACTCCGTCACGGCGCCAGCCGATGGGGGCCCCATGGCCGTTCGCTTCGACGTCATCACCCTGTTTCCCGAATTGTTCGCGCCCTTCCAGCAGGTGGGCGTGACGCGCCGCGCGTTCGAGACGCGGGCCGTCGATGTGCGCCTGTGGCCCCTGCGCGACCATGCCGAGGGCGTGTACCGCCGCGTCGATGACCGCCCCTTTGGCGGCGGGCCGGGCATGGTGATGCTGGTCGAGCCGCTGGTGCGCTGTTTGTCGGCCATCCGCGCGAGCCAATCTGCCGATGCCCATGCCCATGCCGATGCCGCTGAAGTGGATGCGGCAAGGCCCCCGCGCCTGCCCGTGATCTGGTTCAGCCCTGCAGGCCAGCGCCTGACCCAGCAGCGCGTGCAGAAGCTGGCCGCCGGCCCCGGCGCCGTGCTGGTGTGTGGCCGCTACGAGGGCGTGGACCAGCGCTTCATCGACGCCCATGTGGACGAAGAGCTCAGCCTGGGCGACTACGTGCTGTCGGGCGGTGAATTGCCCGCGCTGACGCTGATCGACGCCGTGGCGCGCCTGCAGCCGGGCGTGCTGCACGACGCCGCCTCGCACGAGCAGGACAGCTTCTCCGACGGCCTGCTCGACTGCCCGCACTACAGCCGCCCCGAGCTGCTGTCGGCCGAGGCGGCGGGCGTGCCAGACGATGCCGGTGGGGTGGATTTGCCCGTGCCGCCGGTGCTGATGTCGGGCCACCATGCGCAGATCGCGCGCTGGCGCCGCGAGCGGCAACTGGCGCTGACGGCACGCCGCCGCCCCGAGCTGATCGAGGCTGCGCGGGCCCGTGGCGAGCTGTCGAAAAAAGACGAAGACTTTCTTCGCGAACTCACGCTATAATCTGCGGTTTTGCAGATCCTCTGCCCGGCAAATCGAAGCAAATGGCATCCAGCCAGAGCAAATTTCAGCGCGGGCACGATCACTAGGAGCCTTTGATGTCCAACATCATCCAGCAGCTCGAGCAAGAGGAAATTGCTCGTCTGAACAAGACCATCCCCTCGTTCGCCCCTGGCGACACCGTGATCGTCAGCGTCAACGTGGTCGAAGGCACGCGCAAGCGCGTCCAGGCTTACGAAGGCGTCGTGATCGCCCGTCGCAACCGTGGCCTGAACTCCAGCTTCATCGTGCGCAAGATCTCCAGCGGCGAAGGCGTGGAGCGTACGTTCCAGCTGTACAGCCCGCTGATCGCTTCGATCGAAGTCAAGCGCCGCGGTGACGTCCGCCGCGCCAAGCTGTACTACCTGCGCCAGCGCTCCGGCAAGTCCGCACGCATCAAGGAAAAGCTCTCCTGAGCCAAAGGCTCAGCCACGGGAAGGCCGAGGCCTGACTGTGGTGCTTTGCGCAGCAAAGCAAGAGAGCTTTCGCCGCAGGCAAAAGCCGACCTTGTTGTCGCACTGCCCTGCCAAGCCAAGCCGCCCACGCCCCGCGCGTCGGCGGCTTTTTTCATGGGCGCACCATTGGTGAGATCATTGCTGCCATGGCCATTTCCATCGACCCCCGTGCCGCCGAACTGCTGGGACACGACCAGCACCTGCCGCCCGTCTCGCCCCGGCATTTCTCGCGCGATGCGCTGCTGAGCCGCTTCGCCCAGCCGCCGCAGTGGCAGCCCGACGTCGATGTCGAGAAGTGGTACCGCGCGCCCGACCCGGTCCATGCCGCCGTGCTGGTGCCGCTGGTGATGCGCGATCGCGCTTCGGTGCTGCTGACCCAGCGCACGGCCCACCTCAAGAAGCACGCCGGCCAGATCAGCTTCCCCGGGGGGCGCATGGAGCCCACCGACGCCGATGCGGTGGCCGCGGCCTTGCGCGAAGCCCAGGAAGAAGTGGGCCTGGACCCGCAGCGCGTGGAGGTGCTGGGCAGCCTGCCCACCTACACGACGGGCACGGGCTTCATCGTCACGCCGGTGGTGGGGCTGATCGTGCCGCACGACCACGATCACCCGTGGCTGAGCCTGCAGCCCGACCCGGGCGAGGTGGACGAGGTGTTCGAGGTGCCGCTGGACTTCCTGATGGACCCGCGCCACCACCAGCGCCGCGCGTTCGAGCTGTCGGGCACCTCGCTGGAGTTTTTCTCGATGCCGTGGTCGTCCGAGGCCGGCAAGGAGTATTTCATCTGGGGTGCGACGGCCGCGATGTTGCGAAATTTATACCGCTTCCTCTCCGCATGAGCCTTCCGCTGCAAACGGGCGCATGGGCAGGCGGCCCGACCGCTATCATCAAGGCATGAGCTTTTTTGCCGTGCTCTTCGCCTTGCTGGCGGAGCAGCTCAAACCCCTGTCCAACCTCAATCCCATCCACCACGCGCTGGCGGCCTGGGTGCGCTGGGCCGGCCGCAACTTCGACGCGGGTGCCGATGTGCACGCCCGGGTGGTCTGGGCCATCACCGTGCTGGCGCCCTCGGCGCTGGTGGCGGTCAGCTACTACTTCATCAACCGCTACAGCACGGTGCTGGCCCTGGCCTTTGACGTGGCAGTGCTGTACCTGACGCTGGGCTTTCGCCAGTTCAGCCACCACTTCACGGCCATCCGCGATGCGCTGGAAGCGGGCCAGGAGAACCGCGCCCGCGAGCTGCTCGCGCACTGGCAGAACCTGGACGCCAGCGAGTTGCCTCGCACCGAAATCCTGCGCCACGTGCTGGAGTACTCGCTGCTGGCCGCCCACCGCCATGTGTTTGGCGTGTTCTTCTGGTTCGTGGCCCTGTCCACCCTGGGCCTGGGCCCGGCCGGCGCGGTGCTCTACCGCCTGGCCGAGTTCGCCGGACGCTACTGGGCTTACCGCAGCCGCGTGACGGGCACGCCCACGCACGACCGGCTGATGGACCTGTCGCAAACGCTGTTCGGCTGGCTGGACCACGTGCCCGCCCGCATGACGGCTTTCGGTTTTGCCGTCGTGGGCAATTTCGAGGATGCGGTCGATGCCTGGCGCAGGCATGCCGTGCTGTGGTTGCGTCCGAACGAGGGCACCATCCTCTCGGCGGCATCTGGCGCATTGGGCGTTCGCCTGGGCGGCCAGGCCGCACCGGTCGCGGCCGATGGCGCACGCGATGTCAGCCGCACCCTCAACCAGGGCGACTCGCCCAGCCTCATCGAGGCCGAGGGCAGCACCCAAGGCACACCGCCGTCGATGGCCCACCTGCGCAGCGTGGTCGGCCTGATCTGGCGCTCGGTGGTGCTGTGGATGCTGCTGCTGGCGCTGCTGTCGCTGGCGAACCTGATCGGTTGATCAGCACCTGCCAGCGCGGCGGTCATGCCGCTTAGGCCGCTCACGCCGTTCAGGCTGAGGCCGCTCAGGCCGCCTTGACGTTCATCGTGATGTCGGCTGTGAAAACCTTTTGCCCTTCGGCATCGAACACGCTCACGGGCACGACCTTGTCGCCTGGGGTGCTCCAGTCGATGCCGCTGCCATCGGCCACCGCGCGGATGTCGGACTTCACCTTGGCCAGGTAGGCCACCGTCATGCCTTTGGGGATCCAGCGCATGCCTGCGGGCAGCGAGGCATCGGTCATGGTGCCGCCCACGAGTTCTGCCGCATTGCACAGGGCGATGGCGTGCATGGTGCCCAGGTGGTTCGTGACTTCGCGGCGCAGCGGCACGGTGGCTTCGGCATGGCCCGGGCGCAACTCGGTCACGCGCGGCTGGATGCTGCTGAAGTAGGGCGCGACCTGGCACACGGTGCTGGTGAAGGCGTCGGCGCCGGCGGTCTGGAACAGTTGAAGGAGTTGGCTCATGGGGTGTCTCTCTCGGTCGGAA
>Ga0209107_10002089_pt1 | contig 11114 bp, 13 predicted proteins | sample LakErihyJuly2011_2_FD_187460 | JGI IMG/M metagenome (GOLD analysis project Ga0209107, IMG submission 187460) | Freshwater microbial communities from dead zone in Lake Erie, Canada - CCB hypolimnion July 2011 (SPAdes) (version 2) | ecosystem: Environmental > Aquatic > Freshwater > Lentic >... | reverse complement strand
ATCTGGATTATAAACATTCATAAATAGTACAGGGCTTCCAAATTCTTGAATAATAACTCTAATTACATCATTTACAAATATTAAGGTTAATAAACTACAATATTTTTGTATAGTGTTAATTTGTACGCTTATAAATATAAAATCATCATTTGGTCCAATGCGAAAATATTTAGAATCTGTAGCAAAATTAGTAATATAAAATCCTATAAATACTACCAAACAAGTATTTAAAAAAAGACATAGTCTAACTTTATTTAACTGATTCATTGTACATTGACTAATTCTAATAATATTAGTAATTAAATTTTAAATAGTTTCCCATATTAAAATTTAACAAAAAAAATTTGCTTTTGAGAGATTAAACTATTTACTAATCATATGAGGAGACTATTTACCATACCAGTCGTAAAGTCTAGGAGGTGGAATGCGACGAACCATTGTGCGCATTCTTGTCCTACAATGGCAATTACACCATTCACATTCATCCATGCGACGCCAGGAGTTAGTTTGGCACCAATCTTTATAGTCTTCACTTGAAAGAGTGTTAAGAGCCTCTTCTTGTGCTTTTGACATATTTCTAGCATCTAACTCTGGGTCATAAGCATAAGACAACGGTTTATCTCTTTGATGTCTTATGCAACAATCACATTTGGCTAAAGCATCAAATAGTTTTTCTTTTGTTTCGGTGCTTTGATCATCCATGTAGACTTCTCCACGGCAACTAGGGCAGCTAATTAGCCCACATAATGAACCTTTAAGGGACGCGGCGGTCCATTGCTGTAAACATTTTTTATGAAATATGTGTCCGCATGATGTAATAAGTCTTCGCTTAATTTTTCCTGAAATACAACCATCTACTTCAATAGCCCCATCATTGTCTTCTAAACATATATTACAAGTCACTATTTCATCAATCATAAAACCACAAAATGGTGGCATTAGTGTTGTCAACTTGGGCAAAGGTTTGAGTTCGGTCTTAGTGTTCATTAATTTGCTCATTGTTTTAGTTTTTATTAATGTGTCTTGGTTTGTGTTATGTTGTGTAGACTTTTTATATTATTTTAATATAAATTAATCAATTTTTTTTATGTATAACTATAATAGTTTTTTATAATAGTTTTTTATAATAGTTTTTTATAATAGTTTTTTATAATAGTTTTTTATAATAGTTTTTTATAATAGTTTTTTCTATTTGTTTAAAAAATTGATTTATTATTTTAATTATACTTTATTAAAACTATTTTAATTAAAATGACTATGTTAATGCTAATGCTAATGCTAATGCTAACAAATTTAGTATTTATTGCCAATAGTATTTCTAATGTGACCACATGTTGTTTATATAATAATTATAGTCAAGCGCATTGGACTAATTCTGTTCGTATTTATGAATATGTATCAAACGCAAATCCAATAATGTCAGAAGTTCCTATTAAAATATTTACACCCGACTTACATGAGCAAGGACCGTCAACAATTATTCAATTTGACCTTTCAAGAGAATTACAAACTGACTATCCAGCAACCTCTCCAAATCTTCTTGCTAATTTTATTCGTATTCTTGAAAATGAAACATTAGAATCAAGTGTTGTTTTTGCGGCTACTTCACAAACATTTTATGTTATTCGTGGTAATGGAAGTTCGCTTACACGGAATGGATCGGTTAACTGGAGTGAAGGCGATATGTTTGTAATTCCTTATTTTGGTAATGATGTTGAATCTATTTGTACTATGTCTAATTCAAATAAACAATGTGTTAAACATACTTGTAATAATGAACCTCTTTTTGGTGGTTGTGCCTTATATTGGGTTCATGATGAACCATTGCTTCAATATTTAGGTGTTGAACCAAGTTCTCAACGTCGGTTTGAACCAGCATTTTATAGTTCTAATGCTATGAAAGAAACAGTATATTCACTTAGTAATACAGATAATAATGGCAAAGTTAAAAATAGACGTGGTATTTTATTAGGCAATGAGGCAACTTCGCAAACACGGACACTTACTCCAACATTGTGGTCTCTTTTAAATAATATTGGTCCTAATATAAATCAAAAACCTCATAAACATAATTCAGTAGCGCTCGATTTAGCAGTATATGCTAGGCATGGAAGTAATGTATATACGCAAATGTCTCAAGAACTTAGTGCAAATGGCGAACTATTAAATCCGATTAGTACACAATGGAAAACGGGCAGCGTATTTATTACACCCCCTGGTTGGTGGCATTCTCATCATAATGAAGGAAATGAAGATGCTTGGGTATTACCAATTCAAGATGCTGGACTATATACACATCAGCGAACATTGGATTTTCGTATTGCTGACGATGAAACACAACGACTTAAAACACGTCGATCACGAGGAGCAACATTAGATATTTCAACAACAAAGACATCTAACAATTTGTATCAACCTTGTAGCTAATAATACTTTAATAATTTATAAAAACTAGCAAACCATTTTTTTATAATATTATGTTTTTATAATATATTATGTTTTCAAAACTCAAAAAATTAACAAGAAGAAAATCACCTAAATCACCTAAATTATCTTCATTATTATATGATAATAAAGATAAAAATTTTAATGAATTTAAAGCACTTGACGCACTAGTATTTAAAGCAGATTTAGCAAAATAATTTTTAAAAAATGTGTTTTAGTGTTTGCGACGACGACGATGAGTTGCTTTACGGCGTCTACCACTCGCAACATTACCTTGTGGTAATATTGAATTAATACGAGCTTCCTCTAATTGCATATCATCTAGTAATGCTGTTGTTTGAACATTTAAAACATCATATAAATTTGCTAGCATATTTATATCGTGAATACGCGGTAATGTGGCAACATTAAAATGAATTTTTTTCAAAGTTGAATTAAAATCGTGTAACTTATTTCTTAAACTTTTTAACTGTTGAGAGCATTCTTTGTCGACACTTCTTGTAGCATTCGGATGCACTCTTGCCCTTCTTGTATCTAATAATCTACCAAGCATTATTAATATATAAGTATAAAAAATTTTTATAAACTTATAATTTTATAAAAATTATGCTAAATAAAAAAACCTCTCCAATATAAATTGGCAAATAAATATTTTAAATTTTTAGGTGCTAGAACAAAATTACATGAGCAAACTAGATATAAAAGTGTATTTAGTTATTAATAATTTATAAAAAATTATTAAATTTTTTATTTTTTATGGCGACGATTGTGTCTTGTTTTACGATACCCGGCATGTATTGCTGATATCATTTCTTGTGGTGTCTTTAGTGATGGTAATATTCTTTGTGTCATTCTTGGCAGTGATTTACTTGATGTTCTATTTGACGGTGATTTACTTGATGTTCTATTTGACGGTGATTTACTTGATGTTCTATTTGACGGTGATTTACTTCTTCTTGATGCCTTTATTGATGATGTTAAGTTATTTAGTTTTTGTAAAAAATAGTATACTACACTATCATTTTGTAAAGTTTCTTTTTCTATGAGAGACTTTGTATCTATAATATCTTTGCCTGCTAACTGAATTGTACCTATCATACCTTGTTTTTTTGGATCATTACTAATGTGTTTCACTAAATATACATCATGTGTTGACTTAGTAGCATACACAATGCCTGTTTTTTGTTCACCTTTATAGTTGAACGAAACTATACTGCCTGCGGTCAGTTTACCTGTATTTAATTTTACTTTGGGTTCCATATAAATATGGAAATATTTTATTCATAAAAATCCTAAATTACTTATTTTATATTTTATATTTTATATTTTATATTTTATATTTTATATTTTATATTTTATATTTTAAAATATAAACGCAAGAAAATATACGCATAAATAAATTTGGCAATTTTTAATATCCCCCTCGTAAGCGTAATACAAGATGAAGCGTGCTTTCTTTTTGAATATTATAATCGCTTAATGTTCGCCCATCTTCAAGTTGTTTTCCAGCATAAATTAGTCGTTGTTGATCCGGCGGAATACCTTCTTTATCTTGAATTTTTGCTTTAATGTTGTCAATAGAATCAGACGGTTCTACTTCTAATGTAATTGTTTTTCCAGTAAGTGTTTTTACGAAAATTTGCATTGTTATAATATATATATATATATATAATTTGGGTTTTGTTTTTATATTTTTTTTATAAATATATTACAATGGATAAAATGGCAGTTAGTTCTTTAGATCTTAGCAGAAACGTATTTAACGTATATGTATGTGATTATATATTTATGATGCGTATAAAAGTTTCAAATGGTCCATTAGAAAATGGAAATACTTATGCGGAATTAGAAATCTATTACAAATACGATGATTATGATAGCGTAGATAAAGTATTTTATATAGAATATGGTGAGAACCCTATACGAAAATATATTGGTTCGCATGTTATATGGAATCGCGATGCCAATGAAACAATTACTGTGCTTTAATCTCTCAAAATTAATATTTTATTTTTTGAAAAATTGACAATATTTTAAAATATTATAAAAAAAGATAATAGTAACTTATTACTATATTATTACTATATTATTATAATGAAAATATTAGTATTTGATACTGAAACTAGTGGATTACCAGAAAAAGAAGCATCTATTTATGATAAATCAAAATGGCCATATATTATTCAATTGAGTTATATTTTATATGATCTCTCCAATAATAGTTCATTAATTAAAAATAATTATATTAAGATTGATGACTCTGTTATTATTGCGCAAGAAAGTTTTAACATTCATAATATTAGTAGAGAGATTTTGAATGCTCAAGGCATAAACATTGTGCCAGCCCTAAAAGAGTTTAATGCGTGTTTGGAAAAATGTGACATAGTTGTAGGGCATAATATTTCATTTGATAAACGCTTGATTTTTGTGGAATGTTTTAGACATAATGTGAAGCAATATTTTACACAATTTATTGACAATGAAAAAATACATAAACCTGAGTTTTGTACTATGAAAAATACAACACAATTTTGTAAATTAGAGAGATTAAGTAAAACAAACCAAGTTTATAATAAAATGCCAAAATTAAGTGAATTATATGTTTTATTATTTCCAAACGATCCTTTGCCTAAAGATTTACATAATTCTCTCATTGATGTAGCAATGACTTTGCGATGCTATGTAAAATATGTTTATAATTGTGATGTAAAAGATAATAGTATTATAAATATATTATTTTAATATATAAATGAGCAAATCAAAAAAATTAGCTTCCAAAAATTCGAAGAACACAAGAAAAAAACAAAAAACTATTTCCGACAAAGATTTATTAAAATTGTTTAAACAACGCAAAGAAAAGGCCACTAAATACAAATATAATGTTAGAAAAGATAGCACAATGAAAAAGTGTCATAATTTTTGTAAAAATGATTGGATGGTAGAACAATATAAAAATGTTCCAACAAAGTTAAAGTCTATAATGAATAAATCAAAAATAGTAGGAATACCTAAAAAAGAGTTACAAGAAATGGACTTTAGAGTTTGTAAAAGAAACTTTTGTAATGAAGGCTGTCAAGAAGGGTTCGATTTTTTTGGTGTTAAAGAACAACAAGATAATTTTCAAAAAAACTTTAGCAAAAAATTATACAGCGGATTTGTAGATACTTACTCAGCAAACGAAGTTGAAATGTTAAAAAAAAGGGGGGCACTATCTGGATGCGTTAAACCAAGTAATCACATTAATATTATAGTTAAGAATAAACTACATAATAATTGATATAATGTTTTTCATAAATAATTCTATAAAAATAAAATAATTATAATATTTTATAATTTATAATTATGAGACAAAACATATAAGAAACATAATCATAATGTCAAGCATGGAAGAAAAGCAGGAAGTAGAATTGCTACTGTTCGCAGACTTTCACAGTCAATACAAGCGAATCATAATTTTGATTTTGATTTTGATTTTGATCCTTTTATTTTAGAACCAGAAGCATAAACAGTAATAAAACGGAGTATAAAAAAACATATGAATAAAAAGGCTTACATGCGTTTAATAGTAGCATTTTATACTAATTTAGTATTGTTTAAAAATGTATTACTAGCATTTAATGCTACTACTAATTCAAAAGCATTGGCAAAAAGCAAGTTATTAAGCAGCATTCCTGTAGGACGAACTCTTGAAGCATTTTTAGAAACGCCTCATATTGCTGAAAGTATAACAAGATTGCGAGAAACATTAAGTGATGTAGATTTTAGCTTTCCTGAGCGCAATACTCAACCCTATTTTGAATTAAAAGAACTTATTGATGAAATAATTAGATTAATAAGAGCGCCATTACAAGGGCGTATAGAAGAACCATTAATACTACAGCGCCAAGAGAGAGTGGAAATGTTTCCGGCAGGCACATTAAATCTAGGACAAGGAAGAATTAAGTCAAGACGTAATAAGTCAATACGTAATAAGTCAAGACGTAATAAGTCAAGACGTAATAGAAGAAGAAGTTAAAGTATATAAAAAATGATATAAAATTATAACTAGTATATAGTTTTTATATAATATTATAATTTTTATATAATATTATAATATAAAAATATGGCGAGTGCGTCGTCGTCGTCATCAAATCAAGATTTATTAACAAAAGAAGAATTAGAAGCAATGAAATATCCACATTTACTTGTAATGGACAAGAACTATTCGTTTAAAACAAGTAACAAAACTATAAGCACAAGTATGAAAAAAGACGCAATAATTAAAAGATTATTAAAACATGGAGTAAAAAAAAGTAAATTTGGTTCAGAGATTGGTCCTTATTTAAAATACGAATTTGAGCATCCTATAGCAAAGTCATTACCGTCGGGAACCTTTTTACCACCTTATTTAGTAGGAGAAATATATAGTATGAAAGAAGATCTTGAATATGAAATGGCTTTTATTAAAAATGTATTTGAACCAAGAGTAAGACCACAAAACTTCGGAGAATTTTTTAATTTTACTATTGGTGGTTTTGACGTTCGACTGAATATGACCGGCGATGATGCGCGATTCAATGCGCATGTCGAAAATTTATATAGTCCAGACTTTTTTATTAAAGATTATGAATATTTAGTACGGCGATTTGGACTAAATGCCAAGCGATTAAAAGAAAAAGGAGCATATAGAGACACGTTAGGTCATCGTTCGGGACGTTATGGACCCCAACCTGCGCTTACACATACAATTCCTACAAGGGCAATTTACGCTAGCTATGCTGAGTTTAAGCGTTTATATATTGATAAATTTTTTTATGAAAATATATTGGCTACTTATTCACTAATTATAGTTATTGGTGATGTATTAACACATATATTTAATTATCAAAATAATAATTATGTTCCTAAGTATCCGCAAGCTAGTGCAAACACAACATTAGAAACAAGTTATTTACCCGGGCCTCAAAATAAACCAGTCAATATATTAAAACGTTATATTGGCATATTAAATATACAATTGATAAAATTGCGCGATTACAAAATATTATTAAATCCTAATATAATAAATAAGTTAAATAGTAGACTGGATACTTTAAATGAGTATTTAGTTAAACCTGATGCTAGTATAGCAAATCAAGCAAACGCTAAATTTAATATTAGAGTTTTAGATAATGGACCCGCTCTTCCTAAAAAACAACGCTCTTATGGTCCACATAAAAAGTCTAAATCTAAGTCTACAACACAAAAACGAGATAAGTCTGTTTAAATTTATTTTTTAACATTAATATTATACTAATATATATATATATGGCTATGCCTTTAAAAAAGACACATTTAACAAGGAAAAAGAAAAAAGCGAATGTTAAAGCGAATGTTAAAGCGAATGTTAAAGCGAATGTTAAAGCAAAAGGTAAAGCAGACATACTTCCTTTTTTGCTCAAACAAAAATTAGGCACTCTTAGTAATCAGCGTAAGCAAGCTACATTAAAAAATATATTTTCCTATTTACCTAGACAGAGTGTTGAAGACGCTATAACACAAAAAGAATTGGCGCTAAAAGAATTAGCAGAACAACCAAAACAACTATTTCAATTAACACCATTACCTATTTATAATTATCCGTTTCAACAAGATGTGCCTAGAGGTTATGAATACAATTATCCATTAGTAAAAGTAATGGGTCCGCATACAGAAACAGACTTAGTAGACAGCATATATAGTTTAAAAAAAGATACAGAACTTCAAGACTATCCTAAGCACTTTTTACAAACATTATTTGCCAATTTTTTAAAAATTACTAAAAAACGAAGAACTTATGATGACTATATTTTGTCACGTATACCTGATTATGAACTACAACAAGTATTGACTACGCGAAAATTTTTTATAATAGATTTTGATTTTTTGAGTAATGCTTTAGAGCTAACTGGGCAAAAATTAACAAATCGTGGAAGTTATAGTGGAACTTCTAACTATACTAAAGGCATCACAAGTGTTAATGCTAGCAAAACAAAAAAATTTAAATCGTATAATGCGTTTATAACAAAAAAAATCAAAAATATTATTTTTGACCCTCTTATAAATGCGTATAAAGCATTTTGGGCAATAAAGCACACTACAAAAATAATGATTAATTATTATAGCACTCTTAGTGGGCGACAACCAGATCCGCGCCCTTATCCTAACATTAGACATTTTCCTATTGAACACGACGAACCTAATTTAAGAGGAGAATTACAACACTTTAGAGATGTATGGCATCATACTGAAGTAGGAAAGCAAAAATATAAAAATGAATTATGGGATTTTGCGCATGATAATTATTATCAAGAAGAACCTCAAGATGAACCGCTCAATATTCCTGAAGTAACAAATGTCCACATATATGATGTATTAACATACTATATTTTAGAATTAAACAGGATGCTTGAATATTTAGCCACTTATAGAATTAGCGTTGTAAGAGAACTATTAGATGCCATAAATGCTGATTTGTTATATATAACTAGCAAAATGGACACTTTATATGGTAGAGGTTTAATCCGAAGTGTTGCTCCGCAAAATACTGAGCAGGATTATCATAGACCTGATTTTAGAATTAGTATTCCTGATTTACTTTAAGTAGTAATAGTATAAATATTTTTTATAAATTTTTAACAACATATTATATTTATATATATATATATATATATATTGTATTATGTCAACAAGAAAGACTGAAATAAAGTATTTAAAACTACCAGAAAATTATGTAAATAGGACAAAACCTAGACATCAACAAGAACCATCTTCATATTCAGCATTGCGTCATAGATATAACTTTCCATTAATGTATCAAGACATATGGGAACCACAACTATTAGGTCCAATATATAATGCCAAATATAATATGGAATATCCCAGAGCAGTAGATTATATTAAAACTATTATGAGAGATTTTGTTGAACAAAGAGAAGGTAAAAATAGAGACAGAATTATGGAAAATATTGGAATAAATAACTTTAAAAAGGCTTTACTAGCTGACCAATTTTTTGTAATAGATTATCATTTTTTAATGATGAAATTTAGATTAAATGTAGGAGGTTCGCCAGCAAAAGAATTAAAAATTAACGCCCTTATTAATAATATTTTATTGCCTTCGTATAAAGCAGTGCGATGTATTCAAAATACTTCAATAATAGCTACAAATGTATTATTAAATATTAGAACATTACCAGGACCGGCTAGTCTTAAACCAGTATCCTCTGTATTAGATATTATAATAAATGAAGGCTTAATAGAAACAATAGCTGATGAAGATGTAGAAGAAACATTTAATGAGCACTGGGAAACTGACGAGTCTGTTAAAAAAATACCAGAAGATATTGCTATTACTCCGCTAATGGTTTTAGAATATTATGTAGATAAATTAAATAAATTATTAATCAAATTACAACACTATAAAATTAGTATAAACGAAACACTTATAAAATCAATAAATCAAGGAATAACTCCAGAAATAACTCCAGAAATAACTCCAGAAATAACTCCAGAAATAACTCAAGACACAAACCAAAAATTATATGGATTGAAGTCTTTGAATAAACTCATAAAAGAAATATATAATTATGATCCCAAATGGTTTGTTGTTGAAAAAAAAACACGGTCCTTAACAAAAAGAAACTCTAAACGCTCATCTAAACGAGCAACCAAATCATTATAATGATATTTTATTTTATTGAATTAAAATATAATAAAATAAAATAAAATAAAATATAATAAAATAAAAATAAAGTTTTTCATCTATCCGCTACACATTAAGCAGTCTTTTTTTTCTTCTTCTTCATCTTCATTAGTTTCGCTTTTTTCCTTATCGCCTTTTCTATTAGGTTCAATTGTAAATTGTTGTGCTTGATGCCTTGCTTTTCTGCGTAAATAATATATTCCAGTTTTAAGACCTGCCTTCCAACTATAAAAATGCATATTTGTCAATATTTTTGAATCAGGGTCTTCAATCCATAAATTCAAACTTTGTGATTGACAAATAAACGCACCTCTATCCCTAGACATATTAATAATTTCTTTCATAGGCATTTCCCATACTATTTTGTATTTTTCTTTTAAGTGTGGCGATAAATTTTGAATATGACTAACACTGCCTTTATTGGCAATAATACTATTTTTTAATTCTTCATTCCATAATCCCAATTTTAATAACTCTTCTACTAAATATTTATTTACTAATACAAAATCACCTGCCAAAGTTTTTCTACTATAAATATTACTAGTAATTGGTTCAAAACATTCATTATTACCTAAAATTTGACTAGTGCTTGCTGTTGGCATAGGGGCAACTAGCAAACTATTACGAATTCCATAAGTCATAATATTTTCCTTTAATGAGGTCCAATCATAACGCCCCGATGTAGGAGTAACATTCCATAAATCAAATTGAAGTTGTCCGAAACTTGCCGGAGAACCTTTAAAAGAACTATATGCTCCACAATAATTGAAATCAAGATTTTCAATTTCGGCCTTAATTGGACCAGCAGTTTTTAAAGCCTCTTCAATAATTTTATCATTGCTAATTGACGCTAGAATTGAAGCATCGGTAACGTTATAAATATTATATTCTCTACATTCATCTTCGTCTGAAATAAAAGTCCAATTATTTAGTTCATATTGTTCTTTTAAAAATTTCATTACTTCAA
>Ga0209107_10002088_pt1 | contig 11120 bp, 4 predicted proteins | sample LakErihyJuly2011_2_FD_187460 | JGI IMG/M metagenome (GOLD analysis project Ga0209107, IMG submission 187460) | Freshwater microbial communities from dead zone in Lake Erie, Canada - CCB hypolimnion July 2011 (SPAdes) (version 2) | ecosystem: Environmental > Aquatic > Freshwater > Lentic >... | reverse complement strand
CTTCCTTTTAGTTCATCATTCATATTCCTCTCTGTGTCTAGATACACATGGTAAAAAAAAGTGAACAAATATCTCTTTGTATAGTAGTTATTCTTACACATCTTCAAGATCAAATCCGCTAAATGACTTAAAGTAAAGTAGCCCTGCGCTTATGACTCCGTTTGATTGTTTTGGCCGCTACAGCTGCGGGACATAAGATAGAGGAATTAATTGAAGTAATCTAGGATTCCACTCACCTCCGCCACCCCCTAAATATTTCCACCAATATTTTTAAGTAGATTTTCTTGCGATAGTATAAAATGCTTGTAGTATATTGGTTCCTTGAGCGTGATTATAATGTTCTGATTATCAGTGGTCAACGCTATCATAATTTGATTTTGATTCTTTTTTATGATCTTTCCTTTGTAGCTTATGAGCACCCCTAAAGTCTCTAAATAGCAAGCGGCTAAGGTGGGGTCAGTCCTCACTATCTAGTTCACTGTATTTTTTACAGTCTTGACGATCCTGCCAACCATATCCGGGTTCTTAAGTATAAATTTATTGTCTTTAAACAAAGGTTTAAGAAGATTTGAAGCGTAGATCTCAGGGTAATTCTTTACATGAGTCAGAAAAATTGAGTCTAGATATTAATTCAACTCATTCTGGTTAAGTGGAGAGTCAAAGACAAACCTCCCCAGGATCTTGTAGGCCTTCCTAAGCACTTAAGTGTGTATCACAGTTGTGTCAAAGTAGGTTTTATCAGCACTAAACTAAGCGTGCGTTTCCACATCAAACGCGATTAGAACAATTAAGGGTTAGTAAATGTGAGAGTTCCTGTAAAGCATTTAATTAATAGGGTTATTAGTCTCGTCTTCCCTAAACAGTTCTGGCCAGATGATCTCCTCCCCTTGGTGAGACCTCAGTGTAGGCATCAATCGCTCCTTGTTCATCGGAACTAACTCTGACTCAGCATCATCAACTAGATCTAGCTTGTCGTCAAAAGTTCGATATTTTGTAGACAATTAGTGCTGCTGCTCGGTGAGAAGCTAGTACAGACTTTCGAAGATGTCATAAGTCTGCTGGGCGGTCTGAATCGATAAAGAGTCTTTCTTAAACATCCAGTCCTCTGACTTCTCGATGTAACCATTGAGTGTTACCATAAGTTCCTCAACCCGCATAAAATTCGCAATGGTGACGTCATCCTCGATGAGCTAGACGCTTTGGATTTAGTGTGTGAAGGTTATCCGCTAACTGTACAAGCTGTTGACTGCCTTATACGCAATATCGACTAAACTTGGCGTCTCGTAGAGAGCGAGGTCAAGAAGAACAGAGATCAGGTCGTGTTTACTCCCACCCATGATATCAATATCTTTAGTTTTTATTATCCTTTCCATCCATTCTATGGGCTACTTGTTATAATCATCCTTATCCTTTTCTCCGAACAACCCTTTTCCGATGAATCCTTCCATGCCTTTCTTCAACTGCTAAAAAACTGAGTTATCTTTGAGTTTATCTTTTTCCTAATTGTTCTCTTGTAGAAAAGACATCTTGTCTAAGGATAAAGGCTTCATAGTTGGGATTTTAGCCCCGTTTTTTATGAAATCCATCTTATAATTGTAAAAAAATTTTGACAGACGTATATCATCACGAATTTCTATTATCTTTAACAGAATGAGGCAACATCTTTCCTTAATGTCGTGAAGTATTTGAGTGTTCTCAGTCAGTTTGTAACGCAGGGTGAGTAGAGGACTCTTCATTTTCTATTTATTGAGATATGATTCTTAGAATTATTGTTCCTGTAAATATTAGAAGGGTAAGAAGGGAGTAGGTTGGGGGTTGAATAAAAATGGAGATGGGAAAAGTAGGTCTACCTCTTCATCGGTCGTAATATCGAATGTTCCATTCAGAAAGCCTAAAATACTGACACAAAGCATATTAATTTCCTCTTTGGAATCATAAAAACCGAACTCCAAGCAAGTCTTAGCCATCAGTAGTACTGCATAAGTGAATTGATTCTTTTCCTTTTGTTGAGCTCTTTAATAGAAGTGGCCGTTAAACTCATTCATCGCAACTCTCAAATAATCATCAATAAGTTTTTTCAAATCCTGAAATTTGCTTATATCCTTACTTGAGCAATTGATTTTATTCTGCATGTCTTATATTCCTCCCCATAATCTTACTTTTTAATGGAAAATTATTTAATTGTAAGGGTCTCGGTCGATCCAAAGAGTGATTATGAGTTTAGTAAACGCCTGACGTAGTTCTGCCTCAAACCAATCTTCTTTCTTTATAATCTAGAAACAAAGCTCATATGGATAGGCCAGTTATAAATGGTTGATAGCTGTGTAATTCCGTTCCTAGCAAAGCTCGGAGAGCAACTCAATCATTTAGTTAAAGAATGTGTAAATCGCAAGTTGATCGTTCTCTTGACTCACTTATTTAAGATCTTTTAGCAAGATTTTCTCCCCCTTTGTGTAAGGACTTTACAACCATATATCATTCCCTTCTCCGTTTATAGAAAAAATTAATTTATTTTTTATTTCCTAATTATCAAGAATACGATTGCTGATCTAGGATTGGTTCTTCACCATCACGCATCCATCGCAGATAGTCAGCGCACGGATAAGCTTCACATACTTACCTTCCATTCTTTCGATAAGCATGGAAACGAACTTATCAACTGTTTCCATCTTGATCTTACTCTCCAAAATCTTCCTATTATTATCAATCAATTCGGTCAGGGTTGTCTCTGCTCCTATTTCGATCTTCTAGTCACAAATATTAGACTGGTAGATAAGTAGGTCGATCCACTGCGACGCGTACAGTTCATTGGGTCTGAACTCTTTGATAGTTAGGTTGATTAGTTTGTAGGAAAGTTGAAAGATTTTTAAGACATCTTTGTCAACATTTGCTAGCTAGGAAAGATTATACATGCCATTTTTGAAAGGATAGTACAGGATATCCATGCATATTTCGATTATCTTGCAATCTTTCATCATCCGTTGGCGATGTTGGATACTCAACCCCTCCGCCTCCAGTGGATCTCCTTCAGTCTCAGTATGGATGCAGAAAAAGATAAGAGCCGACAGTGCTGATATAACTTCTTTAACCATGTCCTTAGAAGGCTCTTAAATGGATTTCAATTTCTCTAAAAATCTCATAAAAATTGGCAAAGTGGAAAAAATATTCAAAGTTTCTTCTTTATAAGTTTGATCAATTTTTTCAATAAAAAACGCATGTTCTTCATTCGAAGTTTAAGCGATTTAACGACATTCCAAATAAAATTTCTGGGTCTCGAATTCCTCTTCATTGAGTTGATCGTAAATCATGTCTTCAGTTACGTCCATGAAGTTTGTAGGGAATTGTTTATTTTTATGCAATGTTTATTGTTTTCTTATTTACCCTTATTTTATCTGATATTGTTCATTAGAAATCAATAAATTATTATTCAAATAAATTAAATAGGCAAATTTATTTTTCATGCACTTATTTTTATCCCCTGAGGTTTAAACAAATTCTATCTTTGTGTTTTTTGGATTGTCGTCTAATGATAGGCAGGGGGACTAAAACTGTCTTTGATCAATTTTTAATTTTTATAAAGTTATTAATTTGCCAGTCAGGAAATGTCTCAGCTTGTACTTTGTTCTTTAATTATTTTTTTAATTTTAAAATTCAGAATTTTATTCCAAGACCTATACCGGCGCGCCCCTAGATTGTAAATCATCCGACTATATCTCCCAGATTGAATTTATCGAATTCTATTCTTACTAAAAGTCGCCTTTATAATTCCTAATATAGCATTCTTCCTTATGGTGCATGTATTTATAATCAGAAGACAATTATCCGTTTAATTCCGTGTGTTTTATTGTGACTAAATCACCTCCTTTTAAGTATATCTCATCATTATCGTACTATGAATTGTGCTATAAACACCAAGTGCAATCTTTGTTCGGGGAAAGGTAGACCTAGTAAATATATAATTAAAAAAACGGGAGGGGCCTTATAAATAAAATGTACCTCATATCTCTCTCTATCATTGTTTCTTTTAATGTCAATCGAGCGGTAGTAAGACTCCTATTTTATTTCCACATTCTTATCTAATTTTATAATCTAATCTATCGAAAAATTTACGTGACTGTTGACCTTTAGATTATAAATAATATAAGAACCTTATTATTTAAAATGTATAATTGATCATTGTATTATATAATTTCGCCCTCTTGTCTAAGCTTATACTTAGGTATTAATTTAAAAATCATGTTGTGTCCAAAAGTATAACTTAATTGAAATTTGTAAGCGCTTGGGTCGCATACACTCGCTTAAAATATCCTGACGTGTTATTTAAATAATAAATTACCCACATAGGAACATCCTGGAGTCTACATGCATAAAAAAAAATTCTTGACCGTACATCAACAGTCCATTTTTTTCATTAATTTTGTCGTAATTAGACTCCCTCTCCAATATAACCTTTTATTCTAGGTCTTTTTATTAATGTTTTAATTCTTTCAAATAATCTTATTATAGCTATTATTGATACTATTTCGCCATATTTTCTTTTTCTATAACCTCAAATTTGAGCTTAGTTTCGAGCTAATTTATTATTTTTTTTTGTCTTTTCATTTATTTATGAGTCTCATAATTTAATTTTGGCCAAATCTATTATATTTTATAACAATTTTACTTGAAAAATTTAATCTCGCCAATTTCTCTCAGAATTTTTTGTATCATTTTGAATTTTTTCCAAGTAAACATCAGAGTTTGTATATCCTTTAGCACTCATATAGCCTTAAGGGGATAACACACTATCATTTAACTATCCTTTTAAAATAACATAATCACCAAACTTAACATTACTATCCATCTTTTTTTGTTTTATAATATTTATAACTTTTAGTATGACTTTGAAAAAAACTAAATAATTAATATTTTAAATTAATAAAATCGAAAAATTAAATATAAATAAATTAATAAATGGGAAGTTCAGCCGCTATTGTTCCTGGAACTATAACTTTTGGTATTTTAGGAGTTGTAGCCTGCATATTTTTTTCTATATTGGCCAAAGCAAAGACAAAAGACGTATAGAGCAAAGGGGATAATGCTTAGTAAAAAATTATTATAAATATTTTAGAATTGCTGTAGTATCATGTATAATTGCTACTTTTTGTATGTGGTTGATGTGGATATCAACATATATGCATTAAATGAATCCATTAATTTATCCATCTGTAGCTAATGAAAATTGATTTTTATAAAATATATTCTGTTTTGATTTTTATTAGCTAATATTTGAGCAATCTCGTAAAAATTATCAAATTAAATTAAAAATAGATAATTGTAATTAAAACACAATTTATATTTAAAATTTGCAATTATTTTTAATAAAATAATAAATAAGTAAATGTTATCTTAAATAAAAAATTATCTAAATTAAAAAAAAAATTATTTTATAAAAATGATTATTTAAAAATCCTATGAATTAATTAATATAAATGGTCCTAAATCAATAAAAAAAAATATATGAATATATAATATTATAAAATTAAATTAAAATTAATTTTTTTTATATATATTTAATATGTAAAAAACTAGCAAATTAGTCATGACTGGAAATCACGTGTCAGCATCAGGTAAAAATATAATAGCGGGGAACGGATGTTATATAAACAATGATAATATATTTGCTTCAATAACCGGTCTGTTATAAATCATAGAATAAAAAAACGAAAAAAATGAAAATTTATAAATTTATTCTATTTAAAGACTATCAAACAACTGTTCTCCTCACTTACAAGTCGGATCAATAGTAGTAGGGAAAGTAATAAAAATCAAAGAAGATTTAGCCTATGTTAAAATCCTTATAGTTGATGAAATTTTATCAAAATAAAATCTAGAAGGCATAATTAGAAAATAAAATATAAGAGAATCTGAAATAGATAAAATACAAATGGAAAAAAGTTTTATACCTGGAGATATAATTCTAGCAAAAATAGTAATTTAAATATTAAATTATTTACACAGATATCACATGGAGATTCCCAAAAAATATTATTATCGACAGTGGGTGATGAATTTGGAGTTTTATTTTCTAAAAATTAGGAAACAAGTAATTATAATATACATATATATAATATGCATAGAAAAACTTATGCTACCATTTAGTTGGGAATAGATGATATGTTTGAATTCAGGTTTGAAAGAATATAGGAAAGTAGCAAAACCAAAATTTTCCTTTTTTGAAAGTTAATGAAAATAAAATGTTTAAATATTTTATTTATATATATAAATATATTGTCAATTATATTAGTTCCTTAATATATTATATAATAAATAAATTACATCTAGGTGATATAATTGATCGAATAATTCATTTATTAAGTATCTTATATTGGGGGTACTTGTATTGGGGGTACTTGTATTGGAAGTACTTGTATTGGGGGTACTTGTGTTGGGGTTACTTGTATTGTGGGTACTTGTATTGGGGGTACTTGTATTGGGGGTATATATTAGTATTAGTATTATTATTATTATTAATATGGTTATTATTAATAATATGGTTATGTATATGATGATTACTTTATATACGATTATTGATTAAGTTATGGTTATATATAGGAAGATTACGTTATATATGATTATTGATTAAGTTATGGTTTTATTTATTACGATTACGTGATATATGATAACTGATTATTTAGTTATGCCTATATGTTAACAATTTTTTATTATTCGATTTAATTTACTTGCATATTATTAGTTTGATATTAATTGTTATTGTTATAAACCGTAATATTTTATTAATTATAAGTAACATTATTTATTTAATTGATATTATATTGAGGTATTTATATTATTTAAATATTTTATTGATTTTTTTCTTATATAGTAGGTATTTTATTTTAATTGATATCAGTCATTTATACTTTTTAAATATTTTGTTAATTTTTATCATATACCGTAGGTACTATAGGTACATTTACATTCGTATCTAACATTTGAATAATTGATTTATTAAATTAACTTTATGCCATTAATTATTCGCAAAATTTAGCACTTTTAAACATGGTATTTTTAGGAGTATTTGCAAAGTTTAATGATTCTTATCTCAATATCATAGTTTTTTTTCTACCTTCTAATGATATACAATATTAATTATCATAAGCCTAAAATTCGTCGTATTTATTGCTCCCAATCGCTTAAACATCTAAACTTATTGTATAATCTTTTTAATTTTATGATTAATCTTGTAATTAAGGTGTTTTTGTTTATTATGAGAGTTCTAATGGTTTCTGGCTAGGACTAGATTAATTTGGTTACTACGAGAGTTCTGATGGTTTCTGGCTGGAATTATATTGATTCAACATAATATCTTTGAAATTAATAATTCTATTTTACTTATAAAAAGTTCATTGTTTAATTAAAGTTCATAAACATCACTAATTTATTATATCTATGCCTCCGTGTTCTCATCTATCAGGTATCTAAAATTTAAAATCTAACTAGTATCTCTGATATATAATACTATATATTACGTTAACATCAATAATACTTAATTGTTTAGTACTATTTTCCTTTTACCTGATAAATGGCTAATAAATAATTTTAAATTATAATATTTTTTATTTCTTTCAAAACTCCAACTAAATACTTATTTCGTACTTTATATTTTTATTATATTAATTACCCAGCTATATTTTTACCTACATCGTATAAAAATAAGGAATCGGCTTGTAATATATTTTATGAACTCATTTTAAAAAATTAGTTATTTTATTTATCTTAATATAAATTTATAAAATATACCTTATGTTAAATAATTATTCGTATCTGTAAATTTTACTTTATTTTATATGATCTTAATAAATTAAAATAAATTTAATAAATATTATCTGATATCCCAATAGTTCAATGGTAGAATGTCGGTTTACGATGCCAATGATCCAAGTTCGATTCTTGGTTGGGATGCGTTTTTTTTAATTTTATAATTATTATTAAATAAATCTAAAAATAATAATAATTGTTACAAATTTATAATTATATGTTTTAATTAATTTTTTTAATAATTACAATTATATATATATATGATTATATTAAAAATTAAATAAATTATAATAAAAATTTATATCTAATTTTTATATCCAAATAAATATATATTTTAATTATTTCATATAAATAATCCTCCAAAATTTTATAAAAATAACCCAAAATCTTATAAACTTAAATCCATATGAAATGCAAAATAATCTTCAAATGTAACAAAAATTTCTATTTATTTATCTAAATATACAGCAATTTGATTTAAAATTAATTCATCATCTAATTTTTTTTTCTCGATTACAATTTATTCCAAACATTCTCCATAAAATTTTTGTTTTCTTATTTCTTCTGGAAGATCATCAGTTGAATCAAACTCTAATTCACAATCCAACATTGAAAAATACTTTAAAAACATTATAATAGGAGAAATTCCGAGGTCTTAATCCAAACTATTCAAAATATTTTACAAATCTTTTCCAAATGTTTTATTAAGTTTAAGATTAATTTCTATTTATATATTTTTCAAAAAAACCGCTAAAAGTCGTTCTCCTGAATTTATACTTTCTACAATATTCTTGAATTTTTATTATAAAAAAATATTTCCATATATATCATTTTATTATTTCGTGAAAAGTTCTTTCAAGGCTAATATGGTTTATAATTTTTTTTCTGAAAATTTTATCACCAAGAAAATTGAATCCTGATTTTCGAACACAGATGCGATTAAATTTTTATTTTTTATAAAATTAAATGAATTATCAATATCTTTTTCTTTATTATTTAAAATTAAATTTATTTTATTAAATATTTCTGATTTTTTATTTCCTACTGAGAATTTTATAATTAATGTTTAATCTGGATCTTTTATATTATATTAAGATAATTCTTTAAGAAAATTTTTCTATTTCAAACCAGCTATAGCAGAAAGATCGAATTTAAATGAGATTTTTTCTTTACTTTTCTCCACACTTTTTTTACCAAACGATATACCTATTCTAGAATTATCATAATTAGTTTACATTATTTGAAATATTTTATTTTAATTTTTTATAAATTTTTTATAATAATAATTTTTTGTAATAAATTTTTAATTAAATTAAGTTTAAATTTGACAATATATTGAAATAAGAAATAAAATAATTTTATTAATAATATATATAAATATTATTAAAAAAAACAAGGGTAAAATAAAATAATATTTAAATCACAGTTATCCTGAATATGGGTTTGTTTTTTCTATTATTTCATCTAATTAATAGCTATTTCCATGTTCTTAATCATCGTCAATACATTGCAAATCTAATGATTTGTAATTTTTATGATTACTGGTCTTATCGTATGCTTAAGATTAAGATAGAAATTCAGAAACCGTCATAACCGGGATTTTTTTTATCTATTATACCTCTTAACTCTTCCCTATCAAATTTATTTTTTCATTATTTCCGATCAGAGAATTATTATTTATGAACATGTTCCAATTATAGTTCGCATTATTGATTATCTATTGGTTTAAAAAGTTACTGTCAGAAAGATTGTAATTTTAACCCAACATATTTTGATTAAAGTTAGGTAAATTTTAACCCATTCTCTCATTTTTTTGGTTCGCCAATAAGAAGTTATTCATAGTTCTTTTAGTATTACTAGTCAATTAGCTTAAAAATAGATTATTTTTATCTTTTGCTTAAGCATTCATTTAAATTTCTGACTTTTAAATCAAATTTAGGCTATCAAAGTCTTCCATACTATTTAATTAGATACTATTATTCAAACTTTAAAATTATATATTCCCCTCGACGCTAAAATTTAAATCATTGGGCTTTTATTTTTAAGCTTAGTGGTAGGTAAAAGCCCCCGTTTTTGGACTTTTCTTTACATCAATTGCATTATTAAATGTGTCTTTTATTTTTTGTTTTTTTTACAATAAATTCGAAGCAACAGTATTGTTATTTTTAACATTTTATTATTAATCTTAAATAATATTGTTTTGGACCTTTTATTAGATAGGTTCCTAAAGATCCATTATTGGACTCTCTTCGATTTATTTAGTTGTAAACTCTCCTTAATGTTCTTATTTTCTAAATTGTTCGAAGGTCATGCCATGTTTAGACATTTTAAGGAATCTTCTCAAAAAACCCATTTTCTCATTTTTTAAATTTTAAAAATCAAAACTTAGTTCTTTTGCTCTGCGAATGCATAGATGGTAGTCATCTAAAGTTTTTCGTGCTATCCCAATCCTGCTAGCAGCTTCATCGAGGTTCAGTCTTTCACGCCCTTCATGAAGATCTCTCCATGTATTGACAAATTTCACTACTTAATTAATTTATCTTTCCTTTACTCTTTTTTCCAATCTTTCAATGGGTTTTTTACGTTATTTTCTGGCAACCTTATTGACTTTGTCTTCAATCTTAGGTTAGATCTAAGAGGTAAATTTAATTAATATTGTATTTCCAAAATTGTCTTTTATGAAAGGATTTCTTTTTTCATTCGTTATATCTGATAAAATTATAATTTTATACTACCGTAAAAAACATTCATATTTATATCCGGGTTGTAGTAGGATATCATCACATTATTTAAAGCAAAACTTTTTATTAGGTCTAAAATTTGCTCAAAATTAATTTCGTTCTCTTTAGTTAATTATAGAGCTTATTATTTTAGCAAATATTTATTTCCATTTAGGTCATTTTCTATTACTATTTCTTTTATGGTAGTATTATTAATTATTATTTTTTATAATTTTTACATCTGCGTAAGGTTCAATCTAATCTTGATAAGCTAATTCTCTGATGTCTAAATTAATTAGAACAAATTTCAATCAGATGAATTAAAATTAAAAATTGATTTAAAAAAACAAATATATACAAGCTAATTCTCTGATGTCTAAATTAATTACATCAATTTTAAATCAGATGAATGAAATGAATAAATACATACACTAAAAATGTTAACAATTAGGTAACGCAACAAAATTTAAATTTATAAATTTAATTTATGATTATTTAGTATAAAATAATAAAAAATTTTATAAATTTATTAATTTTTTTTATTATTATTATTAATAAAATAAAAAAATAATAAATAAATTTTTTCTATATGTTATGTAA
>Ga0209107_10002086_pt1 | contig 11123 bp, 8 predicted proteins | sample LakErihyJuly2011_2_FD_187460 | JGI IMG/M metagenome (GOLD analysis project Ga0209107, IMG submission 187460) | Freshwater microbial communities from dead zone in Lake Erie, Canada - CCB hypolimnion July 2011 (SPAdes) (version 2) | ecosystem: Environmental > Aquatic > Freshwater > Lentic >... | reverse complement strand
TCAGCAATGCTGCACGGGTAGGTGAGCAACTTGGATCGGAATGGAAATTTGTAAGGCGTGTGCTTTCCTTATACAGTTGGTCAAGATTAGGTGTTTTGAGGTATGGGTTGCCATTAGCGCATACATCACCATACCCCTGGTCGTCTGTCATTACTATAATAACATTGGGTTGTCTTGTAGGCTTTTTATTTGCTGCTCCGCTTTGACTAAAACTAGCGGTGCAAATAAATAATGATGTAATCAATAATATTCTTTTCATGATATATTTTTACAACTTACAAGGTACATTATATAATCTAAATCTATATATGTTGATATGTTTCAATATATAAATCAGCAGAAAATTAAACCATATGGTTTCCTAATAAATATTGATTCTATGCCTTTTACTTGCAACTATATTAGTTGAAAACGGATTGAAGCATGAACAGGTCATGAAGATAACCGGGCATAAGAAATTACTAACACTACAACGTTATGTAAAGAGTGCTACAGATATTGATCAAATGTTAGAGATAGGAAAGAAGATAAAATAGGCTAGAAATAACCCGTTCTGCTACACTTTCAGCTACAGGCATAAAATAACCCTTGAAAACAATGTGTTAAGTGTTTTCAAGCGGACCGGACGGTGAGTTCTCTATTAATTCAAACTCATCTCAAACCATCTAATTCATCAGATATAAAGGAGTTATAATTATACTTTTCTTGATATAACAACCCCAAGTAGGGTTAAATAGGGGGTAGTAGCTACCCATTCTGCTACATTTTTTATCTATCTTTATGATACCCCAAAGGATAGATTAAAATAAAAACTATGAAAAGAGTAATCTTTGCTTTGGGAATATTATTCTCAACACATTCCTTTTCCCAGACAAATATAATTAATCCCTTCTCTTCATTCAAGGGGTATTCAATTTCAATTAAACTTTATATATTTAATAAAGCGTGCAAAATTGCAATTTATGATAAATGAAATAAACCAAAAATCAAGGAGATCCTTTATTCAGCAATTAAGTATGTTGACTTTGTTTGCGGGAAGTTCTATGGCTTCATTGGCTGAAACGGTAGTTAAAAAAAGAAATTTTAAAATTGGAGCCTGCGATTGGAGCTTAGGTAAAGATTGCGATACGGGTGCTTTTGAAATAGCAAAAAAAATAGGCTTGGATGGTATTATGGTAAGTATGGGTTCTGAAAAAAATAATCTTCGTTTGAGAGAAACATCGGTACAACAGGAGTATTTGCATTATGCTAAAACAACAGGGGTTGAGATTTCTAGTATTGCTTTAGGGGTATTTAATAGTGTACCTTATAAATCAGACCCTCGGACAGAGCAATGGGTATGGGATAGTATTGATGTGGCCCGAAATCTTTCAGCGCCATTGGTATTACTAGCTTTTTTTAATAAGAACGATTTGCGCAATGATGAAAAAGGTAAACAAGAAGTCATTAACCGTTTAAAAAAAGTAGCACCCCATGCCGAAAAAAATGGAGTCATTTTAGGAATCGAATCTTATCTAAGTGCCGATGAGCAAATTGAAATCATCGATCAAGTAGGTTCTAAAAACGTAAAAATATATTATGACTTTTGCAATGTGACCGATGCAGGGCTTGATACCGTAAAAGAGTTTAAAAAATTGGGTAAGGATAGAATTTGTGAATTGCATATGAAAGAAAATGGTTTTTTATTGGGAGAGGGGGTTAATAATTGGAAAGCCATTGGGGAAGCAGTTCAAGAAACTAATTATATTGGTAATGGGTGGATGCAGATAGAGGGCGCACTTCCAAAGGGAGGAGAGACGGTGAAAAGTTATCAGCAAAATTTACAATTTTTAAATAATATTTTTTTAAAATAAACTGGATCATTAATAATGTCTTAAACATTTATTACAATATAATAAACGCTAATATTCAATACTTTACTTCTATAGATTTTTAATTTCAATCAATGAAAAAAATAAAATATTTTATTTTACTCGGCAGTATATCTTTTATTACTATACTGAATTTTACTGCATGTCAAACAAGCACTTCCAATAATACAACTGGTCTTTATTTAGCGGATGATTTAGAAGTTACGCTTTGGGCAGAGTCGCCTATGTTTTATAATCCTACCAATATGGATGTGGATTTCAAAGGGAGAATTTGGGTAACTGAAGCGGTCAATTATCGAAACTTCAACAATGATTCTTCAAAGGCCTTGCATCATACCAAAGGAGATCGTATTATGATTCTTGAAGATACCAATCAGGATGGAAAAGCAGATAAGTCGAAGGTATTTGTGGAAGATAAGGATTTGATTTCGCCAGTGGGTATTGCAATAATTGGAAATAAAGTAATTGTTTCCTGTTCGCCTAATTTAATTATTTATACAGATACCAATGGGGATGACAAAGCAGATACCAAAGAAATTAGGTTAACTGGTTTTGGTGGCAAAGACCATGATCATTCACTACATGCGCTTACTGCAGGGCCTGATGGCAATTGGTATTTTAATACGGGCAATGCTGGGCCGCATATGGTGACGGATAAAAGTGGCTGGAATTTACGTTCAGGAAGCATTTACACAGGAGGCTCTCCATACAACAATAAAAATGAAGGAAACCGTCGAAGTGATGATGGTAAAGTTTGGGTGGGTGGTTTAGCACTTCGCATCAATCCAGATGGTACTGGGCTGAAAGTAATGGGGCATAATTTTAGAAACTCCTACGAAGTCATTCCAGATTCTTATGGCAACCTTTGGCAAAATGACAATGACGACCAAGTAGTGACTTGTCGTACCACTTGGTTAATGGAGGGTGGGAATGCGGGCTATTTTAGCACCGATGGAACAAGGTATTGGCAAGCAGACCAACGTCCGGGGCAGGAAATTTTTACTGCGCATTGGCATCAAGAAGATCCAGGGGTAATGCCTGCAGGAGATAGGTCAGGTGCAGGTTCACCTACCGGTGTCGCTTTTTATGAATCGGATGCATTGGGTAAAAACTATAGAGGCATGTTACTTAGTGCAGATGCTGGTCGTAATGTAATATTTGGTTATCATCCTTCGGTATCTGAGTCTGGATATAATTTAGGTGCAAAACAAAATTTTATTACCTCTATTGCAGGCAACAATGAAACTTATGTATGGAATGATACGATTGAGAATAAGAAAAAAGAAAAATCCTTTCGTCCTTCAGATGTAACTATTGGAACGGATGGTTCAATTTATATTGCCGATTGGTATGATCCAGTAGTGGGGGGTCATCAAATGAAAGATAGTATTGGTTATGGAAGAATTTTTAGAATCACCCCCAAAAATAAAAAACTTATAACACCTACACTGGATTTTAATAGTATACAAGGTCAATTAGAAGCATTGAAAAATCCAGCCGTGAATGTGCGCAATATTGCTTTTGAAAAATTAAAGCAACAGGGCGAAGCCGTGATAGCGCCAGTAAAAAAATTACTTCAGGACGAGAATCCATATGTAAGAGCAAGGGCAATATGGCTATTAGCGCAGTTAGGGGCGGAAGGGAAAAAGGAAGTAGAAAAAGTGTTAACGGACAAAGATGAAAAAATAAGAGCCACTGCTTTTAAGTCCTTAAGACAAGTGAATCAAAACATACTACCATGGGCGGTAAAACTGTCAACAGACCCTTCGGCATTTGTTCGCAGAGAAGTTGCAGTGGCGCTAAGAGATTCCTCCTTTAAAGTGAAAAGAGAAATTCTACTTACCATTGCTGGCAAGTACGATGGGAAAGATAGATGGTATCTTGAAACATTAGGAAGTGCTATGGAGGCAGATGCCGATACTTGGTACAAAGAATTAATAAATTCATTTTACCCTAATCAAACAAATATTCCTTTAAAATGGAGTAAACCTATGACTGATTTTGCTTGGCGACTTCATTCGGTGAATGCGGTCAATGATATTGCTCAAAGAGCAGCAGCTTCGAGCTTATCCTTAGAAGATAGAGCCCAAATGATTACAGCACTCGCTTTTATTAATGATAAGGCTGCGGCCAATGCCATGTTGCAATTAACCAATTCTGTATTGACGGATGTGAAAGTACAATCCTTGTATTGGTTATCATTTAAACAAAGTAATGATTGGTTTAAGTTAGTAGACTGGTCCAAGATTAATGTAAATACTTCTTATCAGCGCAAGCTGGCATTAATGAAAGGGAAGCTGCAGCTTTTATTAGATAGTCGTCAACCATTAGTAAATCATAAAAGAATAGCCAAGGAGATGGTATTGGATTCAATGGGAGGTCAGATGGTGATTGGATTAATGGCGGAAAATAAATTACCGGTTGAATTAATGCCTGCGGTAGCAGAACATATTTTTAATAATCCAGATTTAGGGGTAAGGGTGCAGGCTGGAAATTATGTGAAACGAACTGGTACCGATAAAATGTATTCGGTAAGTAGCATTGCAAAATTAGTAGGAGATGCGAAGGCAGGTAATACTATTTTTATCAACAATTGTAGTAGCTGTCATATGGTTGAATTGAAAGGAAATAGGATAGGACCGGAACTTACTCAAATAGGAAAAAAGTTTGATAAAATTGCCTTACTAGATGCCATGGTTAATCCAAGTGCTTCCATTGTATTTGGTTATGAGTCTTGGTTGGTGAATACCAAAGATGGGGAATCGGTATTTGGGTTTTTGATTTCAGAAAATAAGCAATCCATAGTGATCAAAGATATTTCGGGGGTGCAACATGTTATTGCACAGAATAAAATTAGTTCCAAGAAAAAGCAAGAAAAAAGTTTGATGCCGGAACCTAGTACTACTGGACTCACCGAAAAAAATCTGGCGGATATAGCTGCTTATTTATTATTAATTAAAGCAAAGCCTTAAGAAATAAATTAAATTATTTAATTTTTTGAAGTAACCATTCACCTACTTTTCCGCCTTGCTGTTGCCCGTTGGTAATGGCATCCATAAAATGGATTCCACCATAAACTGATGAAAAAATAGGGTAGAAAGAACCCGTTTGCTACACTTTCAGCTACAGTCATAAAATAACCCATTGAAAATCAATGGGTTAAGTGTTTTAAAGCGGACCGGACGGCTCCTACCAAAACCGGTGTAACTATTTGATAACCAATATGTTATGTAGACCATTTTTGGGCGACTCACTAAAAGACGCACTTTTTTCCACCACTCCTTCTCTTTCCAACTCACAAACTACTTACTTAAAATTACTATTTTTTCATAACACAAAGCAAAATCAAGAAGTATTATTAGCACATCCCGGTCATGGTGGACATGAAGGCGGATACACAATCATTCATTACTTTATTGAACCGATGCATGCAGTGGTAACCATTGGGTGTATTGTTGCTGTTATCGCATTTGTTCGCATGAGCAGAAAAAAATCGAAACAATAAATCATGCATGAGCTTTCAATTGTTATGAGTATAATTGATACTATAAACTGACCAATATCATTTACAGGTATGATTGTAATCATGCTTCTATTTTATGAATGAGATTAATATTGATAATACAAAACAAATAATATGAAAAATTTTATTGCTATTTCATTAATGATTTTTATTGCATTTTTACCTGAAAAATTTCTTAAATACTATCTAATTAATTATGAAAAAATTTACAAAGGCTAATTTATAAAAAACTATTAAAAAACTGATATATATCATCTATATTATTATAATTTATAATACTACTATTGTATTAGTAAAATGAATTAAAATTCTGATTACTGTACCCCCCCCCCAAGGCGTACTTTTATATTTTAAAAAATTACGCCTAATTGGGAACTCACATCTATATATTAATTACCAATAGAACCATCAAGACTTGGTTTAATAATAATCATTTGATCCAAAGTCAATTATTTGAAACAAGGCATTTTACTAATTTTAAATCTCTTCACTCCGAACTACTTAATAATGATGAAATAGCATTAGAGAATACTCTTATTTTCTTAGATATTGAAGATGATTTGCATTTTGACTACGCTAATAGTATAAAAGATTTATCCAAGAATATCAAATTACTGGCTTTAGGCTTACCCAGGGATATAGATACTGTAATAGCGTTTTTAAAAAATGGGTATAATTCCTTCATTGATATTACTGCAAACGAAATAGATCTCATAAAATCGATTGAAAAAATTAAAGCAGGGAAATACTATTTGTCAGATAATAATGTAGATGAAATCATAAAGTCTATAACAGAAGAAAATATAAATAAATTAGCTGACACTTGTTTAGATGATTTTAAAATAAGGAACTTCTCATTAACAAAAAAAAATATTGAAGTCATTGATTTTTTAATTAAAGGGTATACCTATAAAAATATTGCTGAAATATTATGTTTAACCGCATTTGCTGTCAATCAACGAGCTAAAAGCGTTTACAAAAAATGTGGTGTGCGGTCTCGTAGTGAATTAAGCTATTTACTTCTTAAGTAAATAGTTGCTCATATTTTTTACTCACTCAGGACATTGGGACTGAGAATGGCGTAGCCATGAAAAAAAATACATGAAATATTCACAAATCTCATATATAACTGATTACAGTAAATATTCGCTAAACGAATTAAAATCTCTAACTAAATCTATGAGTAACAAAGAACGTATTTATAATAATTTGATATTAGTTGATTTTAATGATGAAAAAGCACAAGTAAGATTGTGCTATAATTTAGATGGAAATTTTCAGTGTATCGTAAAACAAAATAATTATTCAATCCCACCAACATTACTCAAGAAGCTTTTTAATTTTAAAAATTTTATTAAAAATAAATTTGAAAAATATAAAGTTTTGATGAATAATATAGAAAGTGGGGGGGGGTATGTAGAAACAAACAATAACTGATTACCACCAGTAATCATAATTAATTTTTCCATTTTTACTATTATTAAGATCAACTTATATTGAAACAGATACTTGTTACAGGTGCCGCTGGATTTATTGCGTCAAGAGTTTGCGAAATGCTTTTAGATAAGGGGGAGTCGGTGGTAGGCTTAGACAATATGAATGATTATTATGATGTTCGCCTAAAAGAATATAGACTTAGTAAATTAACCAATCATACAAATTTTGTTTTTTATAAAGCTGATATAGAGGAGATTGAGGATCTCAAACCTATTTTCGAAAAACATAATTTCAGGTCTGTTTTCAATTTAGCAGCTAGAGCAGGAGTTAGATATAGTATAGAGAACCCCTGGCTTTATTTAAGAACTAATACAGAAGGGACATTGAATTTATTGGAACTTATGAAAGATTTTGGAGTAGGTAAATTTATTTTAGCATCTACTTCAAGTCTATATGCCGGATTACCAATTCCATTTGATGAAAGTTCGAATGTAAATACCCCAATATCACCTTATGCAGCAAGTAAACATGCAGCAGAGGCATATGCTCATTCTTATCATAAGCAGTTTGGAATCGACATTAGTGTTTTAAGGTATTTTACAGTATTTGGCCCCGGCGGTCGTCCTGATATGGCACCGTACAGATTTATTAAAGGTATTTTAGAAGGAACACCTATTATATTGTTTGGAGATGGGTCACAAACTAGAGATTTTACTTATATAGATGATGTAGCAAGAGGGACTATTTTAGCGGAAAAACCTTTGGGTTTCGAAATAATAAATTTAGGTAGAGGAAAAGAACCTGTTCAAATAAGTAAATTTATCAATTGGATAGAAGAATTGACTGGCAAAAAAGCAATAATCCAAAAAATGCCATTTAATTCAATTGATATGTTTGAGACTTCTGCAAACATTGACAAGGCAAATAAAATTTTAGGTTGGATTCCAGAATATAATACTTATCAAGGAATTGAAATAATTCTCAAAAATTTAGAATTATTTAATTACAGTAAATAGTTATATTAATTAATCTACTGTATAAATTATAAAATTTCATATAATATTTTAAATTATTTATAAAATAGAATGCATTTAAAAATTTTAAATTTACTTCATATATTTTTAAAAAAAGAATATTCTAAATTAATTGATTTTAAATCAGTATTTATTAATATAAATATTTTATCATTATCTAATTTTATAATAGTATTATTTCAGCTTTTAACTTATCCGTTAATTATTAAAAAGTATGGTTTAAATTTAATGGGAGTTTTTATATTTTCTCAAAATATATTTTTGTTTTTAAATTTATTTATTAATGGCGGATTAAATATTATTGGGTTAAGATTATTATATTTATTCAATATAACAAGTAAAAAAACTAAGATAAATGAATTATTGACATCAATATGTATAATTAAATTTGTTTTAACAATATTAATATACATATTGATGTCAATCTTCTTTATACTCTCAAATCATAATGATTTTTATTTGGTGTACTATTTATCATTTTTAATACTAATTGGAGAAGTTTTTAATTTCAACTTTTATTATCAGTACATTAATAATTTTAAGTTTATATCGTTTATCAATCTTTTTTCAAAATTGTTTTCAACAATTTCCTTGTTTATATTTTTAAAGTATAATTTTCCATTTGTATTTCTACCTTTGATAAGTAATATTGGGATCATATTTTATATTTTAATAATACTTTTTAATTTAAGAAAATATCATAAAATTAAAATTGTAATTCCAAAATTCAAAACTGCTTTAAAATATTTTTTATTAGCCAATAAATTTTTATTATCTAATATTTCAACTGTTGCATTAAATTATTTAAGTAAACTTTTAATTGGCATATTTATTAGTCCTATTAGTTTAGTTTTATATGATTTTTTTGAAAAAATATTAAATTTTTTAAAAGGAATTGTTAGCAATATTGAACAAATTTTACTTCCTATTTTAATTAAAAATAAAGATATAAAAAAGTTTAATTCTTTTTTAAAAATTACAGTTATGATGTTTTTATTTTTAACTTTAATTTTTATTATAAATTCTAATAAATTAACAATTATATTTTTAGGTACTAAAATTGAAAAACCTTTTTTTAATTCATTTATAGTTTTATTTTCAATTGTACCTTTTGTTTTCTCAACATTTTATTGTCATATTTTTTTACTTGCTTGGAAATTTGATAAATATTTTTTTAAAATTAGATATTACTCTATTTTAATTTACATAGCTGTTGTTATTTTATTGATTATTATTAATAATGAGGCTTTATATTATGTTGCAATTATATTTGAAACTTTAATTGCTTTATATTCATTTTATATATTTAATTTTTTAAAAAAAAATAGATTAAATGAAATCAATTAATTATAATATTATATTTAATATTATATTCTCTATTTCTATTTTGTTATCTGGATTTAATTTTATTCCAAATCTAAGATTTTACAATATTCCATTTTATCATTTTTCAATTTTTATTTTTATATTATCAATTTTATTTTTTTCTAAGATTAATTTAAAGTTGAAAGTTTATAATTTCGAAGTTTATTATAAATTATTCATAATTTTTTCAATTCCATCCTTAATAATTAGTGTTATTTTAAATAAAGAAAACGCAATTTTAGTTTTTTTTTATAATATTACTCCAATAATAATATATAATTTTTATAAAAATAATTTATCAATCGAGCAATATTATAAATTCGCTTTTCTATTATTAATTTCAGTATTTATAATTGTAATTATTGGGTGGTTAATTCGTTTAAATTTAATTCCAATTAACGTCTTTTATGATGTTAAAATTAAAGAGTATTTACTTGGATACTGGGGTATTAAATATCAAACATCAACAAGAAATCATGATACAATCTATCCAATTGTTGGACTAGCATATTCTTTTTTGTTTTATAAACAGGCTAAAAATAAAATATATCTTTTTTTATGTTTATTTTTTATGATAACTTTAATTGCTTCTTTAAGTAGAGGTGCATTAATTATTACAATTATTTTCACATTTATTTTAACTTATAAAGAATTAAAGCTCAGAAATTTTTTATTTTTTTTATTTCTTTTATTCTCATTTTATATTTTTTATAATTTATCAAATTATATTTATTGGGATGTTATCTTTGATAATTTTCTTTCAATATTTGAAACTAAAAATGAAAATTCAAGATTTTCAAATGAAGACCGATTGTTAATTGCGAAAAAAGCAATTGAAAGCAGTTTGTTTAATCCAATTGGTTATGGTATAGAAAATTACTCTTCTATTTACGAAACAAACATTAATAAATCTTATACTGCTGAAAATGTTTTTTTAACAATACTCGTTGAAAGAGGCTGGCTTGCATTTATCTTTTATTTTAGATATATATATTCTATTCTAAATTTAAATAAATTAAATCATTATAATTTAATAAATTATTTTTTATGTATATTTCTTTTATTTAATTATGAAATAAATAATTTGTTTATTAATATGTTGTTTTTCTTTGCAATGATAAATTTAAATATTTTTAATAATGAAAATATTAGTTTCAATAGTTCTAAGTTGTTTTAATTCAGAAAAAACATTATTTCAATGTATAAATTCTATCAATAACCAAATTTTCCATCACAATTTTGAATTAATTTTTATTGATGATGGGTCAACTGACAATTCCCTTAATATTTTTAAAAGTTTTAAGTTTAATAATAATATTTATTGCAAAATTATTTCTAGAACAAATAAAGGGTTTGTTCATTCTTTAAATGAAGGTATCAATTTGGCAACATCTAATTTCATTGCAAGAATTGATTCAGATGATTATTGGGATATTTTTCATCTACATAATGTATACGAAGAGATTTCTAATGATAATGATGCAGTTTTGGTCGGCACACAAGCATATATTGTTGATTATAAGAATGATATAATTGGAATTTATCATTTGCCAATTTTATTTAAAGATATAAATAAGTTTTTTTTAAAATCTAATCCTTTTATACATTCATCAGTTATTTTTAGAAAAGATATTTTTTTTAAATCTGGTATGTATCAGTATAATGAAAAATATAATACTGGTTCAAATTGTGATTATTTTTTATGGATAAATATGTCTCAATTCGGTAAATGTAAAAATTTATTATTGAATGATATATACTATAGATTTTCAGAAGACAGTATGTCAAGAAATTTAGATATAATAACTCATTATAAAATTCAATTACAATATTCTAAAACTTATTTTTCAAGAAATAAAAAACATGTATTTTATTTCTTATTTTGCAATATTT
>Ga0209107_10002084_pt1 | contig 11131 bp, 9 predicted proteins | sample LakErihyJuly2011_2_FD_187460 | JGI IMG/M metagenome (GOLD analysis project Ga0209107, IMG submission 187460) | Freshwater microbial communities from dead zone in Lake Erie, Canada - CCB hypolimnion July 2011 (SPAdes) (version 2) | ecosystem: Environmental > Aquatic > Freshwater > Lentic >... | reverse complement strand
AAAGGCCTTTTAAAAAACAAAAAACGATAAAATAATTTTTTGAAACTAATATGTTAATTATCAATTATTTAAATGAATAATTAGGGTAAAATTTGAAGCCTAATTGATTGTTTAGGGAATAACATGCAATCATTAAACAAACGCATTCGGGTACAAACACTTACGAAAGAAATTAAGTGAATCCAAAAGAAGAAATTTTAATTTATTTACCATTTATTAAACAACAGATAATTTAGATACCAAAAGAAAAATTCAACTCGAAACGATATAAATGAGCGTAAATTCATTTAAAAAAATATATTTGCAGCTAAAAGAAGATCAAAACCAATATGGAAGAATTAAAAAACAAAGAAACAAACGACCCAACAGCTACCAATTATGGTGCACTTAGCACACTGATTACGGTATTCTTTTTTTGGGGCTTCATCGCAGCAGGAAACAGTGTTTTTATTCCTTTTTGCAAACATTATTTTCATTTAGACCAATTCCAAAGCCAACTTATTGACTTTGCTTTTTATCTTGCATACTACATCGGCGCCTTAATATTATTTGCCTACGGCGCCCTGGGCGGTAAAGATTTGGTGGCTAAATGGGGCTATAAGAAAAGCATAGTTTATGGTCTATTGTTCAGCGCACTTGGAGCAATTGCAATGATAATAGCTGTCAATGCAAATACATTCTCCGGCATGTTGTTCGGTTTGTTTATCGTGGCTTTGGGCTTCAGTCTTCAACAAACTGCGGCCAATCCTTTTGCCATTATGCTAGGAGATCCTGCAACAGGAAGCAATAGGATAAATTTGGGCGGAAGCATCAATTCTTTTGGAACCACCATTGGTCCATTGGTTCTTGGTCTTGCATTGTTTGGAAGCGCAGCTGATATTTCTGATGAACAAATTGCCGCTCTAGATTTAGGAAAAGTTCTAATACTTTATTCAGGTGTATGTGCGCTCTTTATAGCCGCCGCGGTACTATTTCAATTCTCTAAAAAAGTGCCTGCAGGCATAAGCACCGAAAAGCAAGAACCAGCCAAAAAAGCACTTTATACCCTTTTGGTTATTACCGGCCTTTTAATTATAACTTTTACTCCTGTTTTCAGCAGTTACAAAAGTTCTGAAGTTGCGGCCATAGAAACTTTAGAGAAGAAAATTGCAAGCGAAGAAAAAGTAATCGAACTTTTGACTCCAACAATTGGCAAAAACGACATAACTCTACCAGGAGCAACGCAGACCCTATCGGATACTTCAATTAAATTGGCAAAAATCAACATCGCAGATTTTAAAATTGAAAAAGAAAGCATCAAAGCGCCTCTCGAAATATACCGCATGAAATGGCTCCTAGGCTCCTTAGCCGTTATCGTTTTAGGCTTATTATTTGCCAATTATTCAGCCAGTAAAAAACCTGAGAACTGGGGCGCTATGCAATACCCTCAATTGGTCTTGGGTATGCTAGCCATCTTCTTATATGTTGGGGTTGAGGTTGCTATTGGTAGCAACCTTGGTGAGCTGCTCAAACAGGCTGAATTTGGAGGATACCAATCGTCTCAAATTGCACCGTTCGTTTCAATGTATTGGGGCAGTTTAATGATAGGCCGATGGGCAGGCGCCATCAACGTATTCAACCCTTCTAAAAACTTAAAATCAATACTTTTGATTGTGGTTCCACTTATTGCTTTCGGTGTCATAATTGGTGTCAACACACTTGCCCAAAAAGACATGAGCCCTTTATATTTTTATGTTGTTTGTGTATTCGTACAAATCATTGCATTTTTTCTCAGCAAAGAAAAGCCAGCTAGAACCTTATTGGTTTTTGGTATACTAAGTATAGTTGCAATGTTAATTGGTGTTTCTACCAAAGGCCAAGTTGCAGTTTATGCATTCTTAAGCGGAGGATTATTTTGTTCAATTATGTGGCCTTCAATTTTCACGCTATCGGTTGCTGGTTTAGGGAAATACACCACCCAAGGTGCTGCCTTTTTAGTGATGATGATTTTAGGCGGAAGTATAATCCCACCAATACAAGGCAAGCTCGCCGATATTATTGGCATACACCAATCGTATTGGATCGCTGTATTGTGTTTTGCCTACATAACTTTCTTTGCCTTCAGGGTCAAAGGATTGTTGAAAAAACAAGGCGTTGAATATGACACCACAACAAGTGGAGGACATTAATAGTAATTAAACAAAAAAGCTGCACTAAGAATTTAGTGCAGCTTTTTTTATAACTCAAATACAGCCTTACACTGTCATAATTTCTTTTTCCTTGTCCACTATCATTGAATCAATTTTAACCATGCATGCATCCAATTGCTTCTGAACTTTAGCTTCTGAATCTTTTGCTTCATCTTCGCTCAAGCCATCTTTTTGAAGCTTTTTAATTTTCTCGTTGGTGTCTTTGCGGTAATTTCTAGCAACAATTTTACTTGCTTCACCTTCTTGTTTTACCATTTTAACCAATTGCGCCCTGCGCTCTTCGGTCATTGGAGGGATTGTAATTCTGATGGATATTCCATCATTTCCCGGCGCAAAGCCTAAGTTGCTATTGACAATAGCACGTTCAATATCGTTGATGATATTGCGTTCCCAAGGTTGAACCAATATGGTTCTAACGTCTGGTGAAGACACATTGGCAACTTGAGACAAGGGCACTGGTGCGCCATAATACTCAACAGTTACACTCTCCAGCATACCCGGCGAAGCTTTGCCTGCTCGGATATTAGAAAACTCGTAAGAAGTGTGGTTGATACACTTTTCAAGATTGCCTGTAAATTCTTTTAAAACATCACTAATGGTTTGACTCATGGTAAATAACGATTTGTACTTGCAAATCAACATATTTATCGATACTTATAAAAATTTTTTTTCAATTCAAATCAGACACATAAATTATTTTGAAAACCATATTTAAAGATTATCTTTGCGGGGTTAAACAAAATAAAAAATGTCTATACTATTAATACCAGGAATTGGAGGCTCAGAATGGATTGTTATCATTTTAGTTGTTGTACTTTTCTTTGGTGGCAAAAAAATCCCTGAATTAATGAGAGGTTTAGGCTCAGGAATTCGCGAATTCAATGATGCTAAGAACAACGTTAAAGGTCAAATCGAAAAAGGTTTAAACGAAAAACCTAAAAACGATACTGAAGAAACTAAATAGTTTTTCCCCTCAATGAATAAACGCTTTTCTTCTTTGAAGGAAATTCAAAAAGAAATTTCTGAATCAAAGCTTTCATTACCCCAACTTGTAGATTACTACTTATCTAAAATAGATGAGCAAAAAGATTTAAATGCCATCTTAGAAGTATACGCAGATGAGGCGAAATCAAAAGCGTTAGAAATCCAAGCAAAAATAGATGCAAAATCTGCAGGCAAACTTGCAGGAATGGTTATAGCAATTAAAGACAATATTGTATACAAAGACCACGCCTCTTCAGCTTCTTCAAAAATTTTAAGTGGCTTCAAATCACTATACTCTTCAACAGTTGTCGAAAGACTGCTTGCTGAGGATGCCATTATTATAGCTAGAACCAATTGCGATGAATTTGCCATGGGTGCAAGCAATGAAAACTCTGCATTTGGGCCAGTTCTAAATGCATTAGACCACACCCGTGTACCAGGTGGAAGTAGCGGCGGCAGTGCCGTTGCGGTTCAATCTGACATGTGTTTGCTATCTTTAGGCAGCGATACCGGTGGTTCTATCCGTCAACCAGCTGCATTTTCTGGAATCTATGGCTTATATCCTACCTATGGAACGGTTAGCCGTTGGGGACTCATAGCTTTTGCTAGTAGTTTCGATCAAATTGGTCCTTTTACATCTTCTGTTTCTGACATGCAGTTAATTATGGAAGTAATTAGTGGTGCCGATGAGCACGATGCAAGCATGTATGCACACAAAGCATACCAATACCATTCTGAGGAAAGCCAGAAACCTTTAAAAATTGCCTACATCAAAGATTGTTTGCAACACCCTGGATTGGATTCTGAAATCAAATCACAGACCGAGCAATTTATCAATGAACTCAAATCTAAAGGCCATACCGTAGAAGGCATAGATTTTCCATATTTGGATCAAATGGTTCCTTGCTACCAGGTTCTTACTACCGCTGAAGCCAGCAGCAATCTTAGCCGTTTTTCAGGTCTTACATTTGGCTATAGAAGTCCAAATGCAACGGATCTAGAAAGCACATTCAAAAAATCAAGAACTGAGGGATTTGGTCCTGAAGTTAAACGCAGAATCATGCTGGGCACTTTCGTGCTAAGCAGCGATTTTTATGATGCTTATTACACCAAAGCACAAAAGGTGAGACAGCTTATCCGTCAAAAGACTTTGGATATTTTCAAAAACTTTGATGTTATAGTTACACCTACCACCAGCACGGTGGCATTTAAAATTGGCGAAAAATCAAGCGACCCTATCGCTATGTATTTGGCTGATTTATTTACCGTACAAGCCAATTTAGCTGGCATCCCAGGCCTATCAATACCTTATGGAACCCACTCAGAAAACAAGATGCCTATTGGCATGCAGTTAATGGGTAAACCATTTGCAGAAGGCGTATTGCTCGATTTGGCTAAATCTTTTGAATAGCATCATTATTGCATTCGATTAAAATCTTTCGATGACAGTAATTTTACAAGCACTTTCATTAGAAGAGAATTAAACCATTTAAACCTATTTTCTTTGTCTCTTTGCTTCAAACAGCATAATGGCACTTGCAACAGACACATTCATGCTGTCAATTTTACCCAACATGGGAATTTTAACATTTTGATCCGCAAATTGTATCCAATCCTCTGTAACACCCGTTGCTTCAGTGCCTACAACAATTGCACAGGCACCTCTGTAATCTTCTACATCATAGTCGTTTGACAAATGCAAATTGGTACAATAGGTTTTAAAATGATTGCTTTTCAACCATGTGCGAACCTCATCTCCCTTTCCAACATATACCGGCACTGTAAATACTGTACCCAAACTGGCCCTTATGGTATTTGGATTGTATAAGTCGCCTGGCAAGTCGCTGCAAATAACTGCATCAATTGCCGCCGCATCAGCAGTGCGCAATATCGCACCTAAATTGCCTGGCTTTTCAACGCCATCGATCACCAAAACCAATGGATTTTTCTTAGGCTTAAATGCACTTATTTTATTCTCTGAAGTATGAATGATAGCGACCAAACCACCAGTAGATTCACGATAAGCAGTCTTAGAAAACAAATCTGAACTGATTTCAAAGATCTCTATATTAGGATTTAAGCTTATTATCTTATTGATTAAATCAAAATTTCTCAAATCTCTTACATAAAACAAAGAATGAAATTGAACTTTCGACTCTAAGGCCATCTCAATTTCTTTAACGCCTTCAACAGCTGTCAAGCCAAGTTGCCGACGCACCTTAGACTTCTCCAAACTTTGAAGAAACTTGAATCTAGCATTAGAACTGCTCGATATGAGTATGCTGTCTTTGATACTTATAATTTTAAAAAGGTTTTCACCGATTCGGCGAAAATTTTAGTTTTATCGCTACCCGATATTCTTGGATTTTCTTCAATGAATTTCCCGTGTTCTAAATCGCCCAATGGGAAAGGATAATCTGTACCATAACATATCTTATCAGCGCCAAACAAATCCAATAAATACTCAAATGATTTTTGATCGTGTGTAATTCCATCAACCCAAAACTTACCTATGTAATCTTTGGGATTTCTAACATCATTCAAGTTCACCAAATCAGGTCTAACAGCCCAGCCATGGGCAATACGTCCAATGGTAAAAGGAAAAGAACCTCCAGCATGCGCAAACATGACGCGAAGGTTTGGATATTTATCAAACACGCCACCAAATATCATACTGCAAATCGCACGGCTGGTTTCAGCAGGCATGCCCACCAACCAAGGCAACCAAAACTTTTGGGTATACTCTTCTCCCATCATTTCCCAGGGGTGCACAAACAACGCCATATCCAAACTTTCCATAGCTTCATACAATGGCAGAAAGCGCTCGTCATCCAAATTAACTTTGTTGATATTAGAACCGATTTGAACACCTCTAACACCCATGCTTTTCAATCTCTGCAATTCCAGAATTGAAAGCTCTATATCCTGCATAGGCAGAGTTCCTAAGGCAATAAATTTATCTGAATAATTGTTTTGAACCTCCGCTATATGCTCATTTAGAAACGTGGCCCACCAAGCTGCGTCTTTCGGTTTGGCCCAATAGTTAAACAGCACCGGAACCGTGCACAAAACCATTTTGTCTACGTTATTGGCTGACATGTCCCAAAGTATGGCTTCCGGATTGAAACAATTCTCTTCTACTTTTCTAAAAAACTTCCCATCATCGCGCATCATATCAGCGGTTTTGGTTTTTTCATCATGGACTAAATGTATAAACCCTCCATAACCAAATTTGTATTTTAAATCTGGCCACTTGGCTGGCATTATGTGCGCATGGCAGTCAATTTTCATTGCTGCAAAGTTAATCAATCGCGGATATTTTTTCTAGAATATGGAAAACAGCCGGACAAACCATTGAATTCGCCATTGTTAGTGCTTTCCTCTTTATAAATACGTCTTCTTCAGTGTATGGATAACGTGAACAATCAGAAGGTCGAACATCATATATATGGCATGAATTGTCTTCATTTAAAAATGCACAAGGCGATTGCTTTACGACAAAATCATTTTCTTCGTCTAATTTTAAGTAGGTATCTACAAAATCAGCTTCCTTCAATCCCAAGTACTTACTGATGCGTTTTATATCAGTTGCTTTGAAGGTAGGACTATGGTTTTTACAACAATTGGCACAATCCAAACAATCTATCTTGGAAAAAGCCTCCGAGTGAAGTTCAGGAAGTTCACGAATTAATTTGGATGGATTGACTCTGTCTAAATAGCGTTTAAACTGCTTTTGTTTGTCTTTACTTTTGCGTTTCCAATGTGGATCTATTGGCATACTATAAGATTCTTCTAATTGATGCCGTCTTATAGATTAGCTTGCCATTTTGCATAATTCCTTCAGGTTTAAAGTCATCTATCCTAACCTTTCCGCTGGCATGTACAATTTTTGATTTGTCTAACATCAATCCAACATGCGAAACCTTATCGGAATCTAAATTTGAAAAAAACACCAAATCACAAGCTTTTGCATCTTTAATATTTACGAGTTCTCCCGATTCAATTTGTTTGGAAGTATCTCTAGGTAAAGTAAATCCACAAGCTTTAAAAACCACTTGCATAAAACCGGAACAGTCAATACCCATGAAGGTTCTTCCTCCCCACAAATAAGGCATGTTAACAAATGAGCAAGCCAATTTTTGTATCCTAATAGATAGGGGTAAATGGTGGTATGTTTTCAGTTTCCGGTCAATTGAAAATGAAACACCTCCAATCGACATGTTACCCTCGGAAGGTATATGGGCACCGCATGGAATGAACAAAATATGATGGTCGCCTTTGGCCTCCAAAAAAGCAAATTCATTTAAAGAATCGTAAACAGTATATTCAGAATATGAGTTCTCACTAATCCAACCTTCATATTGGTCAAAATCGTTTATTATTTTCAAGAAACCTTTTTCAGAATCTATTACCGTATAAGACTCTCCAAAAATCAAACTGCTTACCATCTCTGAAGCAGGACTCGCAGCACTGCGAATTGGAATATAGGATTGGAGACAGGTGCCCTTATTAGACATTATATATGCAATCTAGACTTTCTGTCAAGTAAAACTTCTTCGGCTTCAACTCGGTCAGGATCAGGTATGCAGCAATCAACTGGACAAACAGCTGCGCATTGTGGCTCTTCATGAAAGCCCATACACTCTGTGCATTTATCAGGAACAATGTAATAGACTTCACTGCTTACTGGTGCAAATTTATGGTCAACATCAACAGAAGAACCATCATTTAATTTATAGGTACCTTCAACACTGGTGCCGTCTTTTATTCTCCATTCAACACCACTTTCATAAATGGCATTGTTAGGACATTCGGGCTCGCAGGCCCCACAGTTAATACAATCGTCGGTTATTATTATGGCCATATTATCCGTTGCAAATCTCGTAAAAAAAACCCATTAAATTTGAAATAAAATTTTTGCATTAAATCAACCTTGTTGGCACCTTAACGCAACAGTGTAATAGTGCCTTTGGTTGAATATTTACGGCCATCAAATCCGTAATAATAACAATAGTACATATAAACGTCTTGTGCCTGCGGCTTACCCAGATAGGTACCATCCCAGGTATCGTTGATGCTTTTTCCAACGAATAAATTCTCACCCCATCTGTTATAAATGAATAACTCTACAGATTTCAATGCTCCACCTTTTACCGCAAAAGCATCGTTGAAATCGTCGTCATTTGGAGAAAATGCATTGGGTATAAAAATAACTGGATCAAAATTGAAACAAACTTCATTGCTCCATGTAACTGTATCGGTTCCTAATTTGGTGCCTTTTACTCTATAACATTGGGTGTAATATTCCAAGCCATTTGAATACAACAGATTAAATGTATTCATATTGGGCTCGAACAATTCGTATTGACCTGTGTTTTTTAGATAGCGGTATAAATCGTACTTAATTGTGCTTGAACCCCAACCTAAATAAGGCGTATACTTCATGCTGATATCGTATCCGCCCAACTTCTGACCTTTCAATAATATATTGGTGTGCACAGAGGTGTAAAATGGCTTTCCGCATAAATCAAATCCTTTCACTCGGTATTCCCATGCATTGGAATCGTTCATGGTATTTAAATCGTTAAAGGTCATGGCAGTTCCATTAACTGTCCCAACAGTATTGAAAATACCCGCTGATCCTGCTGCCCTCTTTTCAATAAAGAATTGGTTATTGTATTTTGGCGCATTGCGCAATGACCAATAAACATCGACACCATCATCTGCTCTGGGCGGTGGATTTACTGTAATATAATTTAAATACAAATATGGATTGTCATAAAACACATCCAAGCGAATGGTATCGCCTACACAGCCAAAGTCTGAGACTTCTAACACTTTTAGTTTATTGGATTGTTGGCCACTCCAATCAATTGTAATGTTAGGTAAATTATTAATTGCTTCAGGTAATCCTCCGGATACTGTCCAATAGAATTTAGAGGTATTAAACCCTGTCACCGAATAATTGTAGTTCAATAAATTGGGTGAACATATAATACTGTCACCTAATATTGGACTGGTTCTTGGTTTCGGATGAACAATGACCTGCATTTTTAAGTTTGGTCCCGAACAGCCATATTCACTTGTTTCTAAGACTTCTATATTAAATACACCTTCTTTATTGTAATCAAATACCATCGAATTTGTGCCTTGGCCTTTGATATTGCTGGTATCGCCATTTACCATCCAAACATACTTAGAATTTGACAAACCACTTACAAAATAAACTCCAGAGCTTGAATATTGACAAACCTCTAATACCCCATTGATTTTATTAGCTGTAGGGTAAGCTCTAATGTTAACAGCGCGACTTACTAAATTACTCACGCACGCCTTTTGATTAACAGAATCATAACTGGTCTGATACATTCCAATTGAACCAAGTCCACTAATTCCCCAATCTACTAGAATTGAATTCGTTCCCTGTCCGCTAATCAATGTCCCGCCTGCAACCGTCCAATTGTATGTTGTATTAGGCGCATAAATTACCGTAAATATTTGGGCCTTTGTATATTCACAAACATCCGTGTCGCCTTCAATAAACTCGGCATTTAAGTTATATGATTTTGAAACAGGGTAGTATCCGGTGTCGCTAGGACATCCAAAACGGTTGGTTTCAATAACTTTCACATATCCAAGTCCAGGGTTACCCCAATTTATTGTGATGGAATTACTGTTTGAACTTCCAAAGATTGACCCACCTGCAACAAACCACTTGAATGAACTTCCATTGGAAGCTGTGGTTACAGTGTATACCAAACCTTTTGAATTGGGGCAAATAGATTGTTTACCAATTATACCCGGAACTGCTGGCTTTGAAATCCATACATCAATGAAGGCTGTATCACTTGGACATCCATTTTGATTGAATTGAACCAAATAAGCAGCGGCCTTGCCGGGTGCTCCCCAAACTACTGAAACAGAATTGCTGTTGCTTGAGCCAAAAATACTTCCATTAAGCACAATCCATTGGTAAGTATATCCATTGGTCAGAACAGTGCTATAATTTACACTTGAATTTTCGCAAACTGTATCTATATTTTTTACAATTGGCTTTGCCGGTGATGGCACAAGATTAACTTTATAGGTAAATGGAGCCCCTAGACAGCCAAATTTAGAGACGGCCCGAATAGTTATTTCACCTTGCGCTATACCTCGATTCCAATTGACCACTATTTGGTTCAGACTTTGAGATACTAGAACACCATTTGTAATTACAACTTGATGACTTATCCCAGCTAATTCAGGCAATGAATCTGCACTTGTTGAAATATTATAAACCAATCCTTTCGCCCCTTCACATGCGGTATTTGGACCTGTAAGTGTTGCTTTCCCAGTAAAAGGCTTTACTTTTATTTCAATGTTAACTAAATTGTATTTTGATGGGCAACCATCGTCAATCACTCTTGCTGTAAATATATATGGTGTGTTGCGGGCTTGGTTGCAAGACGTTTGCCAACAAAACTGAGAAGAAACCGAACTATTACCTGAAGCGGAGGCAAATGTTGCCCTATTGCCAAGAAAACCATTTGCACCAGTTAACAAATCACCAAAACCATCCAAAGATAAATTCTGATTGTCTTTGTCCTTTCCTGTGACATTAAAACAAAGCTTATCGCCAGCAAAAATTGTGTATTTTTTGGAGGTAGTGGAAATGCTGGGTTTTGTATTTATGCCACAATTAATCACCAATATTTGTAAATCCAAGCGCGTGACACTTAATTGCACACCATTACGGTACTCATACAAATCGATTGCTACAGCATAATTCCCAACCTGTTGTGCAAAAACCGTAGCTACCCCATTTGATGGATTAATCTTACATAGCCCGCTAGCACCGAATGGAATATTGCCATTATAACCAAGCTGATAATCGGCAGGATCAATAGGCACGGGAGGAGAATAAACAGGCCCGCATCCAGGGTAATTTGTCGCCGAGGAGGCTCCGTCCCATGGCG
>Ga0209107_10002081_pt1 | contig 11136 bp, 7 predicted proteins | sample LakErihyJuly2011_2_FD_187460 | JGI IMG/M metagenome (GOLD analysis project Ga0209107, IMG submission 187460) | Freshwater microbial communities from dead zone in Lake Erie, Canada - CCB hypolimnion July 2011 (SPAdes) (version 2) | ecosystem: Environmental > Aquatic > Freshwater > Lentic >... | reverse complement strand
CCCTTCTGTTTGTGTAAAGGTGGCCAAATGATAATTGTCGCCAATACTAAATCCAAAATGTGATTTTGGTGTTGGTACATTTTGTGCTTGCACAAAAAATGGTGTGGTAAAAAAAAAGCTAATTAAGATAATAATTTTACGCATGTCTATTAGTTTATAAATGATTAGTCCCCGTTTGCAATCAATGGGTTACAAAACGTTGGGGCAATTTAAAATTTTTAGGTTGTAAATGCGAATTATTCGCTCTTTTTTACAGGAACTAAGCAATAACCTATTAAAGTGTATTTACCGATTATCTGAAATTGGTTACCTTACACATTAAATATATAGTTTATGAAAAGGATATTATTGGTTCTTGCCATTTTTAGTTTTTATCAATTAAATGCACAACAAACTACTGCGCTAATTAAGCTAACACCTGCAAAGCCTATCGAGTCAAAGTATATAGAACCAGATATGAAAACATTTAATTTGTATAATCCCTATGAAAATGTGGATTCAGCGATTAAAGCTGCTGAAAAAATTGCAGCAAAGGAGGGCAAGCATATTTTTTTACAAATGGGGGGCAATTGGTGTATTTGGTGCGCGCGATTTAATGCTTTCACCAATAGTGATAAAAAGATTGACTCAATTATGAAAGCCAGCTATGTGGTGGTACATGTCAATTATTCCAAAGAAAATAAAAATAAAAAAATTCAGGAAAAATATGAGTATCCAGCGCGATTTGGTTTTCCTGTATTTGTAATATTAGATGCCAAAGGAAAAAGATTGCATACACAAAACAGTAGCTATTTGGAAAAAGATAAAAATTACAGTAAAGAAAAAGTATTTGAGTTTTTTGAAAGCTGGACACCAGACGCTTTGAATGCAAAAAAATACGACTGGTTAAATTAAAAAGATCGGAGTCGTTAACACATTCATTGATTTGAAAGCTGTGTTAACGACTCCGATAAATTAAGTACTATATTTTATATAGCATAAGAAATACTTATGCTATTTTTTATTTAAACAATTCAGCCAGTTTTGCGTTTAGTGCGTCTCCTCTTAAATCCTTGCCAATAATAATACCTTGGGCATCGATTAAATAATTTTGAGGAATTGCATTTACACCATACATAACGGCTACTTCGTTCTTCCAATATTTTAAATCAGACACTTGCGTCCAAGTCAAATTGTCTTTATGTATTGCTTCCATCCATTTTTCTTTTCCAGTAGGTTGGTCTAATGAAACACCTAATACCGTAAACCCTTTAGGGCTATACTTATTAAATGCTGCGACTACATTTGGATTTTCTTGTCTGCAAGGGCCACACCAGCTTGCCCAAAAATCAACCAATACATATTTTCCTTTAAAGGAAGCCAGTGCTACAGGTATGCCTGCCGTGTCATTTTGGGTGAACTGAATAGCTGGTTTACCAATACCTGTTTTTTTAGCAATATCAATTTTACCTGCCATTTCTTTTCCTTTCATTGAATTTCGAACCGCTACTGGAATTTTTAAAAATAGTGGTTCAACTTCATCCGCATTAATACTATAACCAGCAAAATTACCAAAAGCATACATGACAATGGGTGAATTCAAATTCGTTAAAACATATTCTTTTTGTTTCGCCTTCATTTCCGCGTCTAACTTGTCATATTCTGCGTCTAATTTTTTCATACCTGCTTCATCCTTCTTCTTATATAATTCATTATAAGTTGCACTTAATGCTTCCATTTTATCTGACACAGGTTTAGTAAACGCTTTTAACTTATTATATTCCAAATGTGATTTTGATCCTTTGATGGTTGCATTTGCAAAAGAATCAATACTTGATAACTGAATTGCTGAATTTTCAAGATAGATAGGTGTAACATCCTTTTTATAAGATACCATACGTTTTGTTTTAACGGCAGTATCTACTTTATATGCTGCACGCAGATTACCTAAGATAGGTTCGGTAACAGTTCCCTTAAATACAAATTTACCATCTGTAACTACTGCACTATCTTGGGTAGATACGCCATTAGAATAATAGGATAAGTATACTTTGGAGACAGTTTCCTTTACTTTACTTACATCCCCACTAAGCGTGTATTGTTTTTGAGATTGTGCTGCTGTAGCTAATAACACCAAACTTAGAACGATAAATTTTTTCATAGCATTTATATTAATACTATAAATATACGAAATACAATGCTAGTTATTTAACTAAAAGTGATGGCGCTATGATTTTTTGCCAAATTGCATAACCCTTTGCATTCATATGCAAGTTATCAGCGATAAAAATATCCTTCATTACACTACCATCTTCTTGCAACATAGCATTATGAATATTGATAAAATTAGCGTTTGTTTGTTTTGCAATAAAATTGGCTATAAGCGTGTTAGCTTCTATCATTTTAGCTTCTAAGCGCCATCTGGAGACACTAGGCTTGATGGATATAAATGTGATATTGGATTTATTTCCTAATGGTTGTCTAATTAAATTAAATAATAGGGTAAAACGTTTCAAAACTATTTCAGGTGAAACAGTATCGCTACTTGCCAAATCATTTTCACCGCAATAGATGACTACTTGTTTTGGCTTATATTTTAAAATGGTTTCATTCACATACAAAATGACATCTAATAAATTAGATCCACCAAAGCCACGATTAATAATTGGATACCCAGGAAAATATTGATTGATGTCTTTCCATTTTGCAAAAGAAGAACTTCCTACAAAAATAATTTTACCTTGTAATGGCGCAACAATACTATCCGATTTTGCAAATGCTTTTATCTCCGCTTCAAATGGTTTAAGCTGTGCAAACAAAACCAGTGAGGATTGAATTAATAAAAATATTAGTACACTCGCTTTTTTATATAAATTAATTTTCATTATTACTTAACTGTTTTAACCATTTCCATTTTCCCATTCATTAAAACGGTAGCAGTTGCACTTGTACTTGATTTTATCTTCAAACTTGTTACTTGTCCTTTACTCCAAGTCATATCAATTTCATAATTCCCCCTTGCCTTCAAACCCTTTACTGTACCTGATTGCCAAGCTTTAGGTATCGCAGGAAGTAACTCAATATATTCCGCATTGGACTGTACTAACATTTCAGCAACCGCTGCGGCACCACCAAAATTGCCATCAATTTGAAAGGGTGGATGCGCATCTAATAAATTAGGATAGGTACCACCCATTTTTGTATAATTTTCCTTAGTTTCATCTGGAGGTACAAATTTTAATAATTCACGATACATTTTATAAGCATGTTCTCCGTCCTTTAATCTTGCCCATAAATTAATACGCCATCCTTTGGACCAGCCAGTAGTTTCATCTCCTTTTATTTCCAATGTTTTTTTAGCAGCATTCGCAATTAAAGGCGTTTTTTCAAGGGTGACATGGGTTCCTGGATATAAACCATACAAGTGACTTTGATGACGATGTTTCGGTTCGGAATCCGCCCAATCATAATACCACTCTTGCAAATTACCCGCTTTCCCCACTTGATAAGGATGTAAATTATTTAAAGCGGTAGTAATACTTATTGCAAAAGCAGAATCATTTTTTAATATTTTTTGTGCGGCAATCACATCTAAAAATAATTCTCTAATCATCGACAAATCGGCCGTACCTCCGAATAAAGTGTTCCCCTTCACTCCATTAAAAGTGATAAAACCATTTTCAGGTGAAGTGGAAGGTGATGTAATTAATTTGCCGGCAGAATCCTTGATTAACCAAGCCAAGCAAAACTCAGCAGCACCACGCATAATGGGGTATGCTTTTTGTTTTAAAAACTGCGCATCCTGTGTAAATAAATAATGTTCCCATAAATGTGCGGAAGCCCAAGTGCCACCCATCGGCCAATTGGCCCAACTTGGATCCCCTTCGCCAAAATTTCCTACCGGATTTGACATTGCCCATATATCCGAGTTGTGATGTGACACCCAACCCGGCATGTTATAAAATGTTTTAGCAGTAACTTTTCCAGTGGTTGACAAATTATTTAAGAACTGCAAAAAGGGTTGGTGCATTTCCGTCAAGTTGGTGTTTTCAGCCAACCAATAATTTTCCTCTGCATTTATATTCATGGTATAATTACTCGACCATGGTGGTTGTAAGTATTGATTCCAAATTCCTTGTAAGTTCGCGGGAACGTTAGGCGTACGTGAACTACTAATTAACAAGTAGCGGCCAAATTGAAAATATAAGGTTTCTAAATAAGGATCTGATTCGCCTTTCGCATATCTTTTTAAACGCTCATTGGTGGGTAAGTTGGGAGACGGGTCACCTTCTAATTTTAAAGCAACGCGATTAAAATAAGTTTGATAATCCTTTACATGTCTTTTTTTAATTTCATCCCATCCCAAACTCACTGCTTTAGTTAATTGTGTTTGTGCTACAGCAGTTTGATTTAATCCTTGCTTTGCCGGATCTTTATCGTATCCATTAAAGCTGGTTGCCATTGAAATATAAATAGTCGCCTCCGTCGCATTTGCCAAACTCAAACTTGAATCGGTATTTGTGATTTTGCCTGAATTCGTTTTAATTTGAATGTCTGCAGTAAAGCGTGTACCTCTTTTTTTATCAAATATAATGTTATTACGCTTTTTTTCTACATAGTTGGGTTCGGCCTTCACAGGCGCAACGCCATTGGCTTGCAGAAAATTATTGGAAGCGGTGGTCGTATGTAATAATAATGATTCGAAACGAACTGTAAATCCAAGTGCGCCTGGTTTTTTACTTTTTAAATGAATTACAAAAACCTTATCCGGATTTGAAACTAAATATTCTCTTTCAATGGTATTAGTATTTGATTCTGTTTTTACTTTTGCAATTGCTTGATCAATATCTAGCTCTCGATAATAATCACTGATAAAAGGGTCGTCATTAAATTCTAGTAATAAAGTACCTAAAGGTGCATAGGACTCGGAGAATTTACCCTGTAGTTTTTTTACAAGTGATTGGGCCTTTTTATAATTTTTTTCAGCCAGCGCTTCACGCACTGCTGGTAAATTTTTATAGGCATTGGGGCTCATATTTGCATTCACTGGCTCCCCGGACCAAAGTGTTAAGTCGTTTAAATAAATTTTATCGGTCGAAATACCACCAAAAACGGTAGCCCCTTGCTGCCCGTTTCCTAACACCAATGATTCTTCAAAATATTGCGCAGGTGCATCATACCATAGTTTTAAAGGTGGTTGAATTGGAGCGATTGGCTCGATTGCTTTAGCAGTGGTTTTAGTAGCAAATTTTTTTACCACTTTGGTTGGCTTTTTTTGTGCTAAACCAATAAAAGAAATCATACTTAAACATCCGATAAAAAATACTTTACGCATATAATTACAATTGATTATTTGGGAATTGAAAATTAATCAAATTTTAAAGAATACTATGTAAATATTGCGTGAAAAACGAGTAATTTTAAAAAAATTAAAAATGGAAGTACATCATCCTCATCCGCATCATGGTCCAAAAAAATGGAAGGAACATTTTATAGAGTTTTTTATGCTTTTTTTAGCGGTCAGCCTTGGATTTTTTGCCGAAAACCAAAGAGAACATTATGTGGAACGCCACAGAGAAACCCAATATATGGAAAGCATGGTGGAAGATTTAAAAAACGACACCATTGAATTTAATAACGTAACTAAGGGAAATAAAAGATTGGTCAACAAAATTGATACCGCATTAAATATTTTTTATCAGGACCAATGGAACGATAGTATCTTAAAAAAATTATACATTGTAAATCTTAGCTATTTAGGTGGTAATTTGGTTTATTTATCAGAGCGAACATCTTCCCAACTTAAAAATGCAGGTGGCATGCGTTTAATTCGTAAGCAAAATATCACGGATCAAATTGCTGAATATTGGCATTTGGCGGAATACGGAAAAGCATATGGGGAAGTATACGAAGAATTAAAAATTCGCGCCCGAGAACAATCTTACAGTATTTTTAATCAAAAGTATTATAATAATATTGCGGCAATGGCTATTGGTACAACGATTGATGAAGGGGTAAAATTAATGACCAACGATAAAAATATTTTAGCTGAATTTGCTAATCGACTTTCGCATATTAGAAACGCCACTGAAAAAGTACAATTAGTAATTGTTGAAAAACAAAAAGCTGCTGCAACAAAATTATTGCTAGATATAAAAAAGGAGTATCATATTTCGGATGCAAAGGAAACTGAAAAAAATTAAATTTAATTTTGATTTAAAACATGACGTAATTTCTGTTGGTTAAGATTAAGTTATACAATAAGAAAATATTGAGATATTTTATTTTATATGTTTTATTGATAGGGGCATTTCCATTATATGCACAAACGACCATTAAAGGTAAGGTGGTGGATAAGGAAACCAATGCACCTATTGATAATGTGAGTGTATATATAAGTAACTCCTCCAATGGGACCAGGAGTGATGCGGATGGTAATTTTACACTTATCACAAGATCACAGGGTCAATTTGAATTGGTGTTTTCCATTATGGGTTATACCATCAAAATGGTTCCGGTAAACACAAGTCAACAGGCAGGATTTTTAAATGTTGCTTTATCTTCTAAGTCAAATGATTTACCGGAAGTAGTATTAAGAACCTATATTAAAGACGGCTGGAAAGTTTGGGGCAAACAATTTTTAAATCAGTTTATTGGCAGCTACCCTTTAAGTGCAGATTGTAAAATTTTAAATCCGGAGGTAATTCATTTTCAATTTAAAAAATTAGACAGTGTATTGATCGCTTTTGCCAACGAAACCATCTTAGTTGAAAATAAAAAACTAGGCTATGTATTACACTATGATTTAAGTGAATTTAAATATGACTTTATTAATGGGCTCATATTTTTTCAAGGATACCCTTTGTTTGAGGATTTAAAAAATAGCACATCTAAAAAAGTATTGAAAAAAAGAATGGAGATTTATGAAGGATCCGTAATGCACTTTATGAGAAGCCTTTATAGCAATAAATTGCGTGAAAATAATTTTGAAATTAGGCAGATGGTTAAAACCATTAACATTGGTGGCAAACCCATTATTATTGATGGCAATACCAAATATGATAACTCGCATAAAGTAAGTTTTGAATTCACCAGTGGTTTATTAAGTGCAGATAGCGTTGCCTATGGTGAAAATGAAAATACCGCTGCTTTATTTTTTAAAAATTTTTTACAAGTAACTTATACCAAAAAGGCTGCACCTGCCTATTATAGTAGGTCTTATAACGTTAATGGTCAAGGTATTGTGTCTGAAATTACCCTGATAAATAAAAAGCCACTATTTGTATATTCGAATGGCACTTATTACGAGCCCACTAGTTTACTGCTTTCGGGTTATTGGGGATGGTCTGAAAAAATTGGGTATTTGCTGCCGTTTGATTTCACGCCTATTAAGTATAAATAAGCTTCCACAAAATATTCATCAAATTTATTTATTCCTTAATTTTAATGATAAGAAAAGTTTACAAGAATAACCATTAAAATATAAAATATGGAAAGAAAAGATTTTATTGAACAAGTTGGTTTAAGCGGCGCAGCAATATTAATTTTTGGTTGTATGCAAAGCTGTTCCAAGTCAGATGGACCAAGCACTAATACTAATACTGGTGGTGGTACAGGTACAGGTGGTGGTGGGAATAATACAAGCACGGTTGATTTTACTATTGATATTAGCAAATCACCTTTTGATACTTTAAAAACAATTGGCGGATTTTACGTTGACCCTACTACAAAAATTATTATTGTTAAAACAACCTCCGATGAAATAATCGCCGTAAGTTCAGTATGCACGCATCAACAAGCAAGCGTCGTATATGAGGCAAACAATAAACGTTTTTATTGTGCTGCGCATGGTTCTGTATTTGCTACTACCGGGGCCGTTACAACCGGTCCTGCAACTACTGCTTTAAAAAAATACCAAATTAGTTTAACAGGGACTATGTTAAGGGTATTTGCTTAAAAAGTAAACGAGCATATCCTCCTTCCAACGAGGGGTTAAATAAGGTCCTTTGTAAAAGGCGCTATTTTTTAAAATAGCGCCTTTTTTAATATATCAAACAGTAAAAATCGTAATATTACTATTCAGTTTTATTAGCTGCATTTTCTAAAAAAATCTATTATGATAAAGTTATTCATCCGCAGTTTGTTTTTATTATTATTCGCAACTTTTGCAAATGCACAAAGCAATGCAGATACTGCTGAATTAAATAAAACATTCAAGCAGGTTAAATGGAGAAGTATTGGGCCTTTTAGGGGCGGCAGATCTAACACAGCAGTAGGTGTTGCTACTAATCCCATGGTATATTATATGGGCACTACTGGTGGTGGACTATGGAAAACGGAGGATATGGGACTTAGTTGGAATAATATTTCCGATGGCTTTTTTAAAACTGCAACTGTAGGTGGTATTGCTGTTGCAGAAAGCGATCCTAATATAGTGTATGTGGGCATGGGTGAGCACGCAGTAAGAGGCGTAATGACACACCATGGAGATGGGATGTATAAAAGTACGGATGCAGGAAAAACTTGGAAAAAAATTGGGTTGGATGCAACACATCATATTGCACGTGTAGTGGTTGATCCTAAAAATCCAAATATTATTTTTGTTGCAGCGCAGGGTTCATTGTATAGTAGTTCAAATGATCGTGGCATTTATAAATCAATTGATGGAGGTTTAACATGGAATAAAGTTTTATTTATTGATGATAAAACGGGTTGTGCTGAATTATCTATGGATATGAATAACACAACGATTTTATATGCTGCTATGTGGGAGCATGGTCGTACCCCTTGGAAAGTAACAAGTGGTGGTCCTGGCAGTGGTTTATATAAATCAACAGATGGCGGCACTACTTGGAAAAAAATGCAAGATGGTTTGCCAAAAGAAATGGGTAAAATGGCAATAACAGTAAGTCGTGCAAACTCAGAAAAAGTTTATGCGCTGATTGAAAGTGATTTTACGAAAGAAGCTGGAGGAATGTATGTTTCTGAAAATGCAGGAAAAACTTGGAGCCACGCCACCAGCGATCACCGTATTATTGGAAGAGCTTGGTATTATATTGAAGTATTCGCTGATCCAATTATTGAGAATACTTTATATGTAATGAATGCACCTGCATTAAAATCAACAGATGGCGGAAAAACTTGGGAAAATATTTCATCCACCCATGGTGATTATCATAACTTATGGATAAACCCAAGCAATAGTAATAATATGATTATTGCAGATGATGGCGGCGCAGCAATTACATTTAATGGTGGAAAATCTTGGAGTAGTCAAGATATTTATGCAACTGCACAATTTTATCGCATTAATGTAGACAATGAATTTCCTTACAATATTTATGGCGGACAACAGGATAATAGTTCCGTAAAAATTGCTAGCCGCTCGTTTAGAGGAGGAATTAATACAACCCATTGGAGCGCATCAGCAGGCGGCGAAAGTGCGTTTTTAGCATTTGATCCTAATCATCCAAGATATGTTTTAGGCGGTAGCTATCAAGGAACCATTGAAGTATTTGACAGTAAATCAAAAGCAAGCACTAATATCATGGCTGCGCCTATTCAATATTTAGGGAAGGATGCAAAAGATGATAAATACAGATTCAACTGGAACGCACCTATTATATGGAGTAAGCACGAACCCAATACATTTTACCATGGCGGACAAGTTTTATTGCGCACCACCAATATGGGAAAAACTTGGACCGAAGCTTCCCCTGATTTGACAAGAAATGAAAAAGCTAAACAAGGAAAACCGGGCGGACCTTATACCAATGAAGCAGTAGGCGCCGAAAATTATGGAACCTTAAGCTATGTCATCGAGTCGCCTAACGAAAAAGGCGTTATTTATACCGGTAGTGACGATGGTTTTGTTTATATAACAAAAGATGGCGGAAAAACATGGAAAAATGTAACACCCATTGGACTTGCAGAGTGTCTGATTAATGCTATTGAAGTTTCCCCATTTGATAATGCAACAGCCTACATTGCAACTACAAGATATAAATTTGATGACCATACACCCGGTTTATACAAAACAACGGATTATGGAAAAACTTGGACAAAAATTAACACAGGAATAGCAGCAAACGCATTTACAAGAGTTATCAGAGAAGATACCAAAGTAAAAGATTTATTATTTGCAGGCACTGAATTTGGTATTTATATTTCTCGCAACGGTGGAAAAAATTGGACACCATTCCAATTAAATTTACCGAATACGCCTATTACTGATTTACGTATTCATCAGGATAATTTAATAGCGAGCACCTCGGGTAGATCATTTTGGATATTAGATGATTTGAATTTATTTAGACAATATAAAAAAGATACAACCAATACTATATTGTATCAACCTACCAACGCTTACCTTGCGAATGGCTATAGTGAACTAGACCAAAACAACGAAGAATTTAATGGTAGTAGAATGTTTGAAGGAGTGAACCCTGCATCAGGTGTTGTAATTTATTATCAGCTTCCTACTTTAAAAGGAAACGAGGTGGTTACATTGGAAATAAAAGATGCTGCAGGAAATGTAGTTAGACAATTTAGTTCTACAACAGAAGCAAACATCAAAGTTGGGGGACGTCGCAGTGCGAAGGATCCTAAGCTAAGTTCAAGCAAAGGATTAAATCGTTTTGTATGGGACATGCGTTATCCAAGCATACCAACCATTCCAGGTGTTTTTATTGAAAGTAGTTTTAGAGGTCACAAAGCAATTCCTGGCAACTATACAATTACATTGAAAGCAGGAGCACAAACAAATAGCACAATAGCTAGTATTTTAGCCAATCCTTTATATCAGGTTGGCGAAAATGATTACAAAGAATTTGACGCTTTAATGAAGCAAATGGAAGGGGAGGTTATAACAATGCATACTATGATTCTTGATTTATATGAAAGTAAAAATCAATTAGAAGCCGTATTAAAAAACTTACCATCAGAGGATAAATACAGTACTGCAAAAACAGCAGGCGAGGCGGTGGTTAAACTATTAAAAGCGTGGGATGAGGATATGATACAACGCAAATCAACTGCTTATGATGATGTTGAAAATTTCCCAAATAAGTTTACCGCAGAATATATGTTTATGGTCAATCAAAACGAAAGTGAAATTCCAAGAGTAAATCAACCAGTTCTTGATTTATTAAAAGAATA
>Ga0209107_10002079_pt1 | contig 11144 bp, 8 predicted proteins | sample LakErihyJuly2011_2_FD_187460 | JGI IMG/M metagenome (GOLD analysis project Ga0209107, IMG submission 187460) | Freshwater microbial communities from dead zone in Lake Erie, Canada - CCB hypolimnion July 2011 (SPAdes) (version 2) | ecosystem: Environmental > Aquatic > Freshwater > Lentic >... | reverse complement strand
GACTTCTGCTCTTTTGGCAACTCGCAGCCGTTCCGCGTGCGCATCGTCAACGCCTATAACGAGAACCAAGACTACTTCTACGTAAAGGTTGGGGACGCCTCGCGCGTCTGCGGCCTCGAGCTCGAGCACCTACTCTCCCCGAACCGCATGCTCTACCTCACCTGGGGCGAGACGTTGGTCGAGGAGCACGTCACGGGTATCCCGGGCGACATCTTCGCCGAAAAGTGGCTCGCCGCTGACGGACACCACCCGGTGCGACTCGCCAAGGAGCTCATCAAGTTCGAGGAGCGCTGCATCGTGCGCCTCCTCGGCGACATGCGCGCCTATAACTTCGTCATCGCGGTGACCCCGGACTTCGACTCAACCGCCATCCGCGTGCGCGCCATGGACTTCGATCAGCAGAGCTACGACGGACGCCTCCGCTTCTACCTCCCAGGCTCGTTCAAGGAAAACCGCCCCTTCGCCCAGCTCTGCGCTAAGCACATCAACGCCGCCTCCTCCATCCAGTACCGCCGCGAGGAGCAATCGCTCATCCACCGCCGGCACCTGGCCGCACCTGACCGGGTCAAGGACCTCCTGGCCGCCATGCGGGCCAACCCCCTCACTAGTAACGAAAAGGCGAAGGAACTGGCCGACGGTCTGGCCGAATACCACCGCGACCCCGCCTTCCGGCAGCATACGGACATGGCCGGATTAATCGGTGAAAGCCTCGCCCGGCTCGACCGAGTCCTCCGCTCCTAATAGTAAGCGCTGGACAGGACGCGCGCCGAGTGGGCAAACTCCAAGGCCTGCGATGAGCGACTCCTTAAGGCACGAATGCGGCATTGCCCTTGTCCGGCTGACCAAGGATCTGAAATGGTATCAGGAGAAATACGGCACTCCGCTGCATGGTTTCAACCAGCTGTTCCTGCTGATGGAGAAACAGCATAACCGCGGGCAGGACGGCGCCGGCATCGGCTGCGTCAAGATTGGGGCGGAGAACGGCGAGGCTTTCCTTTTCCGCGACCGCGAGATCGGCGCCCAGGGCCTGACCCAGATCTTCACCCGCCAGATCAAGACCTACTCCGACAAGATGCGCGAAGGCGTCATCGTCCCCGAATTTCCGGAAACAGTTAAGCGACATTTCGACTTTGGTGGCGAACTCCTCCTTGGGCACCTCCGCTACGGGACCTCGGGTAATTTCGACTCAGTCTCCTGCCATCCTTACGCCCGCAAATCCATCTGGCCGACCCGCAACCTACTCATCGCCGGCAACTTCAACCTCACGAACACCAGCGAGCTCAACACCTCGCTCACGCAGCGCGGCGCGCACGTCATCTACTCGACCGACACACAATCCATCCTCGAGGAGGTCGGTTTCTGGTTGGACGAAGAACACGACCGCCTCTTCAAAGCTTTCAAGGACCAGGGACTCGAGGGCGCGGCGGTGCAGACCGAGATTTCCAAGCACATGGACATCGGTAACATCCTGCGCAAGGCGACCAAGAACTGGGACGGCGGCTACGCCATCGCCGGCCTCATCGGCAACGGTGATAGCTTCGTCATCCGCGACCCTAATGGCATCCGCCCTTGCTGGTATGCCCGGACCGAGGACCTGATTGCGGTGGCCTCCGAGCGCGTGGCGCTGATGACCATCGTCGGCGTGAGCCAGGAAGAGGTCCATGAGCTGCCTCCCGGCTGTGCGCTGATCATGAAGGCCGACGGGCGCCACGCCATCGAGTCGTTCCACGCGCCGGGCGAACCGCGGCACTGCTCCTTCGAGCGCATCTACTTTTCCCGCGGCAACGACCCAGAGATCTACGCCGAACGCAAGGCGCTGGGCGCCGCGCTCGCCGACGACGTCCTCGAGCAAATCCGCGACGACCATGACCACGCGGTCTTCTCCTATATCCCGAACACGGCGGAGATCGCCTGGTATGGCCTCATGGAGGAACTCCGCAAGCGCCGGCGCGCCCAAGTCCGCCAGAAACTCATCGACGCCCAGCGGGCGGGCCAGCTCGACGAAGCCATGATCGACAAGCTTGTGCTTGGCGGGTGGCCGCGCGGCGAGAAGGTCGCCCATAAAGACGTCAAGCTGCGGACGTTCATCTCCCAGGAGAAGAACCGCATGCAGATGGCCTCCCACGTCTACGACATCACCTACGGCACCGTGCGCGAGGGCGATACGCTCGTCTGCGTCGACGACTCGATTGTCCGCGGTACGACCCTGCGCCAGTCGATCCTCCGCATCCTCGCTCGCCCAAACCCGAAGCGCATCGTCATCGCCTCGACCGCGCCGCAAATCCGCTACCCTGATTGCTACGGCATCGACATGTCGGAGATGGGTAAGTTCCTGGCCTTCCAGGCCGCGGTCGCGCTCTGCAAGGCGCGCGGCATGAATGACCTGCTCCGCGAAGTCTATGAGGACTGCGTCGCCCAGGCGAAACGGCCGACGACGGAAATGCAGAACCATGTGAAACGGATCTACGCCGCCTTCACGGAAGAGGAAATCGCCGCCAAGGCGGCGGAGCTCGTCTACCCCACGAAAAGCGGCTGGAAGGGCGAGCTGATCCTGGTGTTCCAGAAAATCGCTATGCTGCACAAGGCTTGTCCGAAGAGCCGGGGAGATTGGTATTTCACCGGCGACTACCCGACCCCGGGTGGTCTCGGCGTGCTCAACCAAGCCTACATCAACTATTGGGAGAAGCGCGAAGGCCGCTCCTACTGATCACGCGTAGAAGCGGAACGGAGCGGTGCGCGCGCGGAAGGCCGCCGCATCGCCGTCCCAGCGCTGCATCCAGCGGGCGAGATCGAGGCGAGCTCCCTGCGTGCGTAATTCTTCGAAGAACGCTTCGCTGCCGAGATGCTTGATGAAAAGATCCCGCTTGCCGGTGCTCAGACCGGCGAAGGGGTTGGGTGCCCAGACGCAGGCCTGTCGGAGCATGTGTAGCGAAATCGCCGTGGGGCGTAGTTTGGGCCAGTCGTTGATACCAAGATACACGCCCTGCGTGCCATCCGCCTGCTGCTGCGGCTGGAGCAAAAGCCCGGGCACGGCGTTCCCGAAGGCGGCCATGAGGTCAGCGGCCTTGCGGCGCGGATAAGTCAGGAAACGGAAGTTCTGGTCGGCGGTGGAACTGTGGCTGAAGCCCGAATCCATGCAGCCGAGGCCGCTCATCGCATAGCCGAACGCCGCCTTGGCGTTATTGATCATCGGCGAGGTTGGGGTCCAGTTTAGTCCGGTGAGGTTCCAGGTCAGCGACCGCCGCCAACCGCGCATCGTGACGACGTCGAGCGAGCCGCGCCGGCGGGTGGCTTCGTCGACCTCAAGCACGCCGGGCGTAGCGACGGCCCACCGGGCGATTTCGCCGATGGTGAGACCGTGGACATACGGGGTCTCGTAGGCGCCCACGTAGCTGCGCCATTTGCGGTCGAGGAACGGGCCTTCGACCTTCTCGCCACCGAGCGGGTTTGGTCGGTCAAGGACGATGACACGCACGGGACGAGGAAGCGAAAAGCACGCTTCAATCACATACCGCATACAGCTAATATAGGTGTAGGAGCGGACGCCGATGTCTTGGAAATCGATGACGATAACGTCGAGGCCAGCGAGCATCTCTGGCGTGGGCTTACGCGTCGCGCCATACAACGAATAAACCGGCAGGCCGGTGCGCGTATCCTGGCCGTGGTCGACGGTGGCGTCTGCCTTGGCGACGCCTTCAAAGCCGTGCTCCGGACCGAAAAGTTTGACGAGTTTTACGCCCGGGGCGCGGGCGAGGACATCGGCGGTACGTTGGCCGAGTCCGTTGACACCGGCGCGATGCGTGACGAGTCCGCAACGGAGGCCCTGGAGACGGGCGAAGCCTTCCGCGGCGAGCACGTCGATTCCGAGTATGACCTTACCGACGACGGGTGCGGACGGCGCCGGGACGGCGGGCCCAGCGTAACCGCCACCGCCACCGCCGCCAGCGCAGCCAGAAAGAGCGACGGCGCCCAGCGAACCTAGGGCGGTGAGGTGGAGAAACTCGCGACGTTCCATAGGGGGTGGTGCGGGCATCTTCGGCGTTTTGCCGGGCGGTTCAAAGATTGAAATCGAAAATCCGTTTGCAGGCAGGTCGGCTCAGCGGCACCTTTCCCTCATGCGCGTCGCCCTCCTCGGTTCTGGTCGCGGCTCCAATGCCGAGGCGGTCCTGCGCGCCCAGGCCGACGGTCGCCTCGGCCGGGCCAAGGTGGCCGGTCTCTGGTGCGACATCCCGACCTGTAAGATGTTGGAACTCGGCCCTAAATACGCCGTGCCAGCCCGGTTCCTCGACCCTGGCTCCTTTAAGACGAAATTCTCTCCAGAGCGCGAACAGGCTTGGGCCGATGACCTCCTGGCAGCCCAGATCGACCTGGTCGTGCTGGCTGGGTTCATGCGCGTGATCAAGGCCCCCCTTCTCGACACTTTCGCGGGCCGTATCATCAACCTCCACCCCAGCCTCCTGCCCGCCTTCCCGGGACTTGATGGCATCGGCCAAGCCTACAAGGCCGGCGTCCTTGAGGCGGGCTGCACGGTCCATTGGGTCAATGCCGAGATCGACGGCGGCGCCCACCTCGGCCAGAACCGGATTAGACGCGAGGCGGGGGACACCCTCGAAACCTTCGCGGGAAAAATCCATGCCGCTGAGCATGCCCTGCTCCCCGCGGTGATCGCCCACCTGAGCGAGACCCCTGCCTGATGGTCGAACTGAAGTGTCCCATCCACGAGGATATGGTCCAGCCGCTGGAGGACCATTTCTGTGAACTCACCCGCTCGTCGTGGATGCTCTTCCACGAAGGCCCCGGGAAGCCTCACTTCGTGATGGGGTACTTCGACACTAAGCCCGAGGCCGACGAAGCCTGGGCTGGCCTACGCAAAGCCTTTAAGAAGCTCCCCGAGGCCTATGAAGAGACCCTCATGGCCGACAAGGACTGGAAGGAAGCCTATAAGGAGCACCTCAAGCCTTGGGATCATGGCCGACTGCACTGGGTCCCCGCCTGGATGCGCGGCAAGTATGCCGTCCCAGCCGATGCCGCGGTGATCTGGTTCGACGCCGGTCTGGCCTTCGGCACCGGCGACCACCCGACGACCCGACTCTGCGCCATCCGCATGATGGACTTCCTCGAGACGCACGCCGCCGCCAAGGTCTCGGTCACGGATGCGGGCTGTGGCTCGGGCATCCTCGCCCTTTCCGCCGCCAAGTTGGGTTGTGGACGTATCGCCGGTTTCGACCGCGATCCTGAGTCCGTCCGCGTCAGCATCGCCAATCGCGAAGACAACGGCATCGCCGAGGAGGCCGTCGCCTTTCACCACGCTGGCCTCGAAGAAGGCTTCCGTCTCACCGGCCGCGCCGACGTCGTCCTCGCGAATATCATCAGCGACGTGCTCTGCATCTATGCCGATAACCTCATCGACTCCGTCAGCCCCGGCGGCGTGCTCGCGCTCAGCGGCATCCTCGCCAAGGAACAGGACACGGTCCGCACCCACTTCGAAGGCAAATGCCGCGAAGCTTGGGGCGAGGGCATGAAATCGGACGGACGTATTATGGGCGAATGGAGCGACGTCGCCCTCTTCCGCCCGCTCTGAGCTGTTGCTTCGCTCGCCCTTCCTCCTTCACTCGCCTCATGAACGACGTCACCGCCCAACGAATCCGCTACGGGCGCATTATTGTGATTCTGTTCGGCCTCCTGTGCGTCGGCCTCGGCGTCATTGATCTCATTGGCGGCGTCAGACTCGGCCCGCTTTATATCCCGCCCCGCTGGGATCCGGCCATCGTCACGTTCCCGGTCGCCCTCCGCGTGGAGTGCTGGTTCTTCATCGCCTACGCCGGTCTGCTATTCCTTCCCTGGCGCCGCATCGAGAACCCAAAGGTGTGGCGCTGGCTCTTCAGCCTGCTCAGCGTGGCCTCCGTCGTCTTCGCGATGGCGATGATCTGCGAAGTGATGGCCAAGAACTACATCGCGCAGAACGCTGGTCTAAAGGCGAAGATCCCGGTCTTCCAAGCGGTCTTGCTCTTCCTCAGCCTCGGTCAGATCCCGATCGAGCTGTTCAGTCGTAAGCCCGAGCTGCTCGACTGATCAGAGCGCAGCGTGCAAAGCCTCGGCGCGGCGGATGGCTTCTTCGAGCGTTGTCGCGGTGACAGTGATGTGGCCCATCTTGCGGCCCGGCGCCGCTTTACCCTTATCGTAGAGGTGCAACTTGGCGGAAGGATCGGCGAGGACCTTGGTCCAGTCGGGCTCCTGGCCATTGCGCCAGACGTCGCCGAGCAGGTTCACCATCGCGGAAGGTGCGAGCGGCTTCGTGCCACCGAGCGGCAGGCCGCACACGGCGCGGATGTGCTGTTCGAACTGGCTGGTCTCGTTGGCGTCGAAAGTCTGGTGGCCGCTGTTGTGCGGACGCGGGGCGAGCTCGTTGACGACGATGCGGCCGTCCTTCACGAACATCTCGACGGCGAGGAGGCCGACGAGCTGAATCTTGTCGGCGATGCTCAGAGCTAGGGCGCGAGCTTCGGCGGCCGTAGCTTCAGAAATGCGGGCCGGCGAAATCGAAAGGTGTAGGATGTGGTTCCGGTGAATGTTTTCGGCGGGGTCATAAACCGCGGTGCGACCATCGACCGTACGGGCGACGAGCACCGAAATCTCCATCTGGAACGGTACCCACGCTTCGAGGACGCCGACCGCGCCGCCAATCTTGTCCCAGGCCGCGGCGAGATCAGCCTCAACGGTCGGTAGCTTCACTTGGCCCTTCCCATCATAACCAAAATCCGCCGTCTTCAGTACGCACGGGAAACCAACGGTCTTCACGGCCGCCTGCAGCTCGGTCAGCGACGAAACGACGGCGAAGTTTGCGCAAGGGATGCCGGAGGCGCGGAGGAACTCCTTCTCGCGGCGACGATTCTGGCAGGTCGCCAAGACATTGGCCGAAGGGTGGCTCGGGACAGACTTCGCGACGAACTCAACGGTCGCGGGTGGGATGTTTTCGAATTCGAGCGTGATACGGCCGCAGCCCTGGGCGAAGCGCGTGAGTGCGGCAGTATCGTTCCAGTCGGCGGTGATATGCTCATCGGCAATCGCCGCCGCACAGGCGCCGGCGGAAGGGTCGAACGTGCGCACCTTATAACCGAGACGGCGCGCGGCGAGGGCCGACATCCGTCCCAGCTGGCCGCCGCCGAGGATACCGATGGTGCCGCCGGGTTGCAGAGGTCGCTCCATGGCTTAGCGCTTCTTGCCCTTGCGACCAGGAATCGGGTTCTCGAGGACGGCCTTGGTCTGAGCGGCCCGATAACTGTCGAGCTTCTTAGCCAGTTTAGCGTCGGTGAGGGCCAGAATCGCGGCGGCGCCAAGAGCGGCGTTGATCGCACCCGCGCGGCCGATTGCGAACGTGTGCACGGGGATGCCAGCCGGCATCTGAACGATCGAGAGTAAGGAGTCGATGCCGTCGAGCGTCTTGGACTGCACGGGGACGCCCATGACGGGGAGCGAAGTCATCGCGGCCACCATACCAGGGAGGTGCGCCGCACCACCGGCACCCGCGATGATGACCTTCAGCCCATGACGACGGGCAGCCAGGGCGTAGTCCTTGAGCTTAAGCGGCGTGCGGTGGGCGCTCACGACCTCGGCCTCAAAGGCGATGCCGAGTTTCTTAAGAGTGTCGGCGGCGTTGACCATCGTCTCCCAATCGGACTGGGAACCCATGATGATGCCGACCAGAGGTGCGGAGGAAAGCGCGCGAGCCATGCCCGTAGCGTGTCTCAGCCGTGCCCGCCTGTGAAGCCCGAAGCGTAAAAACTATTCCACAAACGGCACGTATTCGGGCACCAGCTTGCGGATTCCTTGCTTACAGGCGGCGGTATCCATCCGCACGAGTTCGGCGACCTGAGCGAGCAAATCAGCTGGCGGCGGGGTCGCCGACGATGAAGCCATGAAGCGGAAGACGCGGGGGTGCTTCGTCGGACGGAATTCCTCTCCGGCGCAGAGCAGCTCCTCGACGAGTTTCTCGCCTGGCCGCAGGCCGGTGATCCGGATCTCGATATCGATCTCCGGGCGCAGGCCACTGAGCTCGATGAGTTGGCGAGCGACGTCGATAATCTTCAAAGGCTGGCCCATCTCGAGGACGAGGATGTCCCCAGCGTCGCCCTGCGTCGCGCTCTGGAGCACAAGCCCGACGGCCTCTGGGATTGTCATGAAATAACGCTTCACCTCCGGGTGCGTCACGGTGACGGGACCACCGGCGGCGATTTGGCGCCGGAAGATTGGGACCACCGAGCCGGAGGAACCGAGGACGTTGCCGAAGCGGACAGCCATGAAGCGAGTCTGAGCGCCTTCGTGGACTTGAAGGGAGTGAATCATGCGTTCGGCGAGCCGCTTGGTCGCACCCATGACATTGGTGGGATTAACCGCCTTGTCCGAAGAGATGAGCACGAACTTATCGGCGCCATGTTTCGCCGCCAAATGGGCGACGACCCAGGTACCGTTCACGTTGTTCTTCAAGGCTTCGCCGGGCATCGCCTCCATCATCGGCACGTGCTTATGCGCGGCGGCGTGGAGGATGAGGCTGGGGCGATACCGCTGGAAAATCTCCGTCATCCGATGAAGGTCGGTGACATCGGCGACGAGCGGCGTGATGAGGGCGCCAGCGCCGGCCGCAATCAGTTCCTGCTCGGCCTGATAAAGCAACACCTCGCACTGATCGAGTAAGAGAAGGCGGGCCGGCGAACAGGCGGCCACCTGCCGGCAGAGCTCGAGCCCGATACTCCCGCCGGCACCCGTGACGAGGATGACGCGGCCCTTGATCAGGTCAGCGATAGCGACACCGTCGAGTTTGGCGGGCTCGCGTCCGAGAATGTCTTCGACGGAGATCGGCCGGAGATCGCTGGCGCGCACTCGCCCGCCCGCCAGATCGGACATAGATGGTACCACGAGCACGCGCTGGTGGCTGGCCGAGGCGAGAGCGCTGACCTCGCGGATGCGGCGCACCGCGGAGGCGGGCAAGGCGAGGATGATTTCGGTGACCCCATATTTCTCCGCTAACTCGGGTATCCGCTCCGGCGCGCCGATTACCGGTACGCCATGGATATGCAGGCTATGCTTGGCAACGTCGTCATCCAGGAAGCAGACCGGCTCGATGCCGTGGCCGCGGCGGCTAAGCAAATCGGCCGCAAGCAGGGCGCCGTCGCGGCCCGCCCCGACAATCGCGACACGTTCGACGATGCCGGTATTCGCTGATTCCATAGTCCAGAACCTCTCGCGCAAGGCGCGAATCGAGACCCGGAAGCCGATGAAAAAGACCAGCGAGAGGTTGAGGTCGACCAGGGCGACGCCGCGCGGAATGCTGAAGGCGTCCGTCGGAGCAGAACCGGGTAAGAATAACGAAAGCACGACGACGAAGGCGGAGGCCATTACGAGCGCCATGACCATGCGGAGCGCGTCCGGCAGCCGGAAATAATAGAACACGCCGCGGAACTGACCCCAGGCCCAGAGTAGTAGGACCTTTAGCGGAATCAGCCAAAGCAGGGCCTGCGGGCGCTGAACATAGAGATAGGCCTCGGCAGCCTGACCCTCGCCGCTAGATAGCACTTCAGGCCCGACGAAGCGAAGCTCATAGGCGAACCAGAGCGAAAGCGCGGCCAAAACTCCGTAGGTGGCGAAGAAGAATACGGCTCGTTTGAGGGGATGGACTGGGACAGCCATAGGGTCGCTTTATAATCAGGACCCGGGGCGTTTATTCAATGACGATACGGAAGCCCAGGGTGCGGTTTCTTTCCCGCTTGGAGACGGTCTGGGCGGGCAAGCCTGGGCTGGGAGGGGTCAGGATGCTGCCCCCCAGGATGGGGGCGCGGCTCTCGGCGGGCGAGGCTTGCGCCCACTCCTCGACATTGCCGAGAAGGTCGTGCACCCCGTTCGCATCGGGCGGCGTGGTGCCGACAGGTTTTAAAGTCATCCCATCGGAGTTACCCTGTTTCGCCAGCGCGGCTGCCTTGGCTGGATCCCCGACCGCGTGCGTGAATTCGGCGGTCGTCGGCAACCGAACCTTGGCGCCGAGGATCCAGCCCAGCCGGGTCGCAAAAGCTTCGGCCTCGGCGTAAGTCACCGATTCAACCGGGTTGGCCTCGCGACGAGCGGCGCTCGGGTTAGCCCCCATTACCGCGGCATAAAGGCCCTGCGGGATTTCCGTCCGGTGAAACCGCACCGCTAAGCCGGGGATGGGTCGCAAGTTCTGGTCGATGGTCGCCAGCACGGAGCGGACGACGGCGGCGTTGAGGGCGAGGTATTCGACTTCGCTACGTTCGGCCGACTCAAGAAGGAAGGCTCCGGTATTGGCCGAGCCGAGGCGGCGCGCTTCGACGACCAGCTCATCCGCCAATCGTAGCGCATCGTCGGCGCGCCGAGCCCGCAACGCGCTGCGCAGCTGCTCGCCGCGGGCGCGCAAGGCGAAGATCTCGTCGCGAAAGCGGGCGAAGTTAAGCCGGGTGACCAACGCCGCCTCTTGCGTCCGATCAGCGAAGCTGCTCTTGGGAAAATGGAGTAGCAACTGGGCAAATGCGTCCACCGCATCCTGCCAAGCCCGGGTCGCCGTCGACCAGTCGCCTTTGCGCTCCGCCGCCTCGGCCTCGCTCCGCCGGGCTAAGATACCTTGCCAGGCCTCGCCAGAGAGAGCCGTCTCGCGTCGTTCCGCCAGTTTATCCGCCCGGCCAAACTCCGTATTTCGGACATCGCGATAGCGGGCAATAAAATCGGTTTCGCTGGCGATGGCTTCGTTGAACTTGTCGGCCGCGGCGGCGAACTTGCCCGCGGCGTAAAGCTGCTCGGCGACGGCCTCGTCGGCACGCCCCTTCTGCCAGAGCGAGACGGACTCGAGGCGGCGGAGGCGCGTATCGAGCCGGGCGCGGCGGCCGGAATCGGCGAGCCCAGAAAATCCCCACTTCTTTTCGATTTCCTGTTCGCAGGCGATGGCTTGGCGCAGCAACGGTATGGCGGCGGCTTCATCGGTCTTGGCCAGCACCAGCGCCTCCGCCTCGGCCCGGTCGGAATCATAGCGAAGCCGTTCACCGCGGAGGAGATGGAGACGGCGGCGCAGCGACTGCTGACGAGGATCATCCGTGCCGACCGACCGGCGGGCGGCAATATACTCTTCCTGCAAACGCAAGGCC
>Ga0209107_10002078_pt1 | contig 11144 bp, 3 predicted proteins | sample LakErihyJuly2011_2_FD_187460 | JGI IMG/M metagenome (GOLD analysis project Ga0209107, IMG submission 187460) | Freshwater microbial communities from dead zone in Lake Erie, Canada - CCB hypolimnion July 2011 (SPAdes) (version 2) | ecosystem: Environmental > Aquatic > Freshwater > Lentic >... | reverse complement strand
TCAGTTGCTAATTTTTTTAACACTTATATCGATGTATCCAATTTAAAATCTGGTGCGGGCATTGAAGCAATTGTTTTTTGGATATTTACATTGTTATTAAACACTTGGATTTTAAGCAAAGGTCTTAGCGCTGGAGTCGAAAAAACAGCAAAAATCGGTATGCCTTTGTTGATTGTATTCGGAATATTTTTGGCTTATAAAGGCATTACATTAAAAGCAGGACATCACGATGCCATAAACGATGGCACCGTGGGAATGAACTATCTTTGGACACCCGATTTCAGTTCCATTTGGAACGCGAAAGTTTGGTTGGCGGCGGCAGGACAAATATTTTTTACCTTGTCATTGGGTATGGGCTCAATACATTGTTATGCCTCATACGTTAAGTCAAAAGACGATATCGCTCTTAATTCTCAATCTGCAGGTTGGATGAACGAGTTTGTAGAAGTTGTATTGGGTAGTTCGATTTTAATACCAATTGCAGTTGGGTATTTGGGTGTCGACCAAGTCGTAGAAATGACTAAAACTGGTGGCTTAGGCTTAGGGTTCAAAACACTTCCCTATTTGTTTCAACAGTGGGGAGATACCATGGCTTTGATTGCTGGGGTGATGTGGTTTGGGCTTCTGTTCTTTGCAGGAATTACCTCCTCGTTGGCCATGGGCACACCATGGATGGGCTTCCTAGAAGACGAATTTGGATGGTCGCGGCAAAAAGGAGCTTGGTCCTTTGGCTTGGTGGTATTGATTCTCGGCCTTCCAACGGTTTTGTTTTTTAATGAGGGGGTTTTTGATGAATACGATTATTGGGCAGGTACTGTTTCTTTGGTGGTATTTGCTTTAATAGAAATCATTCTATTTGCCTGGGTATTTGGTATTGACAGGGGTTGGAGAGAAATTATTGAAGGCGCCGACATTAAGGTACCTAACTTCTATAAATTTGTCATTAAATACGTGACGCCCGTGATTTTGGCCTTTGTATTCTTTGCAAGTTTGCCAGACATTTGGAATACAATAAACCACACAGCCACAAAAAGAGAAATTGCAGAGGCAGAAAATCCTCAAATTTTAAAGGATGAGATATTTGCAATAAGAAACAGTGATTTAAAAAACCTAAGTGATTCGCAAATATATTTTGGACAAAACATCATGAATGAAAACAACCTTAGTAAGGCAGAAAAAACAGGTATATTTGCAGTTCGAGAAAAAGACAAACTATACAAAAACTATACAGCTGCATCCTTTAGTTTGAATGCATTCAAAAGAGAGAAAGAAAGAATGATGTGGTTTAAGAATATTTCGAGACCTTTTTTATTGATCGTGTTTGGATTAATCGCCTACATGGTCTTCCTAGCTTCAAAACGCCGCAAAAACCCAAATACAATTTAAAAACATGAATACCAGCGCACTTATAACCATGGTGGCTTCTTTTGCCGTAATTACGTTTATGACCCTATATTATTTCATAAAGGTTTTAAGAACACCAGCTAAAGACCCTCAAAACGACAGTTATTCAGAAACAAATTAACATGCAAGATACTTTAAAAAATGTGGTCTCTGTTGAGAGTTTCAAAACCACTCTTATCATATCAGAAATAGTCGTTACTGCTTTGGTTTTTTATGGCTTTTATGTCATATTCAATGGCTTTAACAAAAAAAACAAGGCCTTTAAAGACCAAAACAAACAATAGATTTTAAACCTTCGGTTTTTAATTGGCCGGGATCGTATTGCTTTTTTTCTTTTTTCTTTTCAGCCATTTAAGCCAACGAATGGCATTAAATTCTTTGGTGTAGACTATACCCAAACCATTGGTGGTTATAGGTGTGCTTAAAGAGGTTGTGTTGACCTGATTGAAACTAGAACGGGTGTAAGCTTTTATTTTGATGTTGCCTTTCTTGGTTACTTTGTATTCTAAATTTATATTAGGTATGGTGCTGTAATTGCTAAAGCTACCATCAACCATCAATTTATCGTTTAAGAAACGGCTGCTTAGTTTCAAACCATATTCAGGAGGCAAGGTGATACTTCCATTTTTATAAATCACATTCACTTTCCAATTGGGGTCAATTTTATTCAACCAATTACTCAGCTGAGAAGACAGCAAGTCTGTTCCCGCTGATGACAAAGCGGTAGAACCTGCATTGCTTAAACCTTGGTCGGCTTGGGCAAAGGTTGGTGGCAAGAATTTTTTCATCAAAAGCAGACTAAATACTTGTCGACTCACCTCTTCTTTGTCTGATTTGATGCGGCTAATAACGGGCGAAAGCGCACTTGTAAAGTTCCCCGCCTCCGATTGAAGCTTAGGAAAATTCAATCCGAAGCTTATTTCAGGAGAAAACAAATTCCCTTTCAAATACAATTCACTTTCAGCCGTAATGGCTTGAACGGTTGAATTGGAGCCACTAAGATTTGCGTTTAAAGAAACCGCAGACAACAATGGAGAAGGGTCGGTTATTTCGGAGTTGTAAGCCACCAAATTCAATTTGGCATCTAAAGGGTCGCCATACCAGGTAATGGTTCCACCTGGACGGATATTAAATGGTTTGTTGTACAAATCGAAGGCGGTAAACAAATACCTTCCGCGGTCGACGGTATAGGTGCCAAACATATAAAAATCGCCACTTTTATTCATTTCCATTTTTAAGTTGCCGTGTCCGGCACCGGTAATTTTATCGCCCAAAATTTCGTCAAAGATAATTTCAACGTCCGCATCATTGGTGGCTTCAATATCCATAACCAATGACTGTATAGGCATCTCGTCTGCACTTGATTTTTCTTTTTTCTTAGCGGTCTTAAAATGAATGTAGTTTGGCAAACCACTTGCGTCGCCTTCGCTTATTGGCAAATAAAACTTAGTGCCCGCGGTGGTTTTCGCGTTAACCCGTATGGCCAAGTTTTCAAAAGGCCCAATAAGTGTTGCATTGCCATCGGCATAGGCTTGACCGTAGAACAAATCATTGTCAGCTGGCCCCGTATTTAAAACATGAAATTTATTCAATTCCCATAAATTTAGATTCAAATTAAAATCGCTAAAAGACTTATGAAACACAAAGGCCTTTGCTTTGCCTACATTGCGTTTGTCGTCCAATATGGTAAAAGGCAAAACACTAAAGCGGTCTTTTTCGCTTACAATTCGTGCAGAAAAGCGGATTGGGACTTGTAAAAAATCGATAAGGACTTCCGCATTTTTTACCAGAATTTCACCTTCAATGACAGGGTCTGAAAAAGTGCCCGAAATAGATAGACTATCTTTGGTGTAAAACTTCCCTTTCATGTTGCTCATAACGCCATCAACATATGGGGCAAAGACCCTGAGTTCGGTTGGTGGAATTTGCGCAAACAATTTAAAATTCTGATTTTTACTTTTATAATCAATATCGCCTTCAAGACGCATCGAATCGAGCAAACCCTTGTCGACATATACCCTTAAGTGTTGGATTGTTGAATTGGGTTTGTTGCTTGTAAATACACTAAGATCACCAATTGTATCTTTGTTAATTCCGAAATTTAAAATATCCAAATCAGATTGAAAGCGGTTTTGACCATCAATTTTGGTGTAAACTATCTTTCCGTTTGATACCCCGCTGAATTGAGGCAGTCTGGTGTTTTTGGTGAAGCAATTAATGGTACTTAAGGCAAATTCATCCAATTGAAAATCGACGTGGTTATTGCTTGATTCGCCTAATTCCCCTATAATTGAAAGCATTTGCTTATTGCTCCTAAAGGCAAAGTTGTCCATTATAAACTTACCATCGGTTAGGGTTCCCACAGCATTTGTATCAAGCTTCCAAACCATATCGGAAACAGCTAGCTGCATATCGGACATTTGCAGGTAAATTGAATCCTCTTTGAACAATACCCGTCCACTTGAATTCAACCCTATCTTATAACCTGTGTCAACACCAGCAATATTAAAATCGATTACGTTATCGAAAACATTGGACTGAATTAGGACATTATTGATTTTGACAATCTCTTGATCGGTAAAGTGTGCAATATCAACTTGCATATTCAAGTTCTTGCCCTTGCGTTTTGAAGCATTTAATCTAAAATTTTGCAATTCATAATCATCATAGGCAATGAGCTTGTTGTTGAAGTTAAAATCCAACACTTGATCGGCTGAGCGGTAATTGCCCTTCCCTTTGCAAGGTTCAATGCGCAGACGGGGCACATACAAAGAGGTGAAATCGTATGGCCTTTTTAAATCAAAATCAAACACAAAGTCTTCATTCGGCAATTGTTTTAGAGGCATAGCAAAGTATGCAGGAATCAATTGATGCAACATATGCAGGATTGAAACATCCAAAAGTTCCAGTCTAAATTGTCCCTTAATTGCAGCATCTATCAAGTCGCTTCGCAAACGCAGCTCCTTGATTTGGCCGTATTCGTATGCAGATAAATTAACATATGGAATTGAGACTTTAACCCCGTTGCGTTCGATAAACACATTTTCACCCGTAATACTTCCTTCAGCATCGTCGAGAGAATAACCGGTAAAATCGAGAACAAATACACCTTTTACATATTGAGGTATTGAATCGAGTCCAAAGCTGGCCAAGTTGGCATGGTTAACCGTCGCTTTAAAATGGGCTTCCGGAATTTTAATGTCACTGCGAAACGACCCATCAAAGTCCATGTCGAGGTCTTTGTCACGAATGCTGGCATTGCCCGTAAAGTAAGCACGACTTATTTCACCCTTAGCCGCAATATTGGTGAAGGTGTGGTTTTGAAAAACCAAAGAAGGAATGGCTCCATCGAGCTTTAAATGGTATGAATCGCGAGAAAGTCCAGTACCATTGATGTTGGCATCAAATGCAATTTCATCAATTTGGGCTTCCGGAATAAAGGCTTTTATTCTGAAAAAATCTGTTTTTAAGGTTCCGGCGTAAATGGCTTTTTCTAGACCATCTTTGTATTTGATGTTAATGTCCGATTGAAAATTGCCAATATCTGTGCTTATTTCACCGAAAGTAATGAAGTCATTAAAAAAGCCTGAGAACATACCTTTGTAAGATACTGTGCCTAAGGATTTAAAGTTATCAGGAATATTGTTGAGTGAAATTTGGTTCAGATCCTCATAATTGCTAACAAATTTGCGAACATCGAAATCTAGAATGGTGTTTTCAAAATCTGGCAAACCAGTCATAGACCAATCGCCCTCATATTCTGTGCTCCCGTATAACTTCAATTTGGTGTCTTTACCGCGCATATGGCTTAAAGGCCCTTCGCCAGAGCCACTGATATGCAATAAAGTATTCCATTCTTTTAAATTGTTTGAAAAGAAAGCCAAATCACGGGTATCAACATCCGAATCAATTAGCCTGGCTTTCATAACAACATTGTCATTGAAGTCGTTGTAGTCTTTCCAATTGCGGGTTTGCATGATAAATTTATCCTTCAAATTGCTGTGTGGTGTTTGAAGCACCATCTTGGTAAACTCGATACCTTTGGAATGTATTTTTGTGTCCGCAGATAAATGGGTCAATACAAAACCGCATTTTTCGACCGCATCTAAATGCTCGGCTTGAAAGTGAAGAGAATCATCAATTAAATAAAAATCAGAAATGCTTCCATTGATATTCCCCCAACTCATGTCGTTGTAATCAAAATCCATGAAATCGGGTTTTTCGTCATTGCGGCTAAAATAATCGAAGCGCATGTTTTCCAAAGACACGGCTTCACTGTAAACGGTCCAAATAATTTTCGGTTTATTTGGGTCTGTCGGACCACCATCAAAATAATCAATTAAGAATTCATAGTTACCAACAGTTTCGCCCTTGTGCTCGCCAAACAGAATCTTCCCGCCTTCTAGGCCAAGGTAATTCAATTTGATGATTCTTTTTTCCTTGTCGTAGGTATGGTAATCAAGTTTAAGTTTTCGAAAATACAACATGGTATCACCTTTTTGATCTTCAATGTAAAGGTCTTCGAGAACAGCTGTTTTAAAAAATTCGATATCAACCGCGCCAATGCGCACCTTAGTGCCTAGCTCATTGGAGAGATAAGTCGTAATTTCTTTGCTTAGCCAAGTTTGTACCGGTTTGCTGCGAAATACAATATAGAGCAATCCGATTGTGAAAAACAAAATCAGAAGAATTAATCGCGCTATTTTGGATATCTTTGTAAACAATATTTTCGGCTTAGGGCAAAGATACAAATCGCACAAAGAAGTCTATGCACAGGATGACAGAAAAACAAGACACTATAACACTTCTAGCCATCGAGTCATCGTGCGATGATACCGCTGCCGCTATTATTAGAAATGGCAAAATACTTGCCAATATTGTATCGAGTCAAGAAATTCATAAAGAATATGGTGGGGTGATACCAGAATTAGCAGGCAGAGCGCACCAACAAAATATTTTACCAGTGGTAAAAAAGGCTCTAGGGGAAGCGGGTATTGAAGCGCAAGAATTAAATGGAATTGCCTACACGCAAGGACCGGGATTAATGGGTTCTTTGCTGGTTGGCGGACATTTCGCCAAAGGCATGTGCATGGCTTTGAACATCCCAAGCATAGGTGTTAACCATTTACAAGCCCATGTGGCTGCGCATTACTTAAATGAAACCATGCCTAATTTTCCATTCTTATGCTTGTTGGTAAGTGGAGGACATACCCAAATAATCAAGGTAAACGCCCCATTGGATATGGAAATCATTGGATCAACAATAGATGATGCCGCTGGTGAGGCTTTTGACAAGACAGCAAAAATGCTCGGACTGCCATACCCTGGTGGACCATTAATAGATCAATACGCAGAACTTGGAAATCCTTTGGCTTATCAATTTCCTATTGCAAAGATTGAAGGCTATGGTTACAGCTTTAGCGGTTTGAAAACATCCTTGCTGTATTTCTTGCAAAAAGGCGTGAAAGAAGACCCGGATTTTATAGCAAAGAACTTAAATGATATTTGTGCTTCGATGCGCTATACCATTGTAAAAACCTTATTGGACAAATTTGAAAAGGCCGTAAAAGAAGCAGGGATCAAGGAAATTGGAATTGCAGGCGGTGTTTCAGCCAATAAATTATTGAGAAAAGAGTTCGACAAACTTGCAGCAAAAAATGCGTGGAAAGCATTTATCCCAAAATTTGAATACTGCACAGACAATGCGGCCATGATAGCTGTTGTAGGACATTACAAATATTTGGCAGGCGAATCAACGCCTTTATCCGCTTTGCCTTTTGCCCGTTAATTGGATAAACAGTCTTTAATTGCCTCAACAACCTTAGCAACTGTAATGGCTTGGATTTCTGCCCCACTGTAATTTAGTTTTACTTTATTGGGTTCAGGCTTGAAATAGCTTGGAAAAACTATTTTAAATTTACTTTGAACATAAGGCTGGTAATTGGCAAAACGCTGCCAATTGTTGCCATTGCTGAGCACCACCGTATTTGTCGCCGTTAACATAGAAAAGTGCATCGCTGATGTGTCTGGGCAAAGCAAAACAGAAGCTTCTCCAATAAATGCCATCAATTCGGTAAGTGCTGTTTGGTTCACCATATTGACTAATTTTGGTTCATTGGCAGCTTGCTCTATTTGTTTGGCATAGTCTGCGGCATTGGGTCCACCCATTAAAAACATTTTATCAAAAAGAGGAGAAACAGCCTGAATGGTTTGAGCATATTTCTTATAATTCCACCAACGGCTTTTGGTATTGGCGGCAGGGAAAACGATCAGGGTTTTGTGTTTTGTAAAATTCGGGAACAAAGGTTTTACCTCATGAGGAATTGAAATATTGTATACCTTTTCAATAAATTCAATGTGTCTGATGTATTCCAATTGTAAAACTGCCTCACTTTTAATCGGATTTGTAACCAATGCATCAGAAGCTGTCATTTCTGGGAAATATGGGTGGTGGCTGCGGTCCCAAGCATAACGACTGTCTGCATTGCTTGCATACAACATCAAATCGTCCATTCTAAAATGCCTGGTAAACAAGGGCGTGAAAGCAACTTTGGCGTTGATTAATCGGAGTTGCTTGTAAATACCCATTCGGTAATTGGCGTCATCCCATTTCGATTTTTGTATCCAAATGTAATGGTCAGCAAAATCAAACCAAGCGTCAATTAACGGCTTGATCACCGAATTACCAACAAAAGTTATTGGACCATCGGCATTGGCTTTAATATGGGGTATGACTTGTTGCCAAAGCAAAAAATCGCCAATGTCATCGCATTTTACAATAAGGGTACCTTTTTTAGGTTCAGAGATTAATGGCAAAGCGTTAATTCCTTTTTCTTCACGGCCAATAAAATCTTCAATTTTCAAGAAGTCTTTTTTTTGTTTTCTGTTTTGCAGAATACTTGAAACATATAAGGATAAGCGCGGGAACATATAATTATTTAGATTGTATAGCGAAATTTATAAAAACGAATTCTGGTTTAATTGCTTTGCGGCTAGGCGCCGCCAAGCTTCTTAATCTTCTCCTCTTTAATTGCTTTGCGGCTAGGCGCCGCCAAGCTTCTTAATCTTCTCTTCTTTAATTGCTTTGCGGCTAGGCGCCGCCAAGCTTCTTAATCTTCTCCTCTTTAATTGCTTTGCGGCTAGGCGCCGCCAAGCTTCTTAATCTTCTCCTCTGCATCCGCTTTTTTCTGGTGTTCTTTTTCGATAACGTCTGGTTTGGCATTGGACACGAACTTTTCATTGCTCAGTTTTGCATCAACCGATTTTAAGAAACCTTTTAAATACGCAATCTCCTCTTCTACTTTCTTTTGCTCGGCAGCTTCATCTATTGCTTCTTCAAATGGAATAAACAATTCGTCCTTACCAGCCAATGCGCTCAAACACTTTTCTGGCTTGGCCTTGTTGTAGCTGATTAAATTAATGTTTGCCAATTTAGAGATAATACCTTCCCATGCTTTATATGCATCAACATCGCTGGTATTAACAATTAAATCGAAGCCCAATTTAGGCGACAAGCCTTTGTTGTTTCTAATGTTTCTGATTTCAGAAATTAAAACCAAAGCATTGTCTTTAATGTCTACAGATATATCTTTGGCCTTTGGATATTCGCTTACAATTAGCGCTTTTTCTGGTTTTCCTTCATGCAAGGCATGGTGTAACTCTTCGCTAATAAATGGCATAAACGGATGAATTAAAGCCAATACCTTTTCGAATTTATTTTTCACCGTTTGCATGGTGGTTTCAGACATCGGTTCTCCAAAAATGGGTTTTACCATCTCTAAATACCAAGAGCAGAAATCGTCCCATACCAATTTGTAAGCGTTCATTAATGCATCGCTAAGTTTGTATTCTTTAAAGTCGTTGTGTATGGCATTTACAGACAATTGAAAGCGCATTTCAAACCAATCGCTGGCCAATTTGTCTGACGCCTTTATAGACTCAGAAACCTGTGCATCAGGACAGGTATTTAATCCGGAAATTAAACGGTACGCATTCCAAATTTTATTGCAGAAATTTCTTCCTTGTTCAATTTGACTTTCGTCGTATAAAATATCATTTCCTGCAGGTGCTGAAAGCAATAGTCCCATACGGGTGCCATCGGCTCCATATTGAGCAATCAAATCGAGCGGCTCTGGACTGTTGCCCAATGATTTGCTCATCTTACGTCTTTGCTTGTCGCGTACGATACCGGTAAAATAAACATTGCTAAATGGTTTCTTCCCTGTAAAGGCATAACCTGACATCACCATTCGGGCAACCCAAAAGAATATAATATCTGGACCCGTTACCAAATCGTTGGTCGGATAATAATAATTAAAGTCTTTTTTATCGCCTTCTTTAAATCCGTCGAACACAGATATTGGCCACAACCAGCTGCTAAACCAAGTATCCAATACATCCACATCTTGACTTAATTCATCAACCGTAATATCTGCACGCAATGATTGCATTTGCAACAAAGCTTCTGCCTCATTTTCAGCAACAACCATATGCCCATCTTTGTCGTACCATGCAGGAATGCGGTGTCCCCACCACAACTGACGGCTGATGTTCCAATCTTTAATATTTTCCAACCAATGTTTGTAGGTGTTTTTGAATTTTGCAGGATGGAATTGTATCTCATCATTCATCACATCACTTAACGCCTCCGGATAACGTTTCATGAACTCTTGCATGTTCACAAACCATTGGGTTGAAATTTTCTTTTCTATTACCGCATCGGTTCTTTCACTGTGACCGATGGTGTTTTTAATTTGTTCGGTCTTGTTCAAAAGGCCTTGCTCATCAAGGTCTTTTACGATTTGTTTGCGGCAAGCAAAACGATCGAGCCCCACATAAACTCCCGCCCTTTCGTGTATTTTACCCTCATCGGTTAACACATCTATGGCTTCCAAATGGTTTTTCTCACCAATTCTATAATCGTTTTCATCGTGGGCTGGGGTTACCTTCAAGCAACCAGTACCAAATTCCATATCGATGTAATCGTCTGCTATAATCGGAACCACGCGGTTAACCATAGGAACGGTTACCGTTTTTCCAATTAAGTGTTTGTAGCGTTCGTCTTCAGGGTGCACACATATAGCCACGTCGCCCATCAAAGTTTCTGGCCGAGTGGTTGCAACAATCAAACCTTTTTCGCTTGGATGGCAAGCGTCAATGGTGTCTTGGGTAAAGGGATAAACGGTATAAAACAATTGACCATTGTTCTCTTTAAATATAACTTCTTCGTCGCTCAAGGTGGTTTTGCCGGCAGGATCCCAGTTAACCATCTTGGTGCCACGGTAAATTAATCCATCGCGGTACATTTTTACAAAAACAGAGCTTACTGCATTGCTCAGTTCCTCTTCCATGGTGAAGCGGGTGCGTTTCCAATCGCAACTGGCTCCCAGTTTTTTCAACTGTTCAAGTATTATTCCGCCATATTTATTGGTCCAATCCCAGGCATGGCCTAAGAATTCATCACGGCTGATGTCTTTCTTTTGTATGCCTTTTTCAGCCAACATTTTAACCACTTTGGCTTCAGTAGCAATACTGGCATGATCGGTTCCCGGCACCCAACAAGCATTTTTGCCTTCCATACGGGCTTTGCGGATCAATACATCTTGGATGGTATTGTTCAACATATGGCCCATGTGCAAAACACCTGTTACATTTGGCGGCGGAATGACAATGGTAAATGGTTCGCGCTCATCAGGGACAGAATCAAAAAATCCTTTGTCCATCCAATATTTATACCATTT
>Ga0209107_10002077_pt1 | contig 11146 bp, 8 predicted proteins | sample LakErihyJuly2011_2_FD_187460 | JGI IMG/M metagenome (GOLD analysis project Ga0209107, IMG submission 187460) | Freshwater microbial communities from dead zone in Lake Erie, Canada - CCB hypolimnion July 2011 (SPAdes) (version 2) | ecosystem: Environmental > Aquatic > Freshwater > Lentic >... | reverse complement strand
CAGCTTGAGCGCTGCGTAGCTAATCCAAGCCCATCCGTTTATAATACTTCCCGATTGCACAGCCGTTATTTACCCCGATAAAAATAACTTAAATCACTTATAAATAGGGCTTAAAATAAGTTTTTTTAGCTCCGTGAGCTGAATGAGGGCCCCGACTTTAACCTGAACTCCGAAGCTGGCATCGATAAGCTGGTGCAAGATGCTCGAGCAGATGATCGTGAGTGAATCCCCGCGGTGCACTAAATAGTGCTTCGAGTGGGTGAATGAACGGTCAGGTGCCCAGCAGGTTGCGCCAGATCGCGCCGACCAACTCAGGAGTTCGGGTTAAAGCGGCCGAGGGAGGGCCAGAACTTCATGTAGGCTGAGGTGGAAGGGATGAAAAACAGCGCTACCGTTTTTACTCGCTCCAACTGCAAGCCGGCTCCTGCTCGCGACTTGAAGCGCTGAGTCTACTTCCTATTAGCGGGCGCGGACCAGCAACAGCGTACGGTCGTCGTGACGCGAGGCCAACGCGGAGAACTGTCGCAGGTAACGGTTGAGCTTCTCCACCACCCTCGGCAGCGGGGTCTGATCCTGGCCGCTCAAAGCCGATATCAGCCGGTCGCGGCCAAACTCTTCGCCGGAAGCGTTAGCCGCCTCAGTGATGCCGTCGGTATAGAGTGAGAGCAGGTCGCCGGGTAATAGGTCGATCTCGGTTTCCTCCAACATCGAATCAAACACGGGACCTTCGTCAAAACCGAGGGCGAGACCGCTCGCCGCCAGCAGCTCGGGGGCCGCCGCTCCTGCGCGAATAAGCAGGGCCGGCTCGTGCCCAGCTCGCACGTAGGTAAGTCGATTGGTGTCGAGGTCGAGGATGCCGTAAAACAACGAGATGAACATACCGCGCGGCATGTCGTTATGCACGGCACGGTTAACCCGTTTAACCACCGTGGCAGCGCTGCGTTCGCCGGCAGCACATAGGCGCAGTGTGGCACGACAAGACGCCATCATGAGCGCGGCAGCGGGGCCTTTACCCGCCACGTCAGCGATCACAAAACCCCAACGGCGTCCATCTACTGGTAGCACGTCGTAATAGTCGCCGCCTATGTGGAGGGAAGCTTGGGAAAGCGCTTCGATTTCGACTTCGCCGATGTCGGGGAATACGTGCGGGCGTAGCTGGTGCTGGACTTCGCCAGCCAAACGCAGATCGCGTTCGCGCAAGGCACGCTCCCGATCTTCGGCATCTTTGCGTAACGTGATATCGGTGATCAGGCCCTCGTGATGGGTCACGTTACCAGCTGGATCGAAACGCACCACGGTGTGGTCGTCCACCCAGCGCACCGAGCCGTCGCCGCACACCACACGGTATTCCTGGCTGTACTCGTGATGGCAGGCATTGGCGTGGGCCTCCACCTCGGCTGCGACCCGCTCGCGGTCGTCGGGGTGCGTGATGCCGCGGAAACTCAGCCTGCGCCCCGTGAAATCCTCGGGAGAATAACCCAACTGACGGATACTCTGAGAAACGTAGGCAACCGGCCAGTTCTCCTCAGCCAACCAGAGAACAACGATGGACGGCGAGCGGTTAACAATCTGCTCAAGCTCCTCACGGCGGGCGAGGGCGAGCTTGAGCTCATCTTGGGCTTTACGGCGTATCGTGATATCACGACCGACGCCAAAAAACGCCCGGCGCCCATCGCGGTCGGTATAAGCGGAACCGGTGGTGGCATGCCAGACCCAGCTACCATCCTTATGCAGCACCCGGTACTCGATGCCACGGGGGTTAACCCCAAGCTCAAGGGTTTCGCCAATGAACTCGCGCAACAAGGCGACGTCCTCCGGGTGAACAAATTGGGTGTAGGGCCGTCCCAGGATGTCGTCGACTTCATGGCCCAATTTCGGAGTCCAGGCGTCGGATACAAATTTATACACGCCCTCGGGGGTGATGGCGTAGAGGATCTCGCTGGCGATTTTGAGGTAGGTGCGCCAACGCGCTTCACTGCGGCGTACCTCCTGCTCGGCGATGTAACGCGCAGACACATCCTCAATCATGCCGAAATGGTGGGTGACGCGCCCGGCGGAATCACGCACGACCACGACCGTCAGCTCGCACCGAACTTCGGTGCCGTCTCGGCGTAAATAACGTTTTTCAAAAACAAAACCGTTGCGCCTCCCTGCGAAAATCTCGGCGGTCAGCTCCTGTTGACGAATCCAGTCATCGGGATGCGTGACTTGGCGGATATTTTCAATGGAGCTCGCCTCATGAGGAGTAAGGCCGACGAGTTCGCAAAAGCGGCGATTGACTACATTGCGCCCCAGGACGCCATTCTCATCGAGTTCACGCCAGCTCAAACCGATTGGCGCATGATCGAAAAACAGAATCAACTGTTTGATCGCCTCGGGGCCACGGCTTGCCCAGCCAGGAACCGAAAAATCGCTGGTTAAATTTGAACCTAAATCGGGCGGTTGGGGCGTTTCGGGCGACGACATAAGTGGCGAGGAAGCCGATAGGTGTAGCCTCCTTTTTACGCACAATCCAGCACGAAGACCGCCCTGCTTTCCGGTAGGGCGTAATGCGCCCGTCGAGCAGGCGCTTTGCGGATCGTGGCATCGACCTGCATCGGGCACGGAGCTCCCACCAACCCTAAGCTAACATTTATACCAACGGCTGCTAGCGATTAGACTTTCCCAGAACGAAACGACTCCGTCGTCCCGCTACGCGTTAAAGCGTCGCCCACTGTTTGAACGTAGCGAAATCACGGAGCGATTTTTATCAGTACATGAAGGCCTAAAACCATTTACCCGAAGCTATTAGGGATAAAGCGCCTGTTCCGTCCACCCCTTGCTTGTGTGCGTGTAGTCCATGCGCTCGTGGAGACGGAAAGGGCGTTCTTGCCACAGTTCGATGTTATCCGGCACCACCCGGAAGCCGTGCCAGTGTGGGGGGCGCGGCATGCGGCCTCGGGGGTGCTTGACCATCGTGGTGGCGACAGCGCGCTCCAATTCAGCGTAGCCATCGAGAGGCTGGGATTGTTTCGAGGCCCAAGCCCCGATCCGACTCAGGTACGGTCGTGAGTTGAAATACGCATCGGCTTCCGCGTCGGTCACCGGCTCGACCCGACCACTGACGCGCACCTGGCGGCCGGGCGGGTTCCAGTAAAAGCAGAGCGAGGCGTAAGGCAGATGGCGCAGATCAGCGGCCTTCGGGCTCTCAATATTGGTATAAAAAACAAAACCCTTTTCGTCGGCGTGTTTGAGTAAAACCATGCGCACGGAAGGCCGCCCTTTGTCATCTACGGTTCCCAACGCCATGGCATTGGGTTCGTGGACGCCATGACGTTTGGCGTCTTCCAACCACGTGAGGAACGTATCCAGCGGATTCTTCATAAGGTGATATTCTAGGTCTTAGTGGCGGACAGCGCTGCGCATGCATTGACCAATCCAGCGCAAAATTGTGCCTGAAACGCATGCGGTCTTTGCCCGCAGCCAGCGCACGGTGATGGCTCCAAAGCGCTGGCCAAACGCACGATTTGCGGGGTTTGCAGCTGGCTTCACGGGACTTGAAGGGCAATGTCACGACGCTCGCGGGTGCCTGAGACTCGGTCCGGGCGAGCTGTGCAAAACCCACCGATTACCGACTGTTTGTTATGCGGCGTATGTTGTCACTCCCGCTTGGAGACGTACGTACGCGTGTCAGGCGAGGATTGGTCGCGGCTAGGCCCTGAAGCTGAGCACTTGGCCCATTTCATCGGCAACCGGGCTTACCTGCGGATGAACGCCGGCCGCTGCGCTGCGCTGGCCGTTCGCCCCAACGCTGAAGGAGCGCGGGAATTCTTTTGTACGATCTACGAGAAACGCCCGCAGGTTTGCAGGGATTTGGCGCGCGGTTCACCCGCCTGTGAGGGCGAGTTGTTGGCCAAACGTGAGCGTACCGAGTTGGGGCCCACTTGACCAGGCATCGGCGGCTACCGGTTTGTACGAGCGCCCCACAACAACGGTGTGCTCAGCATATTTTTATGCCGGCAAGGGGACGTGTTTGCGGGCTTTAACCAATTCGATGATACCGTGGAGCTGTTGCTTCAAGGCCAGCAGGTCTTTGCGAGTCTTTTCTTGTTGGTCTACTTCTAACTCCAGTTCCCCTAAAAGGGAGATACACGGGTCCATGGCGGGGGAATCCGGTGACAGCAGGCTGATGAGCTGCTCAGCCTGTTGTTTAATTTGGGCAAAATGGCCACTTCCCATGACTGCGGAAACGCGGTCGATCGCCTGGCCAGAAACGTCTGCCATATGGTTGGTGTGAAATAAGATCAGTTCGGCAAAATCCATCACCGCTAAGCGGCGTTCGGTGTTGAGTAATTCGCTATTAAGACGAGCCATCTTCGCTTCGGCTTGTTTGCGCTCAGTGATGTCGCGGGAAATGCCATAGGTGCCGATCGTATCCCCTTCCGAATTGAGCAGGGGGTATTTGCTCGTGGAGTGCCATGCGACCCGTCCATCAAGAAAGTCTTCTTTTTCCTCCAGGTTGAGCACCGGTTTACCGGTTCTAAGAATTTCTTGTTCAACAGAATAAGCCGCTTGGGCGTGGGCGGCTCCGAAAAAATCAGCATCCGTGCGGCCGAGGACCTCGGCGATCGACTTACCACGGACTGACTTAACCAGCGCCTCATTGACCAAGCGAAAGCGGCTTTCCCGGTCTTTGAAGTAAATGGCGTCTTCCACATGGTTGAGAAGTGTGAGCATTAGCACCTGCTGATCAAAGAAATCTTGATTCATAAAACGTTTAAAACAAAGGTTATATACTTTCTATCAAGACGTCATGCCCGGCCTCCACTTCGGCCATGAACTTCTGCGCTGCGGCAATTCGGGTGTTCCAGAGCTGTAACATCAGCTCCGTGTCGGCCTTTTGCGAAAGCAAAAACGCTAGATAATAGCGCACCGCGTTGATTGGGCTGTTCGGAATAATAGGGTCCGTCCGACTGATGATGCGTTTGTTGGTACCATTGGGCAGCGGATAGGGAGCGGCCAAAACGAAGAAACGCTCATTGGCGTGGGAAATCGGCACCCGCAGAACACGAAGCCTGCCATGGTCGTTGACCGTGGCAAACAGGGGGGCGTGCGCCACTCCCTTCTCAGTGGACCCTGCGGTGTCTGGTTTGGCAGAGGGTGCAGCATCTGAATCAGAGGGCATCATGGGAAAAGCGGAGGCAATCCGAGCAAAAGTTATAATATTAACGGCACACCCGCGTGATAACTTAAGCTTTTTCTTTTAGTCAGAGGGGTTTGATTACAAACCTAGTTTTACAAGAAAACCATGCGTTGCCGCCAAAAAGGGGGGCCGCCCTTCGGTTGCACTCACCCAAGTTGGCCTTTACACCCTGTTGGTGAGTCATGCGTCGGCCGTGACCTCCATTCTTAATACCCCAAACGAGCGCACACGGACTCTAGTAGGCTGTAACATTTAAAGTATCGGATCCTGAGCCCCCTTAAAATCAAAGCCATACTTTGAGCCTTTTAGCCGCGAAAGATCGCGGAGAACGCATAGAAATACAGTGTTTGTTCTTTGCGCTCCTTGCGTTCTTTTGCGGCCAAACTTCCTTGGGTTTTTGATGCGACACTTTAAATGTTACAGCTTACAAGTGCGGCACATGCCGCTCGTCTAGACGAGCAGGAGAAGCCCAAAACGAGCCCCTAATTCTGAAATCGACTCAGGCAAGCGGGTGCACGCCAAGGGTGCCTTCGAGACTCTGGCGGTATGCGGGCGACTGCACACGTTTCAGCTCGGCCTTTGCCTTGCTCAGGCGGGCCTTCAGCCCCAAACGCTCGATCACGTCAGCGTAGTGGTCCTGGTCGAGTACCGCTGCCAAACTCTGAACGTGGTGCGTCCAGAGTCGCGTCTCGTTCTTCTGTTTCGTATCCAGACGCGCACAATACCAGTCGCTGCCTTCCAGATGTGCACGTGTAAACAGGCTGCGCACCTCCGGCGCGTCCAACCCTTGGCCGGCCGCCGTCTGGCCGTTGGCCATGATTTCCAACAGGGCCTTCAGCGGCGGGCAGGCCCATTCGATGCTGCCGTCGGCAAAATAACTTTCGGCCACGCGCTGGTGGGTCGTCACAATGGTATCCACACCGTCGGCGAAGATATCCATGTCCTGCTGTTCGGGGCGGAGCATCTCGTCGGTGAAAACGACATGCGGGTGCGGGAACAAGCGGCCGAAGTAAATACGCACGAACCGAGTGGTGATGCGGTAGCCAAGGCGGCTGGCGTACACCTTTTTACCCCGGTGTTCGAAGTCGAGCAGTTGCTCAAAACAGCCGTCGGCGATGAGCGAGGAAGCCGAACGTTCAGCCGCAGTCATGCGCGAGAAAATCTCGGGCACCAGCAGCGACACATCGTGATCGACGCGCACCTTGGGGCCCACGCAACCAGCCGAGGACAGGAACGCATCATGGCCGGTCAGGATCGAGGAAACCAGCGCCGCGTTCAGGTCGATGATCGCGGGCAGGGCGTTGAACGGGCTCTTGGTCAACGCGCCTTCGCTGCCCGCACCCGTGGTGGAAGGCGATTTGCCGGTCATCGAACTGATGAACTCCATGAACAGCTCGGGTAGCTCCATGTAGTGAATCGGGTTGAAACAGCACAGGGCGCGCACGCCGGGCTCGGGCGGGTTATTGCGGCGGCCGGGGACGAGTACATTCACCGGAGTGTGCACCGGCGAGCCGGCCGGAATCCCGCGGTGCAGGCGCAGGCCGAGTTGGGCGAGTGCGGTGGCGCGGGGATTGGCTACGTCGGGACGGATCTGCAGGTAGCGGGTGTTTTTGGACGGCTTGCCCCCCACCAAACGTGGGTTGGCGGTGGACACGAAATAAGCGGGCGAGGCACCTTCGGGCTGTGCTGCGGCCTTTTTAACGAGATCCTGCATGGGCGCGGTGTAGGCGGAGAAACCCACGGCGTCCTCGATCTGTGCGCGGGCGTCGGCACCAGTCAACGGCTCATAGTTGGAAATAAACGTGCCGGGAGCTGCGAGGTCGGCCTCAGCCTGCTTGTCGTAACCGCGATGGATAGCGTCATCGGGGCGCTGGAACAGGCGCGCCTCGCAGTTCTGCACGAATTTGTAAGAGCGCGGGGCGGGTGCGGCACCCGCGCCATTCGGCAGGCTGTTACCCAGCACGTTGACGGCGGTGGCGGGCGCGACGACCGAAGCGGTGATATCGTCCTCCATCTGCACTTTCGCTGCGGGATGGAAGTCATGGCGCAGACCGAAGACGCGCCACGAGCCGTCCTCTTCATAACCGACACGCAGGGTGTTAACCACCAGCTTACGCCCGTCGATCTTGAGTTCGTAGCCGGGACGACCGTTGATCGTGTCGACCGAGAAGTGGGTGCGCCAATCAGCGCCCCAGCCGGCCTTGTGGTAACGCTTCACCACAAAAACCAGCTCCTTGACGTGCCGAGGAATGGCGTTGAGCCAACCATTGTAGGCGTCGGTATAATCGCGGCGTGACGGGGTGAGCAACTTGATCACGCTGCCGAGGGTGCGCTCGGGGCTGAGAATCGGCCGCTGATCGATGCCGTTGCGGGCCGCATCACGGAAGCGGATGGAGTAGTCGCGCGCCAGAAGGCCGGCGACGTTGTCGAAGTCACGATCGAAGTCGGCCAGAAACACATGACCGGGCAGGATCGCGTCGGAGATGGCCTTGGAGATTTCCGACTTGCCGCCGCCGGAGACCGTGCAGGGCTTATGGCAGAGGGTGGTTTCAGCCACGGTGCCGACCAGACGCCACTGGCCGCGTTCACCGCGCACGGGCTCCATATGCACGCGGTAACCACTGGGGCGCACGTAGGTTTTGCCCGCCAGGAGTTTGATTTGCCGAGCGGTGCCAGCGGCATCCGTCCAACTGATACGCTGCTTGCGCAAGTCGAAGTGAGTCTCCTCAGGTACGAGGACCGTGTCGGCAATCTTCACGGCGAGCGCATGGCCCTCCGGCTGCACCGACCACTCGGCGGGCTCGCGCGCCAGTACGGCGGCAACCGAGTAGGCGGCGTTGGCCTCGGAGTAACCGGCAAAATCCTCACCGAGATCGTAACTGGGGAACACCAGGGCACCGCCGGCGTGTTCCTCTTCGGCCATGCCATAAAGGTTAGCCGCGAAACTGATCTGGGTTTTGACCTCTTTTTTGCAATAGCCGTAGTAGTTGTCGGCGATGATCGTGACGATCACGCCCCGGGCATCGCGGGCACACACCTTGAACGCGCTGCCGCCGTTGTAGAGCTCGTCCTCGGTTTTCCAGCACATGCCATCGCGGCGCTGGCGCGGGGTGGCCAGATCCCAATGCGGTAGGCCGACGAGGTGCTTGCGCACGCCTACGAGATGCGGGGCGAGGATCACACAGCCGGTGTGGCCGGACCAACCATCGACATCGAGAGCGGAGTCGTTTTCGGCGATGTACGGGTCGCCGGCGTTACCAAAAATGCACTCGACGAAATCCAGGTTGGACACAAGCGAACCGGGGGCGAAGAAGCGGATCTCCATACGTTTTTCGCCAATAAAGCCGGCTACGGCAGGCACGACCAGCGGGCGCAAGAGGAGCGAAACCATACACTCGGCTGGAACCGGCTGGCCTGCGGTAAAGGGCAGGCGGAGCAGCTCGGGCTGGGGTCGCAGTGCCAGCTCAAGTAGGCGCGCGAAGGTCAGCTTGGGCACGGCGAGTTTGTCGTCAGGCACGGGCAAGCCGCCCTCGGCGATGTGGAATACACCCTGGGTAGTTCGGCGGTCGTTGGCGGGGTTATGCAAAACACCGTTGTGCAGACGGTAACTTTTGAGCAGAGGCGAATCGACGGTATCGCCGTCGGCGGGCAAGGACAGTTCGCGCGCTAGACCGGGCTGATCGAGCACGAAAGTGCGAGCCGGCAGGAGTGGTGCCGGGCCAATGTCGGCGAGATAAGTGCTAAGAAAGTGCTGTATGCGCTCGTCCACTGGCGAGAGCTGATGGCTGAGCCGCCGGGTGATTTCGCGCTGCTGAGCGAACAAGGGAGCGGCGACACTGGTCAAGTCGGTGGCAGCGGAGCCGATGACTGGCGCACAACCCAAGAGGCCAAGGCGAAGGTTAATGGCCAAACGAAGTTGTTCAGGAAGGAGTGCGGTGGTCATCATGGTAAAATACGGAAAAGCGGTCTTATGCAGGAACGTTGATAATTTATAGGAAAATCCACTCCCGAACTACGCATAGATTGTAAAGATTGGCGCATCGACCCGGGGGGGGGCGGCAATGCCTTAGGAGTTGGAAGAGGGCCCCCCCTTCGTGTGGACCTCGTCCAATTGGACGCCTCACAGTCGGCGCGGACGACACGCAGGTCGTCCCTCCGAAATGTTCTCATTCGCATTCTTGCCCCCATCGCTCAACCAGCGAACTGCTGCACGACCCAATGGATCAGGCGTTGGCCATAGATGGCGAACAGGGCGAAAAACACGACGTTGAGCGCAAAAGCTAAATAACCCGCGAGAATAAATCGGCCGTCACGTTCCAGCAGCCCGCCCGCCATCAAAATAATACACAGGGCCGGAGGGAAATTAGTCCCTGGTGGCAACGGCAGTAACAACACAAAGGCGGCCACAAAAATAATAAAGGCGTGCAATTGCAGCAAGAGCGGCGACTCCGTCAGCCAAAGGTGACGGGGCTTGAGCATCACTTCGAGGAGCCGCAGCACTCGGGTGGCACCCGCGAGCAGCATAGGAAAAAACTTAGGGGGCAGCTCGCGGTCGAGCAGTCGGGCGGGTAGCCAGGGCTTTTGCCCCAAAGTCAGCCGCAATGCGATCACTCCGATCACTGCACCGAGTAAAAACGATAAACCGGGCAGCGGGATAGGCAGCAAAAACGGCAGCGACAACAACAACATCAACAGCTGGTAAGCGCGCCCCTGCAGCAACACGATCACCTCGCGCAACCGCACCGGGCGCTCCTGAAACGTCTCTATAATAAAACCCAGTACCTCGGAGAGTTTGCACGTCGCAGGTTTGATCACCAACCCACCGGATGCAGCAGCGGCGCACGAGCACGCAGGGGTTGCCTCAACCGCAGCAGGCTCAGGAGAGGGTTCAGGTGCCGCGTTTGTTGCCATAAAGTTCGATGTGTAACCGGTGCGCGTAACGGTAGCCGCGTTCCTTGCACAGTTCGCCCAGCCAAGTCGAACGTTCGCGCAATTTCTCCAGCGAGATGGCCTCGGGCATGAGCAGGATTTTGTGCCGAGGAATGTCGCGCCCGAGTGTGGCCAACAGCGCCTCCATCTCAGCCACGTCGGCGGGAGTGGAGACGACGAATTTAAACTGGTAGGCGTAGCCATCCACCCACGCGCGCACCACGTCGGGCTGCCAACGGGTGGCCTCGTGGCGTTCGCGCCAGGCGTCCGGCAGGCGCGCATCGGGGGCCGAATTGGCCAGCTTCGGCGACAGCGAGGCGAGGTCGCAGGCGATACCGTCGGGGGCAACTGTGGCAGCCGTCTCCATGGTGATATGAAGCCCCTCGGCACGCAACGCGGATGCCAGCTCGCGGATGCCTTTGGCGATCATCGGCTCGCCACCGGTTAATACGACGTGCCGCCCCGCGTGGGTACACGCCTCAGCAACCAAGTCCTCGACCGTGCGCTCGGTACCCTCGGGCCTCCACGAGGCGTAAGGCGTGTCGCACCAGTTACAGCGCAGGTTGCATCCCGAGGTGCGAATGAACACCGACGGCACGCCGGTCAGCTCGCCCTCGCCCTGCAACGAATAAAAGGTTTCGGAAATGAACATCGAATTAAGCCCGTAACTTAGGCTAAGCCTGCGGCTGTGGGTGGCGTGGGCTTGAGCGGCAACGGGCCGGTGTCGGCATAGAGGGTCGGATCGGCCAAGCCGGCATGAATAAACGCCTCGCGGCGCTCGACGCAGGTGCCGCAGATGCCGCAATGAATCGCACCGCCCTTGTAGCACGACCAGGTTGTGGAAAAGTCCACGCCAAGCCGAGCACCCTCGGCGGCGATTTGGGCTTTGGTCAGGGTGATGAACGGTCGGAGCAGCTGAATGCCCGCATAAGTGCCCAGCCGCATGGTTTCGCCCATCGCCTGCATAAATTCTTCGCGGCAATCCGGGTAGATCGCGTGGTCGCCACCGTGCGCGGCGATGATCAGCCCCTCGGC
>Ga0209107_10002076_pt1 | contig 11152 bp, 4 predicted proteins | sample LakErihyJuly2011_2_FD_187460 | JGI IMG/M metagenome (GOLD analysis project Ga0209107, IMG submission 187460) | Freshwater microbial communities from dead zone in Lake Erie, Canada - CCB hypolimnion July 2011 (SPAdes) (version 2) | ecosystem: Environmental > Aquatic > Freshwater > Lentic >... | reverse complement strand
GCTTCTTTTGCTGCTGCTTCTTTTGCTGCTGCTTCTTTTGCTGCTGCTTCTTTTGCTGCTGCTTCTTTTGCTGCTGCTTCTTTTGCTGCTGCTTCTTTTATTGCTGCTTCTTTTGCTGCTGCTTCTTTTATTGCTGCTTCTTTTGCTGCTGCTTCTGTTTCTTGTCTTGCTAATGTGATAATATCTCTCTGACGTGTTGCTTTTTCTAAGTATGATTGTTCTATAACTTGTTCCTTCATTCGCTCATATAACTCGTCCTCTGATTCATCTAATAAGGATAATTTTAATTTAAAATTAACAATTTTAGATAACATATTGATATGTAATATTTGTATATCTTTAAATATTTTTTGTATTACCCTGGTAATTTTCTCATTATATTCGTCATTCTTATTATCCAAATACGTGTCGTGTAATAAGTTAACTACTAGTTTCCATGTTTTTTTTTCTGAATTAAATACAATAGTTGTTTGTAATTTTTCAACTATTAAAGTTAAAGCATCTATTAATTTTTTAAAAATATCTTCCTTAGTTGGTTCTTTAAATTCTCTTATGTCAATAGTAATATTATTAGGAAGATCAGAAAAGACAATGTCCCAACTAGCCAAATATTTAATTAACTTACCTATTACGTCATCCATTAAGTCTATATAATGTCTAGTATTAACTATATCATATTTATAATATATAGTAGTATCTAGTTTGTGTGTTGATGTTTTTGAAATTATAAGTTTAAAATTTTTATTAAAATATACATAATCATAACTAAAACTATCTTGTATGTCTGCTACATAATTCAAGTCTAAATTTTTAGCAAATTCTTCTAAATCTGTGGTATACACATCATTAATAATTATAGACTCAGTATCTAAACTATAACGATCTAAATAATCATAGTACACTCTATCCATTTGCTCTGGAGTTAGAGTTTCATTTTTCTGAGTCATATATTTTATTACTTCTTCTTTATTCGTTTTTGAAAAATAATCCTTAGTCCGATTATAGTCTTCAATATTCTCTTCACCTAAGCAGAAATTTAAATAAATTTTTATTGTATTATTAGCACCATAATTTTCTTTACAATGTGTTTGAATTATTTTAATTGCTTCGCTTAGCAAAATAGCTCCGCATTTATTAATAGTATCAAGTGGTGCCTCGCGCTTTTTTCCTTGTTTTTTTATAAGTTCTTTATAATGTGTACTATATTTTGTATTAGTATCATAAAGTTTTTGCAAATCTTCATCTTCGGAATATTTATAATATTTTCTTATTGAGTCGTCAGCACAATCTTTTGCATTATTAGCATCCATATTGTGAATAATTTCCATTCCTTTAATAGTACTGCTTCTACGAGCGTGCGGAATACAATGTACTATACCACTATAAAATTTAAGTATGGGTCCTTCATCGGGTATTAACATCACCTCAGGAAATATGTTTCTTGTGTCTTGTTTATATTTATATTTATGAGTAGGTTTTTCTATCTTAAATAATGAATTTTTATATTTAGCTTCAAATTTATCAAGATTATCACATATAAAATAATTTTTTTTACAATTAGTGGCTACTGCTTTTCCAAATGTTGTATATGTAAATAATTCTACATTTTTTGGTATTTTAATAGCCATATATTTTTTATCATTTACTTCAAGTCTTGTAAAAATAGCTCCGTGCGAACCAATAATATAATTGTATTCTTTCTTTTTGGCTTTAGAACTTTTCATAGAACTTTTCATAGAACCTTTCATAGAATTTGCCATTTTATAGTACTATTATTATGGTATAATAATATATTTTATAATATTATGGTATAATAATATATTTTATAATATTATGGTATAATAATATATTATTATACTTTTTACTATTATACTTTTTACTATTATACTTTTTACTATTATACTTTTTACTATTATACTTTTTACTATTATACTTTTTTTTTATTATTATCATAATATTTTACAATTGAAGTAATTTATAACCATTACTTGTCTTAGTTATTCTAAATTCAAGGTTTGAATTATGAATTTTTTGATGACAAGTCTCGCATATGTTAATCAAATTTGCCTTATGATTTTTATTAAATTCTCCGTTAATAATCCCATCTTTCGCATTTTTTTGAAATTGTAAATGATGGACTTCTGTGCTTTCATAAATATTACATGATTCACACATTCCGCGTAATTTATTGGAATTATAGCGACTTTTCTTTGCTTCTAATATACTAACATTAGATTTATTATATTTATTTCGTATGTTATATGCTCGTTCAATAAAATCATCTGGTAAAGCCAATGATTTACATACTTCGAGTCCATACATTGAGTCGCCTGACCCTTCTCTCAATTTTCTATCATAAATTAAAGTATTTTCGTTATAATCGTATAAAACACTCATGTGATAAATTTTCATTTTGCTAAGATTTTTAACTTCTTCATATTCTAAAACTTCATGAAAGTGTGTAGCAAATAAGAACGTGCTTTCTAGTGTGTGTAATCTCTCCAAACTTGCTACAAAAATACTTAATGCTGATGTAGTTTCTGTTCCAGAACATAATTCGTCCCCTAAAATAATACTTTTAGATGTTGCGCTGTTTAAAATAGTTCGCAATTCAGACATTTCAACAGCAAAGGTGGAGAGACCCTTAAATATATTATCATTTCCCAAAATGCGTGTAAATAAATATTCATATGGATAATAAGTAAATTCTTCACATGGAACATACATTCCTGCTTGTGCCATTATAATTGATATACCTAACGATTTAATAAAACTAGTTTTACCAACAGCATTTGTTCCATATAATAATATTCCATTAGTATTAGAACCTATTGAGAGATCATTTGTTACATATAATTCATTAGTATTTAAATGTTCTATTAAACAATGTCTAATTTTTTTAAAATTAACATATGATTTTTTTACATTCTCACATAATTCATTATTTATTATAGGTTTACAATAATTATATTTAACAGCATTATATGTTCTAGCATAACATATATCTATGTGTGCTATAAATTGAGAGATTATGCCTAATAATGATAAATTTGAAGTATTTGAATTATTTGAATTATTTGAATTATTTGAATTATTTGATTTATTTGATTTATTTGATTTATTTGAATTATTTGATTTATTTGAATTAGTACTAGCATTGACTATTAAATTATTAAATTCAGCAATAATAGTTTTATAATTTTTATTTATAGTACTTATTAAATCTTCTCTCGAAGTTTGAATTGTTTTTGTTATTTTTACTATATGCGGGCAATCAATAATATTAGTAGAATTATTTGTTCCATGGTTTTTAAATTCAATACTTGTCAGGTCTAATATAATTGTTTCATTTGTTTTACTATATTTGGAAATATAGTATATTTCGCATTTTGCTCCGGAATTTTTTATAATTTTTTGTAATAGTTCCTTTAAAATACTTGCCCTGCGCTTTGTAATAAGTAATGATGCTTCATTTTTCGAAGTTTCATGAATTTTAACATATGATGTTGTGTTTGTTTCATTTATATTTTCATCTTTGTTTTCATCTTTGTTTTCATCTTTGATTTCATCAATTCTCTCTTCGCAACTATTGTTTTTCTTAGATTTTGATTTATTTTTAACATTTTTTGGTTTTTCATAATCACTCAATAAATTAGAAAAATAACTAGCAATTACCTCCAATTGTTGCTTAGAATCAATATTATTTTTAAATAAAATATTTTGTTCTTCATTATAACTTTCATTAATAAAAACTAATTCATCTAGATCATAACTATTTAATTTATCAATTACAATAGCATCTAGTTTAGTTAAATCAAATGTTTTCTCAATATATTCATTGATAATAGTACATAAATTAGAAATATTACAATTTATATGCTTATTTATATAGTTTGATAACTCAGTATTTTCTTTAATAGTAATTATTTTTTCAAATAATTTTGAAACATTTGAGAGATTACTATGTAATACAGCAAAATCTTTAGGGTCTATTTTACCTAAGAAAACTTTACGTTCCAACTTCTCAATGTCTCTCACATTTAATAAATAATCTTTAATAACTTTATAAAATTCTGTTTTTATTAAATGATCTGTCACATTATAACAATCATTCAAAACATTAATATCGCATAACGGATGTAATAAGTCATATTGAAATTTTCGTTTTCCAGCATTAGTAATACAGTTATTCAAAAAATTTACTACACAACCTAATTTACCATTATGACGCTGGTCACTAATCATATTTAATTGTTTGAGAGAATGATTTGCCAATATTAATTTACTATTCACGTTATCAAAACAAGGATAACTAATATTTTTGATTAATGAAGGATTGTGCTTGTATATAAAATCAATTAGAAAACACAGACTTTGATTCGCAATACTATAATTTTGAAACTCGTGTTTCTCTCTATATGAACCTTGTCCATATATTTTATCAATCAATTCTTGCTGATATAATTGCTTTTCACAATTAAGAGCTAGTTTTTCAAAATTATCTACTTTTTCTTTTTCTTTTTCTTGTGTTTCAGTTATATAGATTTTATAAATTTTATACGCATGAATGTTAGCAAAACTAATAACATCATCAATATATGTATTTTTATCATTCTTTGTATCATTCTTTGTATCATTATTTTTATTATTATAAATGTTGTTTGTAATATTTGTAATAATTATTGCTTCTGAAGGGTTATATATTGAAATATATTTTTCTAATTGGTCATATGTTGTTGGAGTATTTAAGAATTGATGACAATATTCATAACTTATTATTTTACCTGTAAAAATATTTATAATATTTAATCCAAATGTTACATTTTCTATTATAGTTGGTTTATTAAGTTTAGAATAATGAATCCATATACATATTGTGTTGTTGCTTAAATTATTATTTTCATTAAAGTCTTCATTGTTTAAACTATAATAATCATTATTATCAAAAAATGTTCCGGGGGAATATATACAATCTAAACTGCGAGTAGTATTTTTAGTATCACTGTCTTGATCATATACTAATACAGTATATCCATGATTAATCATTTTTTTTACATATTTATCTTTTTGTGCCAAGCAAAATCCGGCCATTACAACTTCATTGTTGTCTATAGACGTATTTTTATTAGCAATAATCATATCGTTAATTTGAGTAAATTCTAATATATTACTTCCTTCGTATACATTTTTGGATTTTTTTATAGCATAACATTCATAAAAACTGCCTACTTGCATCAATACTAATGTTCTTTCGCCATATAACGCTTTATATTTTTTCGTAATTTCTAAATATTCTTTAACTAGTGCCATAATATATTTTCTTATCTATTATGATAAGAAAATATATTTTTAAATACTAATGTTTAATATTTAATATTAAATGTTTAATGTTTTTTCTTGTGTTTCTTATGTTTGTGTCGCTTTCTTGTTCCTCCTAAACGGTCTATATGTTCTTCTTTTAGACCTAATTCACTACGAAGAAATTTGTTATCTTTATCTGATACATAAGTACGAGACCCTTTCTTCAACTCTTTCTCCAACTCTTTCTCCAACTCTTTCTCCAACTCTTTCTTTGACCAATCATCATCTACACTTGTGTCATCTACACTTAAGTCATCTTTCATAATCTCCTTCAATCTTTTTAACTCAGCCTGATGTGCTGATGATAACTCTTGTATTTGTTCCGTCATCCCGTACAATCTTCTTGATTGTCTCGTATTATCGGGGTCTGCTACGCTACTAGACTGTCGTCCTCTTGTCTCAGTTGCTTGTCCTCTTGTCGCAGTTTCTTGTCTTCTTGTCTCAGCTGCTTGTCTTCTTGCTTGTCTTTGTTGCGCCGCTTTTCTCTTTAATTCATCATAAAATGGTTTATATTCTTGTTCTATTTTTGTACGATCGTTTAAGACCTCTAAATGTGTTTTTGTTTTACTCAGAGCTTCAGCGCGTTTTAACTGCAAAGAAGTATCAAGGACGTTTATATCTGAAATTAATTTTTTTCGTATGGCATTTATTTCAGGAATCTTGGATTTATTTGCTGTGTTTAGCGCTTTTCTTTTTTGCATAATGAGCATCCTAAGTTCGTTGTTATCCTTTCTTAATTTAGAAATTTCTTCACCAATTTCAATAAAACTATTATTAAGGAATCTATACTTTTCTTGAATTTGAATGTCTGGTGTAATTATTGGTTCTGTGCTTAACTTTGGTAATTCAATACCAACAACACGAGGAGGACTTCTCCGACCCATTAGCCTACTTAGTAGGCGGCTACCAACTCTTCTCTTTTGTGTTGAATTTTGAGGTTGAGGTTTTGGTGAATTTTTTCTTGTTGAAAACATCCTACTTAACATTGACGGCATTTTATATATTTTATATATACAATATAAAATATATAAAATATATAAAATATATAAAATATATAAAATATATAAAATATATAAAATATATAAAATATATAAAATATATAAAATATATAAAATATATAAAATATATAAAATATATAAAATATAATTAAAATATAATTAAAATATAATTAAAATATAATTAAAATATAATTTTAATATAATTTTAATATAATTTTAATAAAAATTGAATTATAAAATAATAAAGTTTTGTAGTTAATAAAAATTATGACTTCAGAAATTCATAATAAGGAAATTCCAGATTCGGAAATTCCATGGATTCTTATTGAATCATATTTTAAACATAAGCACCTTAAACAGTTGGTTAAGCATCAATTAGAATCATATAATTATTTTGTAAATAATCAAATTCAACAAACAATAGAAATGTTTAATCCATTAATTATTACTTCAGAACATGATTTTGTTAAAGAATTAAATTTATATAGATTGGAAATTGAAATTACATTTGAAAATTTTGCAATATATCGCCCACAAATTTATGAGAATAACGGGTCAACTAAAATTATGTTTCCACAAGAAGCTCGTTTGCGTAATTTCTCATATTCGTCGGCAATGACAATTGATTTAAATATTAAATATATTGTGCGCAATGGTGAAAATTATAAAAATGTCCTAAATTATCAAAAAAAGATTAAAAATGTTCATATTGGAAAACTACCAATTATGTTAAAATCTGATTTATGTGTATTAAATCAATATAAACACTTAAATCATAATGAAACTGGCGAATGTTATATGGATCCAGGTGGATATTTTATTATTAATGGTTCCGAAAAAACATGCATTAGTCAAGAACGAGCAGCCGAAAATCAAATTTATTGTTTTAATATTGAAAAAAATAATAATAAATGGTCTTGGAAAGCAGAAATGAAATGTATTCCAGACTGGAAGTGTATTTCTCCAAAGCAAATTAATATTTTAGTTGCTTCTAGAAATAATGGTTATGGTAATGCTCTTTATTTACAAATTCCACGCGTTAAAATACCGATTCCATTATTTATTATTTTTAGGGCATTTAATATTATTAGTGATAAAGAAATTTGTGAATTAATTATGCTTGATATTACTAAAGAAAATATGAAAAAAATGTTAATTTCATTAAAAGCATCAATTATTGAGGCAAACAAAGTTGTTTCGCAAGAAGCAGCAATTAAATATATTGTTGCTAATGTCATTTATACTCCTATGAATATGGATAAAGAAACAGGTTCTAAAAAAAAATACGAATTTGCTATTGAAGTTTTAAATAATGATATTTTCCCGCATTGTAAGACAGAAAAGCAGAAAATATATATGCTTGGATACATGACAAATATATTACTTCAAACTTCTTTTGGTTGGTTATTAGAAAGTGATCGCGATTCATATGTTAACAAGCGAGTAGACTTAACAGGACCATTGTTAAATAATTTATTGCGAAATTATTTCAATAAACTGGTAAAGGATATGAAAAAACAAATTATTCGTGAAATTAATACGGGTTCATGGAAGTCTAATGACGATTATGAAAGTATAATCACAAAAACAAATATCTATAAAATTATAAAATCAACGACTATTGAACAAGGTATTAAACGAGCATTAGCAACGGGTGATTTTGGAATTAAACAAATAAATAGTAATAAAGTAGGCGTTGCTCAAGTATTGAATCGGTTAACATATTTATCAAGTTTAAGTCATTTAAGACGTGTAAATACACCAATTGATAAAAGTGGAAAATTGGTTCCACCGCGCAGATTACATAACTCAACATGGGGATTTTTATGTCCTGCGGAGACACCTGAAGGACAATCTATTGGTATTGTTAAAAACTTGGCATATTTGGCACATATTACTATTAACTCTAATAGTTCTGGACTCTATGACTACATTTTGCCAATTATTGATAATATTGATACTTATAATGGTTCATATAAAGATTTGGAAGATTATGTAAAAGTGTTTATTAATGGTTCGTGGGTAGGCATAACGAATGATCCCGATAAAATTTATAACAGTTTAAAAGATAAAAAATATAGGGGCATCATTAATATTTATACTTCTATTATATTTAATAGCAAGTTAAAAGAAATTAGGGTTTGTAATGATGCTGGACGCATTACCAGACCTTTATTAAAAGTGAAACATAATAAAATTATGTACAATAATAGCATTGTTGAAAAAGTTAGAACTGGAGAATTAAATTGGGACGATTTAGTAATTGCTATTAAGTTAGAGAATTCAGTTATTGAATATGTTGATTCATATGAGCAAAATAACGCAATGATTGCTATGAGAACAAATGATTTAACTAATTCAAGCACTAATAATATTTACCATTATAGTCATTGTGAAATTCATCCAAGTACTATATTTGGAATATTAGCATCTTGTATTCCTTTCCCGGATTCAAATCAATCACCGCGTAATACATATCAATCGGCAATGGGTAAGCAAGCAATCGGCATGTATGTGACTAATTATGATAATAGAATGGATAAAACTGCTTATGTGTTAACATATCCAATGCGTCCATTAGTTGAAACACGTATTATGAATATTATTAAATTAAATAACATTCCATCTGGACAGCAAATAATAGTAGCAATTATGAGTCATACTGGTTATAATCAAGAAGACTCGTTATTATTTAATAAAGGCGCTATTGACCGTGGGTTATTTTTGGCAACTATTTATCATACAGAAAAAGACGAAGATAAGAAACTTTTTGGAACTGAAGAAATGCGGTGTAAACCAGATAAAACAAAAACTAAAAATATTAAATTCGCAAATTATGATAAATTAAACAATCAAGGTATTGTTCCTGAAAATAGTTTAATAGAGGATAGGGATATCATTATTGGAAAAGTTATCCCAATTAAGGAAAATAAAAACGACTTTACAAAAACAGTAAAATATAGTGATGGTTCGATTTCATATAGAACATATGAAGAAAGTTATATTGATAAAAATTACATAGAGTCAAACGGAGACGGATACAATTTTTGTAAAGTTCGTATTCGTAATTATCGTAAGCCAGTAATTGGTGATAAATTTTCTAGCAGGCACGGTCAAAAAGGAACAATTGGTAATATTATCCCAGAAGAAGATATGCCATTTACAGCAAATGGATTAAAACCCGACATTATTATTAATCCACATGCTATTCCAAGTAGAATGACTATTGCCCAATTAAAAGAGACATTATTGGGTAAGGTTTTACTTGAGTTGGGATTATTTGGAGATGGAACAAGTTTTGGTGATTTTGAGATTTCTACTATTATTGATAAATTAAATGACTTGGGATATGAATCCAAAGGAAACGAATTAATGTATAATGGTTTAACAGGAGAACAATTAACAATGAATATATTTATTGGACCAGCATTTTATCAACGTCTTAAACATATGGTAAATGATAAGCAACATAGTAGATCAATTGGACCAATGGTGAATTTAACAAGACAACCTGCCGAGGGCAGATCGCGTGATGGTGGATTACGATTTGGAGAAATGGAAAGAGATTGTATGATTTCACATGGAGCGTCGCGATTTACTAAAGGTAGAATTTATGATGCTTCTGACGCATTTAGTGTATTTGTATGTAATAAATGTGGGATGATTGCTTCATTTAACAATAAGGAACATATTCATTATTGTAATACATGTAGCAATAGGAACGACTTTAAATATGTTGAATTACCTTATGCTTGTAAACTTATGTTTCAAGAGTTAATAACAATGAATGTTGCTCCTCGAATTATGTGCGAATAAATTGTTATTAATTCAATAATTCAATAATTCAATAATTCAATAATTTAATAATTCAATAATTCAATAATTCAATAATTCAATAATTCAATAATTCAATAATTCAATAATTCAATAATTCAATAATTCAATAATTTAATAATAATTAACACTATAAATAATATTTTTTTATACATTATTTAAGAACATTTTTATAAAAAAAGTTTTAAATATAATTAAAATGTTTTATTATAATTAAAAAGTTTTATTATAATTAAAAAGTTTTAAATATAATAATTATTTATAATATATTATGTCTTTCGATCAAACCAAAATAGGTGGAAATCCTAAAGGGATTCAACATATGTTACATGGACATATGGATGGTGGTAATGACAGAGCAGTTAGTCGCAAACAGTTATCAAGAGCTTTTGGAAATATGATTAATAGTGGTTTAGGAACATCCCCATTACTTTACTCCAAAAATATTTTAGGACCTTTTAGGACTGCTTTTAATGCTGGTGATGTTGTTACCAATAATATAGAACCCACCGATATTAAATATGGAAAACTACCAAATCAAGTTGGGGGTAATAATTTATCACGATTACAAGTTAGAGGAGATGGAACTTCTAGTCAAAATGGTAAAGCAATGTATTCCGGAAATCCTAAATATGTTCATGATGGTTCTGATTATATTAGATTTAGGAAATTACAGGCTATAAATAAAGCTTATAATGATAGCAGTTATGGAGGAGCAGCAAATTCACAATCACAACATGCTATTAATAGAGTTAGAAAATAGAGTTTTTAAAATAGCGTTTTAAAAATATTTAAAATATTTATAATATTATATTTATATTATAAATATGGAAGACTCTAATGCTTTAGAAAGTGTTGTAGAAACAGTAGTTGCGCCTGAACCAGTTGTTTTATCAGTTGTTGAACCGGTTGTCTTGTCAGTTGTTGAACAAAGTGTCGAACAAAGTGTTGAACAAAGT
>Ga0209107_10002073_pt1 | contig 11154 bp, 10 predicted proteins | sample LakErihyJuly2011_2_FD_187460 | JGI IMG/M metagenome (GOLD analysis project Ga0209107, IMG submission 187460) | Freshwater microbial communities from dead zone in Lake Erie, Canada - CCB hypolimnion July 2011 (SPAdes) (version 2) | ecosystem: Environmental > Aquatic > Freshwater > Lentic >... | reverse complement strand
ACGGATTGCGGACATGGGTGACTCCTTCGATGGGACACGGGATTCGGTTGCACAAAGGCTAGCAGAAGCGCGCGGGACCGTGCAGCCGTTCGCTACGGGATCGCCCCAGTCGCGCTTTGCCCCCCCCTGCTCCGCGAGGCCGGTTATCGTATGGACCCATGACTGTGCCCGCCCCATCACACGGCGCCCCTCCTGATTCGATCGGTGAGGGCGATGCGGCGGATCAGCCGCTCACGCTGCGCCCTGCACGCCGCGACGAAGCCGACGCGTTGTCGGCCTTGGTCAATTCTGCCTATCGCGGCGATTCGAGCCGCGCCGGTTGGACGACCGAGGCAGATCTGCTCGGCGGCCAGCGGACCGACCCTGCGGCACTTCGGGAATTCATGGCCGCCGGCGAGATCGCCCTCGACCAGGTGCTGTTGGTGTACGACGGCGCGGCAGGCGACACCGGCCTCGGCAGACCGCCGGAAGCCTGCGTACAGCTCGAGCGGCGCGGCGACGACGCCTACCTCGGCATGCTCACCGTACAGCCGGTCCGGCAGGCAAGCGGCCTCGGAAGGCGCTTGCTGAATGCCGCGGAGGGCTGGGCTGCGGCGCATTGGGGCGCGCGCACGATCATCATGACGGTGATCACGCAGCGACCGGAACTCATCGCCTGGTACGAACGGCGTGGCTACAACGCCACGGGGGAGACCGCGCCCTTCCCCTACGACGACACCCGCTTCGGCGAACCGAAGCGGCCGGACCTGCAGTTTATCGTGCTGCACAAGCCGCTTGGCGGCTGACAACACTGTCACAGTCTGCCGGTAGAGTCCGGCGGATGTTCCAAGCGCGCGCCCGAGTGACCACCGGCTGCCTGCTGCTCGCAGCGGCATGGCTCACTTTGGCTGCATCGCCGGGTCCTGCGGCAAGAGCGGCGGACGGGCAGAATACCGTGATGACAGATCTACCCCTGCGCACACCGCTCGTCATCGCCCATCGCGGCGCCTCCGGGTACAGACCGGAACACACGCTCGAGTCCTATCGGCTCGCCATCGAGATGGGCGCCGATTTCATTGAGCCCGATCTCGTCTCCACCCGCGACGGCCGTCTGGTCGCGCGCCACGAGCCCGATATCACCGAGACGACGGATGTCGCGCAGCGGCCCGAGTTCGCGGCTCGACGGCGGATGGCGCGGCTCGACGGTATCGAGCATGTCGGCTGGTTCACGGTGGACTTCACCCTCGAGGAGTTGCGTACGCTGCGTGCCGTGCAGCCGAGGCCGGGCCGCTCCAAAGAATTCGACGGATTGTTCCAAATCCCGACCCTCGAGGAGATCATCGCGCTCGCCCGATCCGCCTCGGCGGCAGGCGGCCGGACGATCGGCATCTATCCCGAGACCAAGCATCCGACCTGGCACTGCGAGCAGGGTCTGCCGCTCGAACCGGCGCTGCTCGCGGCGCTTGCGGAGGCCGGCTGGACCTCTCGCGAAGCGCCGGTGTTCATACAATCCTTTGAGAGCGGCAACCTGCGCTGGCTGCGCGGCCAGACCGGGGTGCGTCTCGTGCAACTCGTGAGCGGTGGCGACCTCGACGCCGACGGTCGTGTACAGCCCCCAGACCGCTGGAGCAGCGCGGGCGGTTGCACGCGTTATCCGCAGGGCGATCTGCCGACGGACTTCACCCAAGCCGCATCTTTCGCGCAGATCGCGACGTATGCGGACGCCGTGGGCCCTTGGAAGCGTCACATCATCGGCACGCGGCGCGATGCCGCCGTCGGGGCTGCGACCGACAAGACCGAGCGCACGCGGCTCACAACCGCCCCCACCCGCTTCGTCGAACTCGCCCACGCCGCGGGGCTCGCCGTGCATCCCTGGACCTTCCGCGACGAGCCGCAGCATCTCGCTGCCGACTATGCCGGTGACCCGACAGCCGAGTACCGCCAGTTCGCGGCGCTCGGCGTCGATGCACTGTTCAGCGATTTCCCGGACACCGCGGTCCGGGCGCTGCGCGACGCCGCGCGCTGACCGCCGACAAAGAAAAAGGCCCAGCGGTCGCCCGCCGGGCCCTTTATCCAACCGACGCAGTCCGGTCAGAACTTGTAGTTCAACTCCAGACCGATCTGCCGCTCACGGCGCAAGGTGCCGAGGATGCCGCGCGGAATCGTGTAGGCCGCCACCGTGGTCGGCGGCAAACCGGGATCCAAGGTCGACACCCCAGGTATACCTGCAGGTACACCTACCAGGTACGCATGCAACCAACGCGTGGCGCCCGGCAGCGAATCCTCGTCCAGCAGGTTGCGGCCGTAGAGGCCGACCCGCCAGCTGTCGGTCTCGATGCCGATACGGGCGCCGGCGAGCAACGCCGAACCGGTGTACGCGGTGTTGTGGACCTGGATGTTCTTTTTACTGGTGTACGACAGATCGGCGTTTACATAGAGCCGGTAGTCCCCACCGAACACCGGCCGCGAATAGTCGCCGGTCAACGAAGCCGTGTGCTTGGCGGCCAACGGGAAGGGGTTCCCCGCGATCGAGGGGTTACCCCGACCGTTGAGGTTGCGGGCCGGGTCGGTCGGGTTGGCGGGGTTGAAGACGCCGCCACCGCTCGTGATCTGCCACTGGAAGTCGTCGATGCCGTAGGTGAACTCGGTGTCCGCCAGGGCGTAGGTGAAGCCGACGGTGAAGTCATCCGTCACGGCGTAGCGGCTCTCGATCTCGAGGCCCGTGATCTCGCCGTCACCCTGGTTGGTGGCGATCGAGGTCACAGCGCCATTCGTGTTCGTGATCGGCGTGGTGAGCTGGATATCGTCGATCTTCATCTTGAAGACCCCGACGTTCAGCACGAGGCGACGGTCGAACCACTGCGACTTCATGCCCAACTCGTAGTTGACCGACTCCTCCTGGAGGAACGATTCGTCGGCAGGGCGGCCGTTGCTGATCGCGACCGCACCGTTGAAACCACCCGGCTTGTAGCCCTTGGCATAGATCGCGTAGAGGGTGATGTCCTCGTTGAGCTTGAAGTCGACCGTCGCACGCGGCGTGGTGGACTTCCACTTGTCATTGCCGCGGAACCCGGAATTATAGGTTGCGGCCGCGGTCGGACCGGCCTGGTTGTTGGGCACCGACGACCAGTCGATCTGTCCCTTGCGCTCCTCGGCCCGGCGAATCTCGAGGCTCGCGGAGAGCCGATCCGTGAAGTCGAAACCGATCGAGCCAAAGTAGCCCGTGTTGTAGATGTCGGAGAGCTGTTCGGGACGGTCCTGGCCGCCCAAGCTCGCGAAATCGATACGATATTTCTTGTTCTCCCACTCGTAGTGGTAGATGCCGACCATCCAGCGCAGCCGGTCTTCCTGCGGCGATTCGATGCGCAGCTCGCTCGACCAGTCCTCGAAGGTGTTGACGTCCGCAGAACTGCCAATAGCCATCGGCTGGATGCCGTTGACGTTGGCGCCGATGATGTTGACCTCCGAGTGGTCGCTGTCCGCACCGGTCTTGAGGGATTCATCGCGCCAACCGCCGTTCAGGACGAGGTTGTAGCCCGAGCCCATGATGTCCCAGCGGAAACCGGCCGAGGCGAACTCGGCATCGCGGTGGACGCCCGAGAACGCCAAGCCTTGGCGTGGGTCGTAGATCAAAGCACCCGACGGTATCCCCGTCCCGCGCAAGGTCGACGGGATGCCGATCACCCCCGGACCCCGGCGGGTCACCGGCGCATCGTTGAGGTAGATGAGTTGCGGCTTCACTTCACCGCAGAACCACTGGTTGGGGTTGTCGGTCGAGGTGCTGTTGTAGGAGCCGAGCGATCGCGTGCCGGGAAAGCAGTTGTTGTCGCCACCTGATTGGAAGAAGAGCGGCCGCGTACCGTCACGATCGCGGGTGCTCTGGTATCGCAGGCGCAGCTCCGTGATCTCGGTGGGGGTGATTTCGAGGTTAAAGCCGAAAGAATTGCTGCTCTCATCGCCGACATTACGACCGGTGAGCTGATTCACCTGTTGGCCGTCGAAGTCGTAGTAGCGCCCGTTGACGCTGCCCGCGAGCCAATCCGTGAGGCGCCCAGCGACGCGCGCGCTGAGGTTGCGCTCATCGGTGTCGAAACTCGCCGATGCGTTACCGGTGGTGGTATCGCCGATCCGCTTGGTCACGAAATTGATGGCACCCGAGTAGGTGTTACGGCCATACAGCGCGCTTTGCGGACCGCGGATGACCTCGACGCGCTCGACATCGTTCATGTCGAGACTCTGGATGGCGCCTTGGTAATAGATGCCGTCGATGAAGTACGCGGCGCCGGTCTCGACCGAGGCGTTGGTGCCGGCGAGCACGCTGGCCAGACCACGGACCACGGGACGCTCGGTGGCGCGCCCGAAGGACTTGGAGAACACGAGTCCGGGGGTGAACTTCGCGACATCATCGAGCGAGGTGACCTGCCGGTTGGCGATGTCTGCCGCAGACAACGCGGTGACGGGCAATGGCACATCCTGCAGGGATTCCTCACGCTTGCGGGCGGTGACCACCACCTCGTCAAGGGTCGGGCCGCGTGCCTCGGCGGTGGTCGACTGGGCGAGGGTCGGTTGACCCGCCAGCGTGGCGACACCCAGTGAAACGACCATCGCCCAAGGGGCGTGTTTGCGGTTGATCATCGTGACATCTCCGTGACGGACGGCTCTTCGGCCGATTGTTAGAAAAAACACTCTAGGACAAAAACATACCGGAAAAAACACCAATGACCGCTTGTCGCGAAACCGCAACATAGCTGCAACCGTTGTGCGGTCATATGTCGCTGCGCAACTGTTCGACGATCGCGGGGTTTTCGAGCGTGCTGATGTCGGAAGTGATGGGCTCGCCGCGGGCGATCGCGCGCAGCAATCGGCGCATGATCTTGCCGGAACGGGTCTTCGGCAGGTTGTCGGCGAAGCGGATGTCCTCGGGCTTGGCGATGGCGCCCAATTGCAGGGCGACCCAATCGCGCAACTCGCGCGTGAGCGCGACAGCGGCTTCACCGGTCGGCCGTTCGCCGCGGCACACCACGAACGCGAACACCGACTCGCCCTTGATCTCGTGCGCCCGACCGACCACGGCTGCCTCGGCGATGCGCGGATGGGCCACCAGCGCCGACTCGATCTCCATCGTCCCGAGCCGATGACCCGCCACGTTCAGCACATCGTCGATGCGACCCATGATCCAGAAGCAACCGTCGGCGTCGCGGTGGGCGCCATCACCGGCTAAGTAGAGATGGCCTTGGAACTTCGACCAATAGGTCTCGAGGTAACGGGCGTTATCGCCCCATATCGTGCGCAGCATCGACGGCCACGGCCGCCGCACGACGAGGTACCCACCGGCGCCCGGCGTGGTGACGCTGCGCCCGTGGTCATCGACGATGTCGGCGAAGATCCCGGGCAGGGGCTGGGTGCAGGAACCGGGCTTGAGCGTGGTCACGCCCGGCACCGGCGCAATCATGATCGCGCCGGTCTCGGTCTGCCACCAAGTGTCGACGATCGGGCAACGGCCGCCGCCGATCACGCGGTGGTACCACATCCATGCCTCGGGGTTGATCGGCTCGCCGACACTGCCGAGTAGCCTTATCTTTGCAAGCGAGTGGCGTGCGGGCAGCGCGTCGCCGAGCTTCATCAGCGCGCGGATCGCGGTCGGCGCGGTGTAGAACACGGTGACGCCGTGGCGCGCGCAGATCTCCCACATACGGTCGCCTGCCGGGAATGTCGGCGCGCCCTCGTACATCACCAGCGTCGCCCCCACGGCGAGCGGACCGTAGGCCACATAGCTGTGCCCCGTGATCCAGCCGACATCAGCGGTGCACCAGAAGACATCGTCGTGCCGCAGGTCGAACACCCAACGGGTGGTGACCTTGGCGCCGAGCAAGTAGCCCGCGCTCGAGTGCTGGATGCCCTTGGGGCGACCGGTGGATCCGGAGGTGTAGAGCAGGAAGAGCGGGTGCTCCGCATCGACCCACTCGGGATCGCAGGCCGCAGGCTGGTCGGCGATCGCATCGTGCCACCAGACATCGCGGCCGGGGACCATCGAAACAGCCGCGCCAACACGCCGCAGCACGAACACGGTCGCGACGCTCGCGCAGCCCTCGGCGAGCGCTTTGTCGGCAGCGGCCTTGAGCTCGACCACCTGACCACCCCGCCAGCCACCGTCAGCGGTGATCACGCAGCTCGCGCCGGCGTCCTCGATCCGGTCTTTCAACGAGATCGCGGAGAAACCGCCGAACACCACCGAGTGGATCGCGCCGATGCGTGCGCAGGCCTGCATCGCGATCACCGCTTCGGGCACCAGCGGCAGATAGATCACCACGCGGTCACCGCGACCGATGCCGCGCGCCTTGAGCGCGTTGGCGAAGCGGCAGACTTCGGCATGCAGCTCGCGGTAGCTCAGGCGACGAGTGTCGCCCGGCTCGCCCTCGAACACGATCGCGGTGCGATGACCGTGTTCTGCGAGGTGCACATCGAGGCAGTTGTACGAGACGTTCAACGCGCCATCGGCGAACCAGCGGTAATTGGGCGCCGCCGACTCATCGATCGTCTGGGTGAACGGGCGCTGCCAGGCGATCTCCGAGTGCGCGAGCTCCGCCCAGAACCCGAGCGGATCGGCTGCGGCACGCCGGTGCAGCTCGCCGAGTTCTTCAGCCTTCAGGGAAGCGGCGGCGGCGAACGCGGGGGGCGGCGGGAAGCTGCGTTCCTCGACCAGCACCGAGGAGATATCGGCCTGGGTGCTTTTCGGGGCGTCGTTCGCACGCGGGTTATCGCTCGTGGGCAGAGTCATGCGGGAGCTCCGTGCGGCTGCATGCGGCGACCGTCAAGCATAAGGATCGGGGTAATCGGCTGACAAACCTTTGAAACGCTTGTGCAGCCAAAGATATTGTACCGGGATACGACGCGCCTCCGCTTCGATCAGACGATGGTGGCGCAGCGTATCGGCCACCGCATCGTCGGACGGAAAATCCTCGAGCGCGGCGCCGATGCGCACCACATAGCCATCGTCGCCCGGCAACCGCTCCACAAAATAGGGCAGCACTACGGCGTCGGTCATACGCGCAAGCCGCGAGGTCGCTGGATTGCTCGCAGCGGGCACATCGAAGAACGGCACCATCAGCGCGCCCTTGGCTCGGAACGCCTGATCGGGCGCGTACCAGACGGCACCTCCCGCCCTCAGCACGCGCACCATGGCGCGGATATCGTCGCTCGCGACCATGCCCGCCGACATCCGATAGCGGCGGAAAGCGGCGTCGACCAGCAGGTTGCTGGAGGGCTTGTACACCGCATGCACGCGACGCGCGGCGGTGACGAACCGCGCGCCGAGCTCAAGGGTGGTGAAATGCGCAGCCAGCAGGATCACCCCACGCCCGGCCGACTGCCATCGATCGAGCTCGGCGAGGCCGTCGAAGCGCACCAACGCGAGCAGCCGTGACGGTGGTGCGAACCAGGCGAGCGCGGTCTCTCCGAGGCTGATCCCGGCCTCGCGGAAGTGTTGGGCGACGATCGTTTCGCGCGTCTGCGCGTCGAGCTCCGGCAGGCACAACGCCAGATTACGACGCACCACTCGGCGCTGTGGAGACGGCAGGCGCCCTAGCGCACCGCCGAGCGCGGCGCCGATCCGCAACAGCGTCGGATAGCGTAGCCGCGCGAGTAAGCGCAGCAGGCCGAGCCCCACCCAGGCAGGCCAATACTTGGGCAGAAGGCTGCGCCACGGCCAGCCCGCCACCGCTCCTCCTTGCGCCCCTGCCCTGCTCATCGATGAGCCTTCATGCAGCGGCGAGCGCTGCCAACCGCTCACCCTGGCGGCGCAGCATCGGTCCGAAATTATGGCGGTCGCAGAATTCACCGAGCGCCGTCAGGTCAGGCGCACGCGGCTGCAGCTGCTCGAGGCAGGCCTCGAGCGGCATATCGAGGACGATCGCGGTCAGGCGCCTCGCGAGGAAAGCGGCCTCGCGGTGCTCGGCGAGCCGCGCCCCCAACTTGCCAGCACCGCGGATCGGCAGGGCGGCGACCCCTTCGAGGTTGTCGTAGAGCTCCTCCAGCGAGGCGAATTCTTTGAGAAGCGCCGCTGCCGTCTTGGGGCCGACCCCGGGGACGCCCTTGATGTTGTCGACGGCATCGCCCGTCAAGGCGAGATAGTCGGCGTAGCGTTCGGGTACGACACCGAAATGCGCCTCTATCTCATGGTGGCGCAGGCGCAGGTTGTCGGTGTAGCTCCAGTAGACATCTCCCTCGCGCACCAGCTGCGCGAGGTCCTTGTCGCGGGTCACGAGCGTGGCCGGCAATCCTTCGGCACGCAGCCGGGTGGCCAAGGTGCCGATGATGTCGTCGGCCTCGTACTCGCCGCTGCCGAAGTCGGCGACACCGATGTGCCGGCAGAATTCACGGCAGCGTGCGAACTGCAGCTTCAGGTCCGCCGGCGCCGGCTCGCGGTTCGCCTTGTAGGAGGGATCGATGCGGTTGCGGAAGGAAGTCTCGAGGCTCTCGTCGAACGCGACTGCGATGTAGCGCGGCTTCGCCCGTTCGATCAGATCGCCCAAGAAGCGCGCGAAACCGAACAAGGCATGGGCCGGGTTGCCCTCGCGGTCGAGCATGTCGGGCGGCATGGAGTAGTACGCACGGAAGACATACACGGAGGCGTCGATGAGGTAGACCACCGCCCGATTGTAGCCGTCAGAAGGCCGGGGCGAGACCGCCTCAGTCGAAGAAGGTGTACTGCCATGCGATGCCGAGGGTGCGGAAGTCGCCCACCTTGAAGGGACGCAGCACCAGCCTGAACGCGCCGGCGGCGAAATTGCCGAGCATGCCACCCCAGGCGGCACCGATGGCGATACCCACACCCGCAAGCATCGCCGCAACCGCGGTCGTCTGGATGCCGAAGTAGCCGAGTATCCCGAGCACCAAGGCGATGTTGAGCGCCAACTCGGTGGCGGTGGTTCGCAGGGAAGTCTCGATCGATTGCACGGCCATTGATCCGTCTCCGTATCGGTCTCAGGCGAGCTCAGTTCATCAAGTGGGCGATACGTCCATGCAGGGGGCTGCTGCGCGGAAAATGAGCGAGCAGATACTCCATCTGGTCGGCGAGTATTCGTCTTCCTTTCAAAAAGATGTACTCGGCATAGGTCGGCGTGAACGGCACGGCGATCAGCTGCATCCGTGCCTGCTCGGGCGTACGCCAAGCCTTGAAGTTGTTGCAACGCCGACAAGCCGTGACCACATTGGACCAGGTGTCCCGACCGCCCTGGCTGAACGGCCGCACATGGTCGCGCGACAGATCACGCTGGCCGAAGCGACCGCCGCAATACAGACAAAGATGCGCATCGCGACGGAACAGCGTCTCGTTGTTGAGCGGCGGCACGTAGTCCTTGCGCAAGTGACCGGGATTGCCGCTCTGACCGACGGTGGCGACGATCGAGTGCACCTCGAGCACGGTTCGCCGCCCGCTCAGCGCGTTGGTCCCGCCCTGCAGGCGGAAGATGGGACTGCCACAGGTGTAGGCGACCTGACCCTGATGGTGAAGCCGCGCAGCCTCGCGGTAGTCGATCCATTCGAGAGGCATGCCGGCGATGTCAGTGCGCAACACCGGCTGTTGCAGGCTCACACCCGCATGCGGTCGTGCGACCACGAGGAACTTTTCGTCGGATACGGCGGTCATTGGATGGGTAAGATACGGTACGTAAGTGACAACATTCAACGACATCTTCCGATGCCATCGAAGCGCACCCTGTCGCGCCGCGCTCGGCCTAATCTGGGTCACCCTGCTGCTACCGGTCGCCAGAGCGCAAGCCCTGCCGGCTCAAGAGACCCCGCCAGCGCTCGACCGCGCGCTCGAAGATGGGGGCTTGGAAGCCGAGACCATCGAAGAGGTGTTGGTCAGCGGCGAGCGCTCCGGCCCCGGGCTCTGGAAGGTCCGCAAAGGCGAGCACACCCTCTATCTGCTCGCGACCATCGCCCCCGCACCCAAGAAACTGCAGTGGCGATCGCGCGAAGTGGAGGCGGTGCTCGACCGCGCGCAAGTCTTCGTCCCGGCCCGACCGGAAGTCGATGCCGATATCGGACCCATCAAGGCCGTGCAGCTCTATCTGCAGTTCCGCAAGCTGCGGGGCAACGCCGCGGGCGAGCGCCTCGAGACGGTGCTGCCGCCGCCCCTGTTCTCGCGCTTCGAAGCGTTGCGCACCAAGTACGCGCCGCGTGACCGCAGCATGCTCGAACGCCGACCGATCCTCGCGGTGCTCGAACTGCAACGGGCCGCCATTGATCGCACTGGACTCAGCTTCAGCAACGCGGTCGCCCGCTCGGTCGAGAAGTCTGCTCGAGAACGCAAGGTGAAGGTGCTGCGCGCCGAGGTCCGGATCGAGGATGCCCGGGGCACGCTGGCCGAGATCGGACAGATCCCGCTATCGGCGGAGATCGCCTGCATGGAGGCGGTCCTCGGCCGGCTCGAAGCCGATCTCGCCCAATCACGCCAACGCGCGGAAGCGTGGGCGGTCGGCGACACCGGGGCACTGCGCACCAGTGCGGCCACCCAGGCCGCCGGCACCTGCCTCGATTCGTTGAGCAACAGCGCTCGAGTCGTATCGCTGCTGCGCGACGTCGAGACGGCGTGGCTCGGCACCGTGACGCGCTCGCTAGAGCGCAATCCGGTGACGCTCGCGGTCACCGACATCGACGGTCTGCTGCGACCCGGCGGGATCCTCGCCAAACTGCGCGCCCGCGGCTACGAGATCGACGAGCCCTGAAGCGAAAGTCCTGAAACGGAAAAGGGTGCGTCGGTCACCCGGCGCACCCCCGTGCAGCGCCCGCAGGCGCCGCGACAGCACTGGCCCGTAGGCCGGTGGCTACTTCGCCATCGCCTTCTTGATGAAGCCGATGAGCAGCATCAGCACGACGCCGCCGACGCCGCTGCCCGCCACGCTTGAGAGGATCCCCCCCAAGCCGCCGGCATCCGCGCTGCCGCCGAGACCGAGCTGGCTGAGCAGCATCGCGCCGAGCGGGCCGCCAATGACGCCGGCGATCGAGTTACCGGTGGTGCCGAGGCTGAGGTTCTTGAAGAGTGCACCGCCGGTGTTGCCGCCGACCGCGCCCGACACGAGCTGGGTGATGAGACTGGTGAAGTCCATGGAATTCTCCCTTTAAATCTGTGTGTTCTGCAGGATCTGTTGCTTTTCGTTGTTGACCATGACG
>Ga0209107_10002072_pt1 | contig 11155 bp, 11 predicted proteins | sample LakErihyJuly2011_2_FD_187460 | JGI IMG/M metagenome (GOLD analysis project Ga0209107, IMG submission 187460) | Freshwater microbial communities from dead zone in Lake Erie, Canada - CCB hypolimnion July 2011 (SPAdes) (version 2) | ecosystem: Environmental > Aquatic > Freshwater > Lentic >... | reverse complement strand
ATTATGGTAGAAATTCTTCGAGTGTGTGAAAAATGCGCGGCGCGGTAACGGATTAGTCTTTGTATTTACGCCTACCCCGACAGTCTTGCCTAGCCCGCCTAAGTGGGCCCTATCTGGTTTTCCTGCACTTCGGGCTCCTCGCGTTATTTGGTCTGACCGCTAGTCGCATCGCCCTGATAGTTTGGCAATGGGACCGGGTGCAACCGGCAGGCAACGTGCCCTGGATGCTGCTGCAGGGCGTTCGCGCTGATCTGATTCTAATTGGATTACTGCTGGCCATCCCGGTATTGGCAGCCCCTGTGGGAGCGCTGGCGCGGTGGCAGCACATCTGGCGGCACTGCAGCTACATCTGGTCATTGGTAGCCATAGCGTTACTGACTTTCATCGAGCTATCGACGCCGCCGTTTCTGCAGCAGTACGACGTTCGGCCCAATCGGCTGTACATCGAGTACCTGCAGTACCCCAAAGAAGTTTTCAATACCTTGTGGCAGGGTTTTCGACTGCCGCTGCTGCTGGGATCCGGCCTCACGGTACTGCTGGTGTGGGTCGCGGCACGGCACTTGCGCAGAGTGGCCGCGAGGCAGCAGAGTTTCGGAAACAAACAGCTTTGGTTGAGCTGGCCGTTGGTCGTATTGATGGTGTTTGTGTGTATTCGCTCCACAACGCAGCACCGGCCGGCGAATCCAGCGCTGTTCGCCATCACATCGGACGCGATGGTTAATTCATTGATCATCAGTTCCGGCTATTCGGTGCTGTATGCCCTGTACAGCCTGAGATACGAAGCGCGCTCGACTGAGATATACGGCAAGCTCGGCGATGACACGATGCTGCAACAGGCCAGAGACTGGCCCTGGCTCAACACCTATCAGTTTGACCATCCCACACTGCCCACCTGGCACCATCAACGAGCCACTGTGCAACGGAAAAAACCCCTCAATCTAGTGATTGTGCTGCAGGAGAGCATGGGCGCCACGTTTGTGGAGTCGTTGGGCGGCGTGCCGGTGACGCCTGAACTGGAAAAGCTGAAGGCGCAGGGGCAGTGGTTCGAACAACTGTACGCGACAGGCACGCGATCGGTACGGGGTATCGAAGCCGTAGTCGCTGGTTTTTCGCCCACGCCGGCGCAAAGCACCGTAAAGCTGTCACTGAGCCAGCAAAACTTCACCACGCTCGCCTCAATCCTGAAAGAAGCGGGTTTCCACACCCAGTTCATTTACGGAGGCGAGGCCCATTTCGACAATATGCGCGGTTTTTTCACCGGCAACGGCTTCAGTCAGATTGTCGATATCAATCAGATCGAAAACCCACATTTTGTCGCGAGCTGGGGCGCCAGCGATGAAGATGTCTTTGATAAAGCGGACGCTGAACTGACGCGGCTGCAACAACAACGCAGGAAAACCGGCCAGCCGTTTTTCAGCCTCGTGTTCACCTCCAGCAACCATGAACCCTTCGAATTTCCAGATAACCGTATCGATCTGCATGAAGCGCCAAAAAACACCGTCAATAACGCGGTCAAATATGCAGACTGGGCAATGGGTCAGTTTTTCGCCAAGGCGCGAGAGAGTGCTTACTGGCGGGAGACTCTTTTTCTTATCGTCGCTGACCACGATAACCGCGTGTACGGCGCGAACCTGATCCCGGTGGAGAAATTCCATATTCCGGGGCTCATTTTGGGCGCAGATACCCAGGCGGGTACGATCCCCGCGCTCGCCAGTCAGGTGGATCTGGCTCCCACTTTGCTGTCCATGCTGGGAGTCAGCAGTTGTCACCCTATGATCGGACGGGACTTCACGCTCGATGCCACCTCACCGGGGCGGGCACTCATTCAGTTCGAGCAGTACTTCGCACTGATGCAACCCGACGGGCTGACGATCCTGAAGCCGGACGGCGCAGTTCAGCGTGGGAGTTATGACCAAAAACGCCATGTGCTGAAGCTTGATGGCCGTCCCGCCAGCCGCGTCGAACACGAAAAAGCACTGGCCGAAGTGCAGTTGCCCTCTTATCTGTACAGGGAGCGCAAATACCGGAGCGACCACCGTTGCGTTGGTGCGTCCCGCGCAAACTGATGGGTGGCGAAACAGGCCGCGGCTTCTGAGAGGATCTCGCGCTGGGTGCTGCGCGGCACGCCGTCGCCCTTGCCGGCGTCACGTGCGGCCTGCTTCGTCTGCCATCGTGAACCCCTCCATCTCCAACGGTGAGGTGCCCACAAAACCGGTCAACCCAAAGGTCAACCTGCATGCCATGGGAGCGCGGGTGTGTTGCGGGCCGCGGTATGGAGTAGCCCGACTCGCTACCAAAGGCCAGCTAGAGTAAGGTGGCCTAAGCATCGGATGCCGTTCGAATTTCCTAGTCCGCCTACATCATTCGGGTCAAACAGATGATCAAACAAACCCAGAGGGTCATCCTCGTAGCCCTCGTCGCGTTCCAGTCCGTCACCGTTTTCGGGCAGACGGCGGCCGTCGAGGCGGCGGATCTCAAGCGGGGCAAGCTGCTCTACATCCAGTGCCGGGCCTGCCACGAACTGAAGGCCGACCAGCTGCACAAGGTCGGTCCCAACCTCGCCGGGCTGTTGGGCAGCAAGGGCGCCTCGGCCGAGGACTTCGCCTATTCGAGCGCGTTGAGGGCGGCCAACCTGACTTGGGATCTCGAGACCTTGGACCGCTGGCTCGAGAAGCCGAGTGCGGTGGTCCCGGGCAATGCGATGGCCTTCTCCGGCATCGCCAACCCAAAGGATCGCGCCGCGCTGCTCGCCTATATCGTCAGCGAGACGACGACGAAGTAGACCCGCGTGATCGCCAACGTGGCTGGCCGCTGGATGGGCCGGCTCTAGAGGGGCAAAGACGGTGTGCGGCGCACCGTCGGTCCGCCCGAAAAAGTAGCCGAGGTCATAGCCGCCGTTTGAATTTCTTATCCGCGATCGTCCCTTTACCGCCAGGAGCACACAACCATGCCCGTTATTTTAAAGCGACCAACTGTCACGGGTTGGCGGGCCGCAGCGGTTGCTGCTGCGGCGGTTGCGGCGCTCATCGCATCCGTAGCGTCGGCCGAGTCCGGCGTGGGTGTCGCGACCGGTCCGGCCTATGATTTCGACCGTCGCGAGCTGGAGTCGATGCTTGAGGACTTGGTGGCGTGGCTGCCGGGCGAGTGGAGCTCGGAGGCGCAGCTGCACTATGAGCGGACCGTGCGCATGCCGGCCGAGGGCGAACACGATCCGTGGTACCGCAGCTTTGTGCGCATCGATGCGCCGCAGATCGGCTCTCATGTGTTCTACGGCCAGGTCAATATCGCAGGCCGCGAGGGGCCGCTCTACAGCCGCACCCAGGTGCTCTACAAGGCCTCTATCGATGAGGCCCGCGGCGTCGTCCTGATCCGCGGCCAGGCGATGGTGAACCCGGAACCGTATCTCAACCTGCAGGATCGGCCTGAACTCTGGTCGCAGGTGCGGATGAACGAAGACGCGGTTAACTGCGATTTCATCTGGCGCCGCGACGGCGATCAGCTCGTGGCCGTACTCGAAGGTCGCACCGAGGACAAACGTCGCAACGGTCCGGGAACCTGCACCTTCACCTCAACGTCCGGCAAGGAGTTCTATTCGGACGCCGAGTGGGTACTGTCGCCCGAGACTCTGTGGATGTACGACATCAACACTCTGGGCGGCAAGCGCTTCAACGGGCGCGAGGACCGTACTCACACGCGACTGAGCCGCGCGCGGCCCTACGCCTGTCGAGTAGAGGATGCCGACCAGCGACGGGTGGTGGATTCCTATGATCGCGGGGGCACGGGTGCGGTCCGGACCGCTTCGAACGCCGTGCTGCAGTGGACGCTGCTGCGGGCTTCGTACCCGGCGACCGACGGCTTCGGGCTCGACGACGAGCTGCGACTCACGCTGCACGAGCCGGAGGCGCTGCAGCCCCTCGAAACGAGTCGTGCCGCGCCCAAGGCGGACCGCGTCACTCTCGAGGCGCGGGGCATCAAGATCGACTGCAGTCGGCAGGAGAAATTCGGCCCAATGCCGGCGGGCTGAAGCCTTCGGCCTGCGTCAGGAGGTATTGCAGATTGCCCGCCAAGTCGTGGGCAGGGGGGGTTCCGCGAAGGTAGCCTCCGCGAGGGGGTTCCATTACAATTTGGCCCCCTCGCTCCATGAGCGAGGCTGATCACCGCGCGCCCGTAGCTCAGTTGGATAGAGCGCATGGCTACGAACCATGAGGTCGGGAGTTCGAATCTCTCCGGGCGCGCCAACTTTTCTCGACGGTCTTACTGCCCGTCCCGTGCCGGGGGCGGCGCGACCGCACCGGCCTCGTTGCCCCAGAGCTTGATCTGCAAGAACGCATATTGGCGTTCCAGCGTCCCCCGCAACTTGCGACCGGCATCGCGCAGGGTGATGGCCTCTCGGCAGATCGTGAGGGTGTCGGCGTCCGTCGCGGCGCTGATCAGGAGCGCCGCGGCTTTCATCAGGTTCTCGGCATCTGCGTCGCGCGTCTTCTCAAGCGCCTGATAGGACTCGGACTCGACCAGGCTGCGTCGGAAGGCATCGATCTGCGCGGCATCCCAACCGGAATCCTTGGCCCGTTGGGCGAGCCCTTCCTCGAGATTGCTCTCGATGGAGGAGGTCTCCTTGTACAAGGCCGTGGCTTCTGCGCGGATACCCTCGAGGGTCTGCATTGCGCCGGCTTTGGTGGCGCAGTCTTGGGCTTCGGCTGCGGGCGCGGCAAACAAGCCGAGCACCACCACGACGGCGAGCGCGCTGGCGCGACCGGCGATGGGGGCGGAGGGTGATCGGGGGCTACCGTCGCGCATAATAGAAGTGACTATACCTAACACAATGGTTGGTATAGGTGACGAAACCTCGCGAATGTCTCGGGATCAGCGCCGAATCATGGCGGTGCGGGGGGTGTCGGTGGCATCGCAGGCCCGCGCGGCGCTTCCAAGGTCATAGCCGGCGGCGCCGGGGTGACACGGTCGACGAAATAGGATGTCTCGCCGAAGCAGCGGGTCGGCAGGCCGCGGTGCTCCGAGTAATGCAGTTGCACCCGCTCGCCGACGAAGCCCGAGAGCTGTTCTGCGACCGCCTTGTCGCGCACCGAAAACTCCCAGATCTGCGGTGACATGCCCGGCACGACATACATCGCGAGCTCGCCCTCGTAGGTCTTGCAGACCCAGCCCTTGTTCGAGAATTTCTGTATTACACCGCCGCGGTCGCCGTCGGAGTAGCGCCAATTGAGCGAGAACAGGGTCCAAAGCCCGACTGCCAAGAGCAGGCCGGCGAGCCAGTAGAGAAAGAACCGTTTGATGCGCCGGCCGAGGCTGACCTTGGTGGGTGGCAGCGGCGGCGGTGGTGTTGGGCGCACCGCGGCGGGTGTCGGCGCTGACCCGCTCGTGGGGTCAGGCGAGGGTGTGGAAGACTCGTTGGACATCGTCGTCCTGCTCCAGTTTGTCGATGAGGGCCAGCACTTCTGCAGCGTCCGCTTCTGCGAGTTCGACGGGCGCCATGCAGACGTATTCGTGTTCAGCGGAGAGCGGCGCGATCTGGCGCGCCTCGAGAGACTCTTGCATGCGGCCGAAATCCTCGAACGAGCAGCGTACCAGGAGCTGCGGTTCGCCCTTCTCGCCGACGCTCTCGCCCATCTCGTCGAGACCGTGGTCGATCAGATAAAGCTCGAGGTCATCCTGGTCGATGCCCGCCGGATTGAGCCGGAACACACCCATCTTGCGGAACATGAACGAGGTGCTGCCGCTGGTGGCCAGGTTGCCGCCGTTCTTGGTGATCACGTTGCGCACGGTCGCCACGGTGCGGGTCGGGTTGTCGGTGGCGGTCTCGACGAGCAGGGCGATGCCGTGCGGGGCGTAGCCCTCATAGAGGACTTCGTCGTAGTTCGTGGCGTCGCGGCCGCTCGCACGCTTGATGGCGGCCTCGACCTTGTCCTTGGGCATGTTCACCGCGCGGGCGTTCTGCAGCATCCGGCGCAGCGTCGGATTGGCCTGCGGATCGGGGCCGCCCGACTTGACCGTCATGGTGATGTCTTTGGCGATCCGCGCGAACTGCTTGGCCATGCGGTTCCAACGCGCGAACATCGTATGTTTGCGGACTTCGAACATGCGTCCCATAGGCCCATGTTAACCGGCTTGGGCACCCCGCGCCTATGCGGGTGGAATCTTTCCCGTGCCGCGCTGGTCTACAATTTGTGAGTGTCATGGCGAAGGCCATGCCCTGACGCCCGTTTTCCAACCCTTTATGGTGGATGATGGACTACCGCGCGATCCTGCAACGCAAGCTGCTCTGGGCCATCGTGCTCGGGCTCTATCCGGCCATCAAGGCGTCGCGCCTCGACCCGATCGCGGCGCTGCGTTACGAATGACCGGCGCTGGCGTGCCCGGTTGCTCGCGCTCGTAGCCCTGCATCGCCGCCAGCTCGGATTTTTTGGTCATCACGATGATGCTGATCCGGCGGTTGATCGGATTGCGCGGGTCTTTCTTGTCGAACAGGATCGCCGATGACACGCCGACCACACGGACGATCTTGTCCTCGCCCAAGCCTCCGGACAGCAGTGCACGCCGTGCCGCGTTGCCGCGGTCTGCCGAGAGCTCCCAGTTGCTGTAGCTGTTCGGACGGCCGTCACCATAGGGCGTGTTGTCGGTGTGCCCGGAGATACTGATGCGGTTCGGCACCGAGTGCAGATAGGGTCCCAACTCGCGCAGGATGCGGGTGGTGTAGTCCTTCAGGAGCGTGCTGCCGAGATCGAACATCGGACGGTTCTGCGTATCGATGACCTGGATGCGCAGACCCTCCGGCGTGATGTCGAGCAACAACTGGTCCTTGAACGGCTTTAATGCTTCGCTCTTTTCTATGGCGTCGCGCAATTGGTCATGCAGCGCATCGAGCTGCGCTTTCTCACGCAGCTCAGCGACTTTGCGTGCGCGGGCTTCCTCCGGTGTCTCCGCGCGCTGCGCGGCTTCGAGGTCTTCCAGCACCTGCCCGATCATGGGTTGCACATCGGGTCCGGCGCGTGGCGCCTCCATCGCGCCGCCCAGATTGATCGCGCTGCTGCTCGCGCCGCCGGGGCCGTTCTGACCGGGTGCCGGCTTCGGCGACGAGCCCTCCTGCATGCTCGGGTTCTTGAAGTACTCGAAAATCGCCGCCCGCTTCTCCGGATCTGCGGTAGCGACCAACCACATGACCAAAAAAAACGCCATCATCGCGGTGACGAAGTCGGCATAAGCGACTTTCCAGGCGCCGCCATGATGCCCTCCGGCAATGATCTTCTTGCGCCGGATGATGATCGGACGTACCGGTTGGCCGTCCTTGTCTTTGAGGTTCGCTGCCATCGGGGCGTCTCCTTACTCGGCCGCAGCCTTGGACTTGCCCTTGAGGTGCGCCTCGAGGTCGACGAAGGTCGGCCGTACATCGGCGAACAGCAGCTTGCGTGCGAACTCGACAGCGACTTGCGGCGGGTAGCCGCGTACGCTCGCCACCAACGCCATCTTCACCACCTCAAAGGCCTTGCCTTCCTCGTGGGCGCGCCCCTCCATCGCGGCGGCGATCGGCCCGACGAAGCCATAAGCGACGAGGATGCCGAGGAAGGTGCCGGTGAGCGCCGCGCCCACCTTCATGCCGATCTCCGCGTTGCTCGAGCCTTCGATGGCGGACATGGTGTTGATGATGCCGAGCACGGCAGCCACGATGCCGAAACCAGGCAGCGCATCGGAAACCTTTTGTACCGCATGGGCCGGCTCCAAGGTCTCTTTGTGGTGGGTCTCGAGCTCGTAGTCGAGCAGACTCTCGAGCTCGTTCGGGTCGAGGTTTCCGCCGACCATCAAGCGCAGACAATCGGTGATGAACTCGAGCATGTGGTGGTCGGCGACGATGCTCGGATATCGGCTGAAGAGTTCGCTTTTCGCAGGGTTTTCGATGTCTGATTCGATCGCGAGCAGACCCTCTTTACGGGCTTTCACCAGCAGGTCGAACACCAGCTTCAGCAGATCGACATAGGCATCGCGGGTATAGGCGGGCGGCTTGAACAGGCCGATCGCGTTGTTGAACGACGCCTTGACGACCTTCAGGGGGTGGCTGGTGATGAAGGCGCCCAATGCGGCACCGATGATCACCACGATCTCGGAGGGGTGCCAGAGCAGCAGCAGGTTGCCGCCCGCCATCAGGAATCCGATGGCCACTGATGCCAGGACGATGATGGAACCGATCATCGCGATCATGAGATGCGCTCGCAGGGGTTGCAGGGGGCCTGACCCGGTAACGGCCACCCCATGACGGACTTTAATTAATCTGGTTGAGCATTGACTGTGACGCAGGTCACAATGAGGTCCCTCTACCGCGCTTTCTGGTGACTGTCATGTTCGACTTGCCAATCTATCTCACCGGTCTGGCCGCTTTGGCCGTGTTCGCTGCGGCGGGGTGGGTGCTGTCGGTGTATCGCAGCAATGTCGACCATGTGGATACCCAGTGGTCACTGATGTTTCTCTTGGCGATGCTCGTCTACGCCGGCACCGTCCCCGAGACCCAGCGCGGCCGCTGGGTGTTGGTGCTGGTGGGGATTTGGGCCATCCGCCTCGCGGTCTACCTCACCGCGCGCAACTGGGGGCACCCGGAGGACCGCCGCTATCAGGCGATCCGCAGGCGTAACACGCCCGGGTTCGCCTTCAGCAGCCTGTACCGCGTCTTCTTGATCCAGGCCGCGCTCGCCTGGGTGATCTCGCTGCCGTTGCTCGGCGCCGCGCTCGGCCGCACGGAGCTTGGCTGGCTCGACTTTGCGGGCGTTGCCCTCTGGGTCGTCGGATTCGTGTTCGAGACGGTGGGCGACTGGCAGCTCGCGCGCTTCAAACGCGATCCGGCCAACGCCGGCAAGGTCATGGACCGCGGCTTCTGGCGCTGGACGCGCCATCCGAACTACTTCGGCGATTTCTGCGTGTGGTGGGGCTTCGGTCTCATCGGGCTGTCCGCCGGGGCCTGGTGGTGCCTGCTCGGCCCGGTGCTGATGAGCGTGCTGCTGCTGCGGGTCTCAGGCGTCACGCTCCTCGAGCGCGACATCGGGCAGCGTCGCCCGGAGTACTCGGAGTACATCCGCCGCACCAACGCGTTCTTCCCCGGCCCGCGCCGGAGTTGATCGCCCGCGTCAGCCGCTCTTAGGACCCAGACCCTCGCGAGGCGCGCTTACGCTCGTTTTCTTTGAGGAAGCGCTTGCGTAGCCGGATCGATTGAGGGGTCACCTCGACGAGCTCGTCGTCGTTGATGAACTCCACGGCGTACTCCAGCGTCAGCGGGATGGGCGTTACGAGCAACAACGCATCGTCCTTGCCGGCGGCGCGGACGTTGCTCAGCTTCTTCTCCCTGACCGGGTTCACCACCAGATCGTTGTCGCGGCTGTGGATGCCGACGATCATGCCCTCGTACACCGTCGTGCCGTGCTCGACGAACAATCGGCCCCGCTCTTGGAGCGTGAACAGCGAGTAGGCGACCGCGGAACCCGGCTCGTTGCTGATGAGCACGCCGTTGTGGCGCTCGGGGATCTCGCCCTTGACCACATCGTAGCCGTCGAAGATGTGGCTCATGAGACCGGTACCGCGGGTCATGGTCATGAACTCGCCCTGGAAGCCGATCAGCCCGCGCGCCGGGATGCGGTATTCGAGGCGGACGCGCCCCTGACCTCGGCCTGAGGGGTCGCCCTCGATGACCATGTCGAGGAGTTCACCGCGACGGGTACCGAGCTCGGACATCACGCCGCCCTGCAGCCCTTCGTCGATGTCGATGGTGAGGGCTTCAAAGGGTTCCTGCGATTGACCCTCCACCACGCGCTTGAGGACCTGCGGCTTGCCGACCGCGAGCTCGAAGCCTTCGCGGCGCATGTTCTCGACCAAGATGGTCAGGTGCAGTTCGCCGCGGCCGGCGACACGGAAGACGTCGGCGTCGGCGGTCTCCTCGACGCGCAGCGCGACGTTGCTCTGCAGTTCGCGCATCAGGCGATCGCGGATCTGACGGCTGGTCACGAACTTGCCCTCGCGTCCGGCGAGCGGCGAGGTGTTGACCTGGAAGGTCATCGCGAGCGTCGGTTCGTCGATATCGATCGGCGGTAGACCCTGCGGATTCTCGGGGTCGCAGAGCGTGAGGCCGATGTTGACCTCCTCGATCCCGGTGATGGCGACGATGTCGCCGGCCGAAGCCGCCTCGACCGGTATGCGCTCGAGGCCGCGGAAGGTCAGTACCTGACCGATACGACCGGTGCCGCGGCTTTCATCGCCCCAGCGCAGGGCGACGGGCTTGCCGCTCTTGAGGGTGCCCTGGCGGATGCGCCCGATACCGATCCGGCCGACATAGGAGTTGTAGTCGAGCTGCGAGATCTGCAGTTGCAGCGGGCCCTCGGCATCGATCGCCGGCGGCGGGATGTTCGCGAGCACCGATTCGTAGAGCGCGGTCATGTCGGTGGCGGGCTTGTTGAGATCGGTGGTCGCCCAACCCTGCAGCGCCGACGCGTACACGACAGAGAAGTCGAGCTGTGCGTCGGTCGCGCCCAATTTATCGAACAGTTCGAAGGTGCGGTCGACGACCCAGTCAGGACGCGCGCCGGGACGGTCGATCTTGTTGACCACCACGATCGCCCTGAGCCCGAGCGCTAGGGCTTTGCGGGTCACGAAGCGGGTCTGGGGCATCGGGCCTTCGACTGCGTCCACCAACAGCAGCACGCCATCGACCATCGACAGCACGCGCTCGACCTCGCCGCCGAAGTCGGCATGGCCCGGGGTATCGACGATGTTGATGCGGGTGCCGCGATACTCGATGGCGCAATTCTTGGCGAGGATGGTGATGCCGCGCTCGCGCTCCAGGTCGTTCGAGTCCATCACGCGCTCGCCAATGCGTTCGTGTGCGGCGAAGGTGCCGGACTGCTTCAGCAGGCAGTCGACCAGCGTGGTCTTGCCGTGGTCGACATGCGCGATGATCGCGATGTTGCGGATGGGGCGGGCGGTGCTCATGGTGGGGATATCCGTACGGAGCCGGGCCCAGGGCGGGCGGCGAGGGGCGGGCAAAAAGGTCGCGCAGCGTACCAGAGCCCGGCCCTTTGCGGCGACTTGGTCGGCGTGCCAGGGACGGCGGGGCGGTACAGGGGGGTGCAGGGCGGCGCGATTACGGGCATCCTTCGTATACGGGCGA
>Ga0209107_10002070_pt1 | contig 11158 bp, 3 predicted proteins | sample LakErihyJuly2011_2_FD_187460 | JGI IMG/M metagenome (GOLD analysis project Ga0209107, IMG submission 187460) | Freshwater microbial communities from dead zone in Lake Erie, Canada - CCB hypolimnion July 2011 (SPAdes) (version 2) | ecosystem: Environmental > Aquatic > Freshwater > Lentic >... | reverse complement strand
TTGGTAGACTGCGGTCGGTCGTGCGCCTCAAAACACGCATTCGTGAAAAGCAGACACCCGCCCCTCCAGCTCACGAGCGTTGCAATCAATGACAACGCGTGCACCACCAGCGAAATGTTGAGCAACATCTTCACTCGCCGGTTGGCGGGCTGTCCGATGTCATACCCGACTAGAATTAATATAATCGAAAAAAAACTACTTTCGTCTTGTGCCACTACAGCAACGTATTCGTACTCTTGTTTCGAACGTCGCATGAGACAAAAAAAGTGGTAGTTATATATCAAAATAAATATTCCTCGTCTTTTTTCATGTCCGTGCATTTCAAAATGGAGACATGTCCGATTCTGTGTGTACCGGAAGACCTGCTGTGCGGCGGAATGGTACCGGACTGTCGAGTGCTGCTTATGGCACGCACGTGCAAGCGTATGCGAGAGACGTTGGAGAGGGGGCGGTGTGGAGTGGACATCAGAGTGAAAAAGAAAGTCAGCAGGGACGCACGGGTCGCAAGGCTCGTTGCGCCGGGAATCAACAATATGCAGCTGGATTTCAGGATAAGGCGCTTCGAATGCTGCGTGCCACTGCGCTATTGTCAAGTGAGGTTCAATGATTTCGAGGAGCTGACCATGATGCACTTGAGGATCTTGAAAATGGACGGAAATCACATGACGGAGCTGCATCTACTCTCTGTCCTCTTCATGTTCACATTCAGCAGCGACATGCGGGTTTTCGAGTTTACGCAGCAATGCCTCAAGACGCGACAGGTCCCGTGGCTGGCCCATTGCATACATCGCTTCACGCGGCTCGAGACCCTGAACTTGGATAAAAATTATTTCGTCTTTGACTCTCTCGAGCTTGTTTTGGATGCCATACGGACGAGCACGCTCTCGACGTTGAACCTGTGCACAAACAGCTGCGAAGACGACTGTAAAACGCTCAAGTTATGTCGTGTTCTTGAGATGAACTGCAACACGCTCAAGATTCTGAATCTATCCTTCATGCGCTTGCGCAACGACTCGTTCGGTTCTCTGGTGCGTGCGATTTCCACATGTCGTCTCCTGGAAGAAATAGACCTGTCCAACAACCACCTGCACTATGGGTGCTTGATGGATGTGCTGAACGCCACGGCGGGTTGCCACTTGCAAAGCTTCAACTGGTCTGGGAACAGGCTCGGCTCGGCAGGGACCTTTTTCTTGGGCAATCACATCCAGCGCAACGACATCTGGAAGACGAGTCTGCGAGATATAAAGCTAAGAATGTGCGACCTGTACAACGGCCTGGAATTCCTGAGCGAAGCGCTCGAAATGTGCAAGAGCCTGCGGACACTGGATATCTCGAGTAATGTGGTGTATGCGCACGAAGTGGCGAACGTACTCAAAAATCAGTCTATCACGAGTCTGAACATCAATAGCAATTACATCTCAGATTACGGCATGCAATATGTGCTTCAATGTGCCGAGAAAAGTCGTACGCTCAAGGATCTGCACGTCCTGGGGAATCACATGACCACGCGAACGCTACGAAAGTTCAGAGAGTTGGCCAAGAAGAAAAAAATGAACGTGTGCATGTCGCGTTTGGCTTGTGTTTGTAATATATGTACGAATGTATCATAAGACATTTATATTTGCTTAACATAGAAACGATCGGCGTTTGCGGTTCATGCCAACTGAAGCATGCTACGTGATTTCGATCGAGAATGCGATTCTTTTGAGTGTGTCTTATGGCATACTGTCTCTGTACTTCGAAGATGTCATGAGTTACGGATATCTCTTCTTTGCCGTTTTCATTGGACTGTGTCTCTGCTATGTGTCGATGATGGTCGGCTTCTGTTTGTTGCTGTTTGATGAAAATACGAGTAAACAACTCATACTATTCGATGCAAACCGCCCGAGTCAGCTCACTCCGAATAAGATCCCGACGTTCGCCCGTATCCTCGGACGAAGTGGGGCGATATGCAGCGTCGCGCTGTTTGTTGTCTTTGTGACAGTCAGTTGTGAATTTTTCACGGAAGACAACTCAGAACCTGACGGCTTACCGACGATCGCCCTGAAGAGAGTAGCAACGGAGTCACAAGTCACTACACAGTTGGCTGTCAGCGCAGCATTGGCTATTTTCTGCATGGTACTTCTCATGCTGCTGTGCAACAACCAACAGCTGAACGGCATCGTTGTGCGTTTGCGGAGCATGACAAGTCCGGAACAGGTCGCTATGACAAGCTCCATGGACGACCTCGCGCTGTTTGTGCGCGTGTTACTGCTCCTGTACATGATCGTATGCGACAGCACAGGCACGTTCAAGCCGCTACCGTACAAGGCGATGCCCAGCTTCCTGCTGGGTGTGATACCAAACCTGAAAGATTCAGTGTTAAGTTTGCGGAACAGCATATCTCTCGTTTTCATCGGGTGGTGTTGGATCGTGGATATCGCCCGGGCGATTCTGCCACAGACAACATTTTTCTTGATCCTCGTGGAGTTGCTCGACGTGCCTCAGATTTTTGGAAACGTTCTCGCATTCGAGGTACTGCTACAGGACGTGACGCTGACCAATTTCGCGTGCCTTGTGCTGGTCGTATGTGACGCATGCTGTGTCATCGTTGGCAGCTTCCACCGCATATTCCACATACTCACGAAGCGAAAGCGGTCCTCGCACACGCGACGAGGACCTGCTGTCGGCAACCCAGCACCGCCCTCATTTCACGACACAAGGACCCCATTGACTGCCGAGTTGCACTTCAACGAGACTGACATAAATGTGAACAACCTGCGAATTTTTGAAAAAAAAAGTAATTGAGGCGATGCGATGTGGTATCGAATGCCGGCATGAAGTTCCTGTGCTTCGATATCGAGACCACCGGATTAGACGCGATGCGTGACGACGTGACTATGATCTGCACGGAAGACCTGGAGACCGGGGAACGCAAGACCTACAATTTCGGGAAGGTGTGTGGCGAAGATGCGTCGGTGAAAGCGTTGGTGTCACAAGTCATCAAAGATTTGGACGAGGCGGACGGCTTGTGCGCCTTCAACGGAGTTCGTTTCGACTTGCCGTTTATGCAACAATCCCTGGAAATAAACGAGGATATCATCACACGGTGGGTGTTGAAGACGGTCGATCCGCTGGAGTATCTTCGCCTCTCCGGACACCGTACTTCCTCGCTGGACAAGATATGCATACACAACAACATTATGGCCAAGTCTTCGACCGGCCTGCGCGCGGTCGAAATGGCGAGGGAGGAGCTGTGGGATGAGCTGGAAGAGTACTGTCAACAGGACGTGAGTATCTTGTCCGTGCTGATCAAACAGAGAACGTTTCAGCATCCCATGGAAGACAAGCTCATCGACTTGAAGGACTGCATGCCTGATGCCGTTTACAAGTGATGTATTGCAACGATCAAAAAAAAGTAGATAACAGTAACGTGACGATTATACCTAGTACACTACATACAAGCATCACCGCAGTCTGAATAAGACTCGATGCGATGAAAATAAATAATATTAAAATACACAAGTACGGAAGTGCCATGTACAGTCCAACAAAGGCACATACTCGATTGACGAGGACAAGTCCTTCGTCCGCATCGAGCAATGCTCGTGCTTTGAGCGCGACCTGGGCGGTCAGTTCGTCATAGTCGTCCTGACTCACGATGAGGCGAGGCATGGCATTCACAATGCTCAGCAGCAAGTCCTGCACTTTGAACTCCACGCTCCACCATGCAAAAACTGTGTACCAATACCTGTACCCAAAGGTCTCGTCTTCACACGTGCGTAGACAGTCCGGGTGTATAGGTGCGTCACGCACGGGAGTGCACGATATGTTCTTGTACAGCACGAGAGGCAACTCCACGTGCACCGGTAACAGCAGCCTCGCTGTCCACAGGAAATCTTCGTATATGCACACGGGGATCATCGGAGAGCAGAAGGGCGAGTATCCGTAGGTCATGTACATGACGGTGTACGGGAAAAATGACAAGAGCAATATCGCAGGAGCACCCAACCCCAAGACAAGAGAAAAGACATACACGGCGACAAAGTACACGAGTAGAATCGCCATCACATGCAGTGCATGCTTCTTCCACTTGTAGCAGGTCTGCACGGCCTTGATGTCGCATCGGACCACGTGCGGCAACTCGTCGATCGCGGCTGCCATCACGTTGTATATGTCCCTTCTTTTCCAGCCCACGAGACTGAGAAGATAGTCGAACAACCACAACGCGGCATCCGTTACAACGTCGTACTTCTCGGCCACCGCGTCCCACGGGATGCCTGTGTCGATGGCCGGGATGAGCACCCATGCGGCGTTGATCGACGCAGCGATGTCCTGTCTGACGTCCGCCGCGTACGAGGCCGTGAGGTTGCCAAACGTCCACCCCATTGCCTTGATGACATTGACGGCCGGCGTGCAGCTGCCGTCTGAGAGCTCCTGCGTGCTGACCCTGGGCGGCCACGTGTTCATCCACTCCGATTGCTGAGCCGACGTCTCAAACGTGAAGGACAAATACACCGACGCCTCTTGAATGAAGTTCTTGTGCATGACGTTCGCACGAGCAATCGCATCTGCCACCCTGTCTTGCACTGTCAGTAGTCTGCGCTGCGACGTGTAGAGATCCACCGCTTCCGATTCGTTCACGTCGGGCGAGTACGAGAGAGAGAAGTTTATCACGCGCCAGAAGAGGACCTGCGTGTCGTTGAACTCCTGCGTGTCCTGCAACTCGTGCGCCAGAACGAATGCCATGGTGCGCCACGTCTTGTACGCAGTGTTGAGATGCTTGGCGTACGTGTGGCGCATAAACACGTGGGCCACGGAGGACACGTTACTGAACAAGATAATCATGTTGTGTGGCTTGAACATGAAATTGTGCAGCATGTCTTCCATGCCACAGAAGGCGCAAGCCGGCCAGGCGTCCTGCATCCCCAGAATACCAACCGTGACTCTACTTTCGTGAAATGCATCGATGCAGTCGCGCCGGACGTTGGGCATCGTATCCGTGCTGAATGCATCGCGGCATAGGCTTGACATGGTATCTATCGCCACGGCACTGTCTTCGTTGGATTCAAGCAAGCGGCGTCTTCCTCCGACGTCGTTTCCTGTGACGTACAGGAAGCCGTTGCCGCTTTCCCTGGAACAAAACGTGAAGCCTTGATTGAGCAAGCGACACGCTGTACTTAAGCTCGCATCAAAGGAAAACACAAAGGAGCTCTGCAGGGCATTGTAATCGGTTGTAAGCACACACATGTTGTCATATCCTGGATTCACAGCCGCCCCTTGGTCGAGACACCGCCCCCACTGCACGTCGAAGAGGGTACAGGCACAGTACCCGACGGAGGCGCCGGCGCCGACGAAGCACAGCCGCTTGTGCTGGCAGCTCGAGCAGCGCGTGAAGCCGATCGAAGGCTCGAGTTCGCCGTCGAGGTACTTGCACGAGCTGTCCTCCGCGTAGCAGTCGCTGTTCGACTCGCAGTACTGCATGGCGAAGACGGGCACGCTGCACGTGCATGTCTTGGTCACAGACAAACATCCAAACGGCGCAAAATCAGTGCTCGGGTTCGGACACGCGCCGCACATGACGAGGCTCGTGTCCGTGACGCCGCGGTGGCAGGTGTCCGCTTTCGTGCACGAGAGCACGTTGTTGTCGCCGAAGAATGTCTGGTACGTCGACCAGCACTTGGTCGCGACAGGGAGGGTGCCGGGCGACCGAGCCTCGTCGTCCTCGTTGTCTTCGCCTGGACATGCATCTGGGAAATCGGTCAACGAGTCAACGGCAAAGGTCAGCATGGCAATGATCGGGTCAAATGCGCCACCGAGTCCAATATACCCCAAGGCTTTCTTCATGTCTTTGAAAACAGTCAGTATAAAACTCCAGAACGGTAACAGCAACTTCTTGACGACCGGTGCGATGACATTTTCCAAGACCCAGCAGTACAGCTTTGCAATTTCCTTCATCCATTTGAAAGCGTCGTAATCCGCCAGCTGGAATAACACTTTCCACAGCACCCCCATGACGGCGCCTAATTTATTCAGGAAAAGCGTCGCGTGGATCTTCATGTTATAAGCGCTCTCAGATATCAAAGACTTCATGCCTGCGAAAGCCCCGAGTATGACTCCAAACATGTTCATGCCGAAAGAAACGATGCAGTATTGCAAGACACTAAAGTCAAAGCCAAAGCTCCTCGCGATGGTGAGCATGTTGCGTATCGGCTCGAGCGCGACGCTGCCGCACTGCGACCGCACGACCTCGTTCTGTAGCACCTGCCGGTTTGCAGCGATTGCTGGGCATGCGGAGGGATCCAACTTCGTGTACATGGCGCGCACGGAGTTGTACACAAAGTCCTTGTTCGATATCGAGAACGCAGTGGGGTTGTAGAAGAAGCTCTGTGTGAGACAATCCGGGTGTCCGGCCGCTTTGCATAGAATGAACGGGATGTCTTCGTTGCTCCAGCGCGCGAGTTTCACGCACAGGTTGGCCAGCTGCGGACTCAGCGTGCAGAAGCGCGTAGGCGTCGAGTTCTGCTGGGAGTGCGTCGCTATAATGGCGCGACACGCGTCGAAACGCGTGGCGGGGTCCTGCCAAGTGGCCTTGTCGATTACACCGTAGCATCGGTCCGGCTGGTTCTTGCAAAACACCCACGGCTTTGTCCATAATTCCTCGTCACGTACGACCGGAGCGGCCGCATGGTGATGCTCTTGAGCCATGGTCATGAGATGCGGCATGAGAAGCCCTTTCCGCCAGATTTGCGGGTTCTGCTGTATCAAAGCATGCATCTTGTCGCAGACGTGCTTGGACCCGGGACACAATCGCATGCGTATCTCGGCCGCCAGCACGCGTTCTGTTCCGAGTCGAATGGGAAGACCGACGCTCAGTTGAACCGGACCTCGGTCGAGAGTCCGATGCCGCTGGAACCGATCGACAAACGAAGCACGCGTGTGTTCTTCACAGAGCTTGCAGTGCCGGACAGGACGCGTGGCATTTTTGCGAGCTGTGTACGAATCCTGCACCGGGATATCAGTTTCGTATGTAGACACTAGCAAGGTCGCGTCCGACTGATTGACGACAGAGAGCATGCGGCAGCGCGAATGCGTCGGGAATGCCGTGCAGAACTGCACAGACTCTGTCGTGTTCTGTTTCGGCAATCGCTTCAGCTGACCCATATGGCACGCCCCCCCCGGTGCAGTCGATGGCAGCCGCATGCGTTTCTGTATCTTGTCCAGCTCCACCGTCACATACCGCACAGCAAAGGACGGGAGCCGGTCAAACACGTTGCAGTAGCCGGTCATTTCCCCCACCTCACCGCCATCGAGACCGTCCGCGGTCTTGAACGCACGGTGTGGCCAGTCGAGTATACGTTTGCACGAATCCAAGGGCGCTCGGAACTTGACGGTGCTCCACGTTTTCTGGTGGAGCTGTGTCGCGTCATACAGAAAACTCCGGTCTTTGCACAGGTATGTGAGAGTTGACCCTTGCAAGTCAGCTCGCACGCATGCGCTCGCGTCGGACATGAACCTCGCCGGATGCTGTGCTACTTTCAACGCAGACGAAACGGTTACGTGTGCAAAGTACGAGTCCCCCGTCACGTGCTCGAACCGTGCACGGTTCCGGTACGCGTTCGGAGTCCGCGCTGCATACAAGGTGCGGTTGTCCGCGTACATCGACAACCACTGCAGAGGACAGGTCCAGCGTGTCGACTCCTGCGTACTCGGGATGCTTCGTGCCAAGAACCGGAGGTGTTGCGTGCGCCAAGCGTCCCGTGCCTGTGACAGCCACTTGCGCATCTTCGGGTCTCTACACGACCGCCCCGCGGATACACAAGTAACGTCCAGCACAATCTGCTGTGATCCAGAGTTTCGGCGGCCGAGCGTGTACGCGGAAAAGCCGATGGAGTGTCCACCAATGTCAGTCCCAAGCAGGCGAACCGCTGTAACGTTATCGGATGCGCTTGGCATGCCTTGCAAAATCGTACTGCCTTCGTCGAAGAGGCCGCTCTGCACGTGTTGTACGTCCTCCGTTACGTGCAGGTCACCGATGGCCCGGCCGCGCATCCGGCCCTGTGCCCCGAAATCACGAGGACAGTCCGCCGACTCTTTCGGCATTTGCTGGCACAAGTTACCGGTCTTCATCTGCTCGTACTGCGTAATGGACACCGGCTTGTTTTGTTTCGTGTGACAGTCCTCGTACATTGTCGTCGTCACGGCAGTGTAATAGGTGGGGAACTCAGCCTTGCACGACTCCATGGAGCTCGATCGGTCGCACGAGATGTCAAAGAACGAAACCGGGCCGTCGCGGGACGTCTCACACCCGCACGACTCACCAAACGGACAGGACTGCAGGTCCAGATTGCCAGTCCACAGCGGACGGAGGTATGAAGCACCCGTCAATGTCTTGAAACACATTTCGTTCCTGCCAATCACGTACTGTGCCTTGTGCCAGTCGGTCTCTACGAGCGTGTCCACGAAACGAATCTCAGAGGAGGACACCGCAAACGACGCGTAAAAGGCTCCGAGGAACACGTCCCGTCCCGGTTGCAGTACCAAAGCATCCCGCTTCGGCACCCTCCACCCGATCTCGCGCTTCAGGTCAGCGAGACAGTTCCTGAGATTCGTCTGCAACGGACTTTCGGGTACCGGGTCCGGAAACGTCTCCGTCTCGCTGCAGATGAAGTTCTTGGCCACGATATGCATCTGGTATCTTGATGCCTTCGCAGTGATGTCAGCGACCTCGCGAGTCAGTGCGACGTCGCGCTGCATGTACCAGCGCACGTCCTCGTCGTATGTCAGCATGCCGAACTTGCTATCCTTCGTGCTGTGTATCACGTATTTCAGGTAATGCAACATCAACAGCAGCGCTTGCTTCTGCGATATCGCGGAGTACTTGTCCTGTGGATCGTTGGTGTTGTAACACTCGATGATTTCTGGATCTGATGTTCGTGTGCTGATGATCGAATGAATTCTGTTGTACATCTGCACACGAAGCTTATCGTTGGGGGGCGGGATCTCGCCAGGCATGCTGCCGGTGCACACGCTTCTGGCGATCTGGTACTCGGCGAACTGCAACGTCTGATTCGGCGAGCAGTTCACCACACGGCTGTTCTGCAGCCGGAAAACAGTCGGGTCCTGTGAGACCACGAGGTCGTCGAGATCCTGCGACAGCGCAGTCAGCTCGTAGACGGGGATTGCGTTCGAGTAGTCCGTAGATTCGGCGAGATCCGATGTCAGGTTGCGTTCCTCCGCCAGATTCCAATCCAGTAGATTCTGTAGGGTCAGTGCATTCATTTCCTCTAACTCCAATCTCGATTTCTTGAATAAAAATTGAAACGCAAGGTCGTACATCGAATTCAGTACGTCCTTTCGGTCGGGAATGGCAGAGTCCGGCGGGGCATACACGCGGGTGCAGTCCCTGTCGTAGCTGTATTGCGATGTATTGCACCAGTTGTCATGTTCGTCCGTCGGTGTCACGAAGCAGTATATGCTTGGCAATGGGTCGATGTTCCAGAACCCAAATGCCATCTCCAACGCAATCAACATGTCCGAGAATATGTCGATGTTTGTGCGGGCTGTGATACTGGAGATGTAAATGTCCGGCTGCAACTGCAGGTGCTTGCGAAGCGTCGATGTTTGTGTCGAGTTCGTGTCCACATTTACGCAAGGCACTGTACTGTCCAGTTCTTCCGTCATCATGGCGAGCCACTGCAGGGGCGCCCCCCCCTCCGTGTACTGTGCCACAACAACACATTTCCAGAACCAGAGCAGAGGCACTTCCAGTGGTGCGTGGGGGTGGAACAGGTACAGCGTGGATCCGGGCGTCTCCTCCGGGGCCACGGCATGCACCTCGAGTTTTGCCTCGTTATTCGTCTGCACGACCTGAAGCCTTTCATAGATGTGTCGCAAGCACTTGGCCTTCTGCTTGTACTGCGGCATGCTTTCGATGCCGCGATCGCGCATCGACGTCGGTTGTATGTTAAAGACCTTCAGCAGAAGTGTGTTGACAGTGTTCTGGATGTCGGAACTAGAAGTTGCAGCGTACGGCGCACGTAAATCGTTGTAGACAGTTTCAAACTCGTTGATTGCGCTGTCGTAATCCGCGCCGAAAGCAGTCTCGCAGTGCTGGCGGAGGTCCGTGAACAATGTCTCCAACGTCAAGGACGTGCTTGAGTCGGTGTAAATTGCCTCGAAGAGCGGGACAACCAGCCGATCAACTGTGCATAGCTCCGTGTCTGCATCCCAAAGCCCAAATGCAAAACACTGTTTCGTGTCCTTCAAAGAATAGGCTCGTATTGTGCTTTCGAGTAGCACCACACGCTGCGCCACGCCCTGCCCTCGAACGGTGAACGAAGAGGTAGGGCATATATCAAAGTCCAAGCAGCGCTGAATATCCGACCTGCTCTCGTTCAGGGTGTCCACAGGGATCAGCTCCTGGCTATCCATGTGCATATATGGACTCACGAGGTTGATCAGATCACCGTCGGTCGATGCAACGTTGCAGAACCGCACATCCACCCCCCCGGCTGCATTTCTCTGCCATGTGTTTATGCCCTGCACCGGCTGGTAGTTGCTGTCCGTACACACACAGTCCGTCGATCCGGTGCATACCTCGTTGAGCGGACACGGCATGCAGATGCCATAGTCCGTGTGTTCGTAATTGCGGTCGCAAGGACTGGCTTTCATGCGCAAAAATCCCTCGCTTTCGTCTGTCAACAGGGCGTCCTCGGATTCTGTGGTGCGCAGGATTCTTCTGTCTGGCACATCGAGGACGGTCTTGTCATTTTCTGTCAACGTGCGCACATCAGAGGTGATGTTTTTATACGTGAAATAATTCCGGACTCCACACAGACCGTTGTCGTTTGCAAAGGACGGGATGTTTTGCTCCTTGCTCATGCCGAAGGAGCTTCTCGAGCACTGTGTGGCCTTCTTTGCAAAAACATGGGCGTCTATCTCGACGTCGAGGGTGTTTCGTATAACGAGTTCCGGCAGTACGCACACGCCCTCCCCAGAGCACAATCTGTCCTCGTCGCAGTGGTCGTGTCGGAAGCACGTGTCTCTCTCTGCACATATACCAAGGGGAGAATCGTCGACGTCATAAAACTTGCACGTCAACGAGTCTCCGCAGTCGCTGTCTCTCACACAATTCAAGAGGGAGGGGAAACTACATCCCGGTTCCATCGGCTTTTTT
>Ga0209107_10002068_pt1 | contig 11161 bp, 27 predicted proteins | sample LakErihyJuly2011_2_FD_187460 | JGI IMG/M metagenome (GOLD analysis project Ga0209107, IMG submission 187460) | Freshwater microbial communities from dead zone in Lake Erie, Canada - CCB hypolimnion July 2011 (SPAdes) (version 2) | ecosystem: Environmental > Aquatic > Freshwater > Lentic >... | reverse complement strand
GCGAACAAGGTGCCGATGTCCGAGCCGTTCGACGGCGGGACGTTGCGCATCTTTGCAATGGGGCACGCAGTGTCGGCGTTCCTAGAGGAGGCACTGCGCGAAGCTTACGGGGATAAGATCCAGTTTGAGGTGCCCGTCGTGTCGGAGAAGGACAACTTCTCGGGCAACATCGACGGGCTGATTACCCTTGTTGATCGGCGCATCATCCTGGAGTTTAAGAGCATCAAGCACAACGGGTTCATTCGGCTGACCGACGCCAAGGCAGAGCACAAGGTGCAGGCATCGGCCTACGCTCGGTTCTACGCGGAGTCGCTTAGCGAATCAGAACGAGACTCTGTAAACATCGAGACGTGGGTGGTCTATGTAAGCAAGGATGCCTACGAGATCAAGGAGTTCGAGGTCGAGGTCGGTTGGGAGAATCGTGCCCAGCGGGTACTCGATGTGCTAAACTATTACGGCGATAGGTTGCCACCTCGGCTACCGAACGCATCCAAGCGGAAGTGGCCGTGCGGATGGTGCAACTGGCGAACAGAATGCTTAGGAGGTGCGAAGTGACAGAAGCGAAGAAGCTCAGTCTTGCGGCCAAGGTCGCCAAGATTATGGAGGCGGTTGGCTATGTGCCAAAGGGTGGCACGAACTCCGCTCAGGGATACAAGTACGTGCAGGCAGCACAGGTTGCGGACAAGGTACGTGACGAGCTGGTTAAGCTCAACGTGTCGATGACCCCGACCAACATCGACGTGATCAGCGAGGGATTGACGCCGAGCGGCAAGCAGTCGCTGCTGACGCTGCGCTTTACTTGGACGCTAACAGATGGGGACTCAGGGGAGACGCTGAGCTTTCAATCTATCGGTACGGGCGCCGACTCTGGGGACAAGGCTGCGTATAAGGCGGCTACTGGCGCACTCAAGTATGCGCTACTTACTGGGTTCCTGATCCCGACGGGCGATGACCCAGAGCACGAATCAGTTGCGGACGCGGGGAAGCGTCTGTTCGAAGAGAAGCCTGCGGCTAAGCCAGCCGCCAAGATTGAGGAGATTGACTTCTAATGGATCGTATTGATTGCTGGATGAGCGATAAGAACAAGCCACAGATCAAGGAGACTTCTAAGGGCGGAGTCATGGAAGTGCGCGTGACAGTTCAGTCGTTTGCGTATGACCACTGGGTCTCGGCTGGGCGGCCAGAGGGACAGGCTCCCGACCGATACGTACTGGCAACGCTGTCCGTTTGGGACGAGCCATTGCAGCAGTACATTCAGAAGATCTACGACAAGGCGATGGCAACCCTTGAGTCGAAAGACCCCCGACCACACATCCATGTGATCGGCAAGTGGAAGGAGCGAGTATACAATGGAAAAACTTACGCAGACATCGTCGTCAACGAGGCCAGCCCCCTCCTCTTCGGTCCTCTTTCCAAGCGCGGAGGAAGCAACCAAGGGTAGCATCTGCGCTCTTGCCCGAACTGGGCTTGAGTCGATGACAGTATCTGCCCTGCACCCAGAGATGTGTGCGTGGTGTGTATACCCAGTCAATGATCTGTTCGGCGCCGCAGAGGCGTACGTTGCAGATCCAGTCAATAAGATCCAGCTAGATCTTGTCGATGCCGTTCAGGCAAGCGCGAAGGCGCAGGAACGACAAGACAGTTGGGGATACTAGGGGGGACCATGAGTGAAGCGAAGAGATTACTTACGGACAACCCGCCAGAGTGGGCGCACGGTGCGCTTCTCGCTGACGGTTTCGAAGACGCACTTATTGCGTACGGTACGAGGTTTCACTATCCAGTGGCGATCTATGACTACGAGCGGTGCATCGCTATCTTGGAGGAGCAGTTCCGACTTGGGGCTGACGAGACACCAGTTGCCGAAGACGAAGAGCGAGACTACTACCTAGAGGCAGTAGAGTACTTCGACTTCAACGTTGGCGGCGGGTACTACGGGGACAGCACGCCCGTGTTCATCAGGAACCATGACTGAAGAAGTCAAGCGACGGCGGGGACGACTTAACCGCTCGAGGGGTAATGCCTTCGAGCGGGAGGTCGCAGCCAAGCTGAACGGTAAGCGCGTTGGCCAGTACGGCGGCAAGACTGATGCCGAGAACGATTGGATTGTTGCTCAGTGTAAGGTCGGGACTTCGTACCCAGAGCGCATCGACCGCTGGCTCAGGGCACTGATGCCCAAGGCGGATCAGCTTCGAGCCGTAGTCCTTGGCGATAGCCCAGGTTCTGGGAAGGGAAAGCGCAGGACGCTCATTGTCCTGGACTTCGATGAGTTTGTAGATTGGTTTGGCAAACGTGAAGAGAAGTAAGATCTTCTTGGCATTGTTCCTCGCATTGACGATGCTGATCTCGCCGCAGGTTGCGACGGCCGTAACGCCCGAGACGCCTACGATTGTTTCCGTCCCTGCGGATCAGCCACCAGTGCCAGAGGCGACCGAGGTGCGTGGGGTTATGTCGTGGTATGACGCATCAAGGAACTGGGCATGGTACACGCGGGGAGAGAACCCGTACATCTACTACGCTGCGGCTGGACCAGAGCTGCGTAAGGTCAAGGACTTTAGGTGGGGATGGGAACCCTATCGTATTCGAATCACAAGCACAAAGACGGGGAAGAGCATCATCGCATGGATTGTCGATGAGTGTATTTGCACGAAGCTGGTAGACGTTGCCCCAGTTGCGTTCAAAGCGTTGGGGCTTCGCCTCCACGCTGATGGGATTGGCAATGTGATTATTGAGGTTTATCCATGATCAAAGTATGGACACCAAAGAAGTTTGCTGACGACCGTGGGTTCTTTACCCAGGTCTGGCAGAACTCAGTGAACCGCATTCCAGGGACGTTTGTTCAGATGAACATGAGCGTTAGCAAGAAGGGGACGATTCGCGGGCTTCATTTGCAGACGACACCGCCGATGGGCAAGGCGATGTGGGTTGCATCTGGCGCTGCGATTATCTATGCCGTCCAGTGCCGCCCAGAGGGCGACGCACAGAACAAGCAAGGAGATGTCGTTGCGTGCAGGATTCAGGCAAACGACCCACGGGTATTCTATGCCGACGCTGGCTACGCCCGTGGATTCATTGCGCTTGAGGACAACACGGTTGTCTGCTATGCGACAACCTCAGAGTACAACGGGCTTGGCGAGCACGGGTTCAATCCGTTCTCTGCGGGCATCGACTACCCACGGCCTGATGAGTTCGGGCTGGAGGACTATGTCGTTTCGGAAAAGGATAGGTACGCCATCACCTTTGAAGAGTGGAAGCAGTCCAAGATGTTCTTGGACATTGATTGGAGGAACGTGGAATGACAGTACCAGCGAAGCCACGGCAGAAGCCGTCGGCGTTAGAGGTAGCTGCGTCTTGGGGCGCATTGTTCGCTGCCATCCGAGCTGTGCTTATTGAGCACGGCTCGCACCCAGTAGAGGCAACCAAGGAAGCTGGGGCACTTGCTGCCCAGCTCACCAAGGAAACCGATTACAATCTTGAGTAAGGAGAATCTAATGGCAACCACACCAACATCAGTAGACGACAATCAGCGTGGAGTAGTTAAGGAGACCGTCGAGCGAGTGGCTACTGCTGTGCAGTCCAAGTCGCTTCGCGTCAAGGTTATCCTTGTAGTTGCAGCTGGGATTGCATCGCTAGCATTCCAACCCCTTGGCGTCATTGGCGCTGGGCTCATCACCCTTCTCGCCACAGAAGTTAAGTCTTGAGCGTAGCGGGCGGATTGGTCTGCCCGCGTTGCAACTCCGACGCCCTTGCATCAGTGCGAGGGCGTCGAGGCGTTCCGCAGATCGGGTATAACTGGTACGCACGGCGTGTCCGCTGCCAGGTATGCAATGAGAAGATGATGATCTTCTCGTTTATCGTTGATGAAATCACAGCACCTATGGCAGAAGAGGTAGTCATTGCAAACTCAGAGGGAGCGGATCGCTAAGATGCTTGGGTCATTTCACGTTGATCGTGAAGTCAAGCAAGCGGTCGTCGAACAGATCAACAGCGGGAGGTTGGACTCGGCACACCTTCACGCTGTTCTGTTTGGGCTACGCATCGCCCTCGACATTATAGAAGAGGGAACAGATGACCGAGAGCAACGACCAAGTATTACGTGAGCTGATCCGAAAGGCTTCGGCAGACGAGAAGCTCAGCATCAGGGCGTACTGCCGTAAATACGGCATCTTGTACGGTTCCTTGTACGGGGATGAGTTCAAGGACGATCCCCCGATGCTGAGTCTCGACGAGGCAAAGTTAGCGGGCGACCCCCATAACAGTACCGAGAACGAATAGGCAGAGCAAGAACAGATACCACATAGACTTGCTCATTACTTGAACTCCACGGTTGCTGGTCGCCAGTCGAGTGATACCTCACCCGTCGGCCCATTGCGATGCTTAGCTACCTTCATAACAACACCTCCATCTGATTGACGCCAGAGCATCAGTACGATGTCCGCGTCCTGTTCGATTGCGCCCGAGTCCCGCAGGTCAGCCAGTCTCGGCTCGCCGCCTTCGCGGTGCTCCGATGCTCGGCTCAACTGAGAGAGGGCGATAACTGGAACGTTGAGTTCACGTGCTAGCGCCTTCAACGCCCGACTAATCTCCGCCACCTCGACGACACGATTAGCCTCCTTCGACATACGGTCTGGCACGATCAGTTGCAGGTAATCGACGAGGATCAAGTCCAAGCCTGACTCTGCTTTGATCTGGCGAGCCCGTGATCGAAGCTCTGCTGGGGTCAGCGTTGGCGTATCGTCAATCGTAATGTTGAGGCGCAGCATCTTCGCCACCCCTGTCGCAAGACGAACCCACGATGATCCAGACACCTTGCCCCGCAGGATGTCCTGAACTGGGACGCCTGATAGCCCCGCTAGCAGACGAGTCCCGATTGACTGAGCCGACATCTCCAAGGAGAAGATGGCAACCTTCTTCCCGTACCGTTCTGCCGCGTGCCGAGCGGAGCCGACAGCGAATGCTGTCTTGCCCACGCTCGGTCGGGCAGCGACGATAACGAGGTCAGAGTTCTGCCACCCGCTCAACAGGGCGTCGAGGTCGGTGATCCCTGTCGGGATACCAGCATCGTTCCCATTGGCGGCTAGGTAATCCAACCGTCGGATCACCTGATCAGCAGCGCCTGACGCACTGACGGCATTCTTCTTGCCGCGCTTCTTGGTCAGCGCATAGACGGCCGACTGCGCTCGATCAAGAGACTCATCGACGGACTCTGGCTGGGAGTACGCCACCTGAGAGATCACCAAGGCAGCTTCCAGCATCTTCCGATACAGGGCAGCCTTCTCAACGACACTCACATACGACTCGATGTTGATGCTCGATGGCGTCTCGGATCGGCACTCCGACAGGTACGTCGGACTGATCTCCTTGTCGGCATCGGTCAGCGTGATCGAGTCAATCTCTTTTCCGCTCTTCGATACGACTCCCGCAGCGCGCCAAATGCGCCCGTTGGCTGAGTCATAGAAGTCATCTGGCGCAAGTCGCGCAGCCATAAGAGCGTACGATTGTGGGTCGATCAGGATCGATCCAATAATGGCGCGCTCGGCTGCTCGATTATGCGGGACGACGTTCATAGATCGAATCCTTTCAGTGCCTCAGCTAGGCAGTCGGTGTTGCAGAATCGGAAGTCCCCGTACGGGACGAACCCCTGCGTTTCTTCTGTCGTGTTGGCAATGGAGTCGTCTCCGAGGTCTGCCCCGCAGTTTCCGCATTGCTCCACAGCTCCGACTCCAACCACAGGTTCTTCGTCTGGCTGTTGTCGTGCTCCTGATTCGCGCAATAAAACTTCTCCACGTCGGACTTGACGCTGAACATCCTCCCGTGCTTTGGGTCTATCGGGCAGTTCTGTTGGAATCTCCACATTCTTCTCCTCCTTACTTCTAGTGCCGAGGAAATCTTCGGCGCTCCACTCCTCGTCGTACTTGCTGCCCTTTGGCAGGAAACACTGCTCTGAGAAAGCCTGTCCCCACTCTTCCAATCGGGACTGTTCATTGTATCCTATGTGTGCCATCAGACCACACCGAGGACACACAAGGTTGAGCTGGCCGTCCTCGTCCCACCACATCTCTACCGAGATACGGTGATCGAGCTGGGACATCTTGTCGATGTAGTACGGGATGTCCTTGGACAATCTCCTGATGAAGTACAGCCCTACCTGAGGGGCTCCCGTGTCGATTGCCGACAGGGGAATCTCCTCGCTCTTGCTGTTCTTCAGCAGTACATCGAGCAGCTTGCGCGCAGCCTGCTGCGACCTGTACTCACGTCCAACCCCCCGATCCTTGCGGAGCCAGTCGTTGGCGGTGTGATACGAGACGCGGGCAATCTGGCACGCAGCTTTGAGTGAGATGAACGACTCATCCCGTGCGATGCGTAGCTGCGAAGCCTCAATCATTTACTGCCTGCTGACCGTTCTCGCTGAACACGTCCCACGTGGTGAGCATTACGTCTGCCGTACGGTCAAGGTTGTAGACGCTAATCTCCAACGAGATCATCGGGTTGATTGCGTATACCTCCGTGATCAGCCCGCTTGCCCAGTTCTCTGAGAAGACGTCGTAGCTGACCGAATGTCCCTTTACTTCTACCTCCAAGCCAGACAGGTACCTCCCGATAACAAAACCAGAGCCCTTGGTGCTGAAACCTAAGTACTCTAGGCGATTATCTATCGCGTCGATTACCTGATCCCCCTCCTCTGAGCTGCGGATGTCGCTGGCTGAAATGTATACCTCTGCTGATGCGCTCACTGTGCTACCTCCTCTTCACCTGATAGTTGGATTTGATACCCGTTCTCGTACAAGGCCTCTACCAGTGGAATGACGTGGCGATTCTCGACCACTAGTGCATCACCCCAGAACTGGTAGTCCCATCCCCCCTTCGGGAAGTTCTCCGACATAAACTGCTGGGCTTCCTTGGTGAGGGCGAACATCAACGAGATGGTCGAACCTGTCTCGACGAATCGAAAGTCAGCGGGCTGCATTGTCCACCTCCAGTAGGCTCATCGGCTCGGGGTTTCCCCAAATGATGTTCCCCTCCTGAACAAACAACACGCCCTTGACGAACGACCAACGCCATTGGCTACCATCCTCACCAGTCCACTCAAAGTACGAACCGTCCTCTACCCACGGCGCTGCCGCAGTCAAGAAGGTGCATTCCGATCCAACCTTGGAGTCGTATCCCGTGGCTTCGATCACGCCATCCGCTCCGTCAATGCTGAGTTCGAACCCCAACGCTTGCAGCATTTCGCCACACGTAGGGATGTCCGACAGGTCGTTCGGCATCCACGCAAAGTGGCGGCTGACCGTCTTGCCACCAGAGTAGACCCCTCCACTCTTTAGATGATCGTAGTGGTTGAGCTGCACCATTGCATTGTATGCCTCATAGATGTTCTCACCAACGATCTTGATAGAACCAGAACCCGATGCGTAGTATCCCATTACTTTCCCTCCTCCATCTCTTCGACTACACCCCTAGCAGCGACGACCACTGCCTCGAGGAACGCTTCCCACACCCAATCGTCGTGGTTGATTGCCTGACGTACCCGATCCACAAACTCATCCCGTCGAGCCTCCTCGATGTTGATGTGGTTCATCTTGCAGATTTCCTGCACGTCATCCGAATCGTACACCATAAACACGCACTTCGCTGCGACCAGTTCCTCGATCAGTTTCTCCACCTTACTCTTCGGCATACCCACCTCCATCTGTCCAGTGTGCGGGAGCCTTATCGTTGTATCGAGTTTCTCGATAGTAGGCAATCCGCTCCTCTTCGACTGCCTTCTCCGCTAGGCTCCAAGCTTCTCGACGATCCACGTTCCGCTTATTCGTATAGCGGATGTATTCGTTCCACGTCCTAGCCTCAGCGTCGCAGGTTCCGCATTGCCCATACCACTCCTCTCCGCACATTTCGTGGTGCATACAATCATACGGCTCGCAGCACATCCGTTTCGCCGCTGATACCTCGATGTGGTCGAGCGCCTTACGCACTGCGTTCCTCATTATCTGATCGCTAGCCATTATTCACCTCCGTCGCATCCTGAATGCCCGCCCTGTAGGCGGTGAGCAGGAGATACTGCTCCCTCTTCGTCTTCGCGGTGATCGACGCAGCTAGGCGCTGCAATCCACCGCTCGGGTTGATCTGCTCGAACAAGGCCGCTGCGCCCGTCGAGTCCACTGCACGCAACTGGTAAGAGCCCACGCCATCGGCGTCGATCTTCTTCCCCGTCGCATTGTTCAGCAGCCAGAGAGCCTGCCGAACGTCCGCCTTGGTAATGTTTCGCATCATTCCCCTCCTCTCAACCATAAACCAGTTCGCCGAAAATGGCGTACTGGATGACGACCTCGGCGCCAGTGGCGTCCGTGTCGAGTTCATTATCCCGTGCGGTGTATAGGTGCGGGTGCTTGGCTAGTGCAAGCGCCAACCCTCGGGCGACGTCCTCCTTACGGATCGGCACCCAGGTATTCGGGTCTCTGGTTGGATCGCCCTGATCCTCATCCTCCCGAACGTAGACATAGACGTAATCCTCTGGGAGATCGGTGCGCAACTCACTTAGGGAATCGCCCACGTACCACTCACTCCATTTGTACCCCTTGCACTCTCCCCAATAGTTGATCCCGCCCTCGATGGCGTTGTGGACGATGTCCACCACGTCCTTAGGCTCCAACTCAACCGATAGAATCCGCATTAGTAGCCTCCTTTCCCATCGTCGAACAACGATGATACGTGCCAAACGGTTCGACGCTTGCCGAACTCTTCGCACAACTGAATCCTACACTCCCCCGCCCGCAGGGTCAAGAGTCCCCGCAGCTTAGAAAGTCGATACGCTGCCTCCGCGTCCACCGCCAGTGCGACGGTGTCGCGGAGGATCGCGCCGCCCTTCCCGTAGGACGTGATTCGATACGGGCGCTCACTCATAGACGACCATCGAGCGGGCTAGGTCGCAGTAGGCGACGCGGTCATCGTTCAGAATCCAGTCGGCGATAGCCTCGTGGTCTAGATGCCCATCCTCCACGTCCCTGAACTGGTCAGACGTGCCGCCCAGAGAGTTGACGATGCCGAGCGCCCCCTCAATGGCGTCATCCTCGTCCACGTAGAACTCCCCGAGGGGCTCCCCGTTCACGATCACTAGGTTGTAGTAGACGACCCCGTCCTTGGGGTGAATGCGGGAAGAATACTGGTAGTCAGTCATCGAATCCTCCTCATTGGTGTGGTGTTTAGGTGTGGTTGATAGAGCCCGAGCGCCTCCCCCTCGATGAAGCGGGTGATCGCCTCGTCGCGTGAAGAGCAGTGCCAAACTGCTCCCGCCCAGAGGCTCCCCCCTTCCCTCAGTTCGACGTCGTGCCCGCCCTCCGAATCCTCGAAGAGTTCAGCGGTGTGCTTGCCGCTGATGGACTGGAATGCCGCGATCAGTTGGCGCTCCATCCTACTGCTCCAGTCGGGAGTTGCACGAAGAGCACGGCGGGGTGTCCTCGTTCACGTCAGGGGTGTAGACGGGCTCCATCCAAGCGCCGTCCCCCTGATCGCCGCAGAGGCGGCACTGAATGACGCCCGCCTCGGTGTCGACGTAGCCAGAGAGGCGGATACCGCTCCCGCCCGTCCCGTCCCGCTCGGGCTCGGGGATGTGGGTGCCCAACTCCACCCACCCGATCAGAGGGGTATCCATCAGGGCGTTCGTCGTGCACTCATCGACCCTAAGGGCGAAGGGCGATTCCGCCCCCTCCTCGTTCAGTCGGTCGCGCATCCCGTCGGGGGTCAGGGCGCTCGCCTCGAGCCCCATCGCGTCATCGCCGAACCAGACGGGCGAACCCGTTTCCTCCTCGGCGACTCCGATCCCCCAGACGACGGCGTTCCCGTAGTCCACGAACTGGGCGCTGACGTCGCCCTCCCCATCCCCGTATCGAATGACCGTTCGGAACATAATCACCCTCCTATTCCTACACGCGGCAAGCGCCGCAACTCGAACAATAGAGCAGGGGCGGGAGTTCTGCAACCCCCGCCCCCTGGCCTCTTAGCCGTGCCGCTGAACCATCACGCGGATGGAGCCCGCGACGTTCGGCGATTCGAGCCGCGCCCCGTAGAGCCCGCCCGCCATCGACTCGCGGGCGATGATCCAACCCCCCGCCATCGCCTCGACCGTATCCGCCGCCTCACGGCGGGCGCGGGCGTTCGCGGTCTCGGCGGTCTCGAATCCCAACAACTCCGCCGAACCCTCGAACCCCTCGACGGTATCGACTACCAGAACCCTAAACACTGAACGCCTCCCCCCGCTTCATCGAGCGGGCAACTCTACGCGCCGCATCGCGGCGCTCCTGCTCGCGCTTCTCGCGGCGTACGTCCCCCGCCCGTAGGCGGGGGGTACGTCGCGGGCGCTCCATAGGCTCGACGCCCGCCCTCATTACTCGCCCGCCTCGGCGCGCATCAGAGCAGCGACGACGTCCCGCACGAGGGCGGGATGATCCGCCCACGCGCTGAGGGCGTCGCCTAGTTGCCCCGCCTCGACGTAGCCGATGACGCTCGACGGGTCGCCCTGAAAGAGGGTCTCCCCGTACTCGTCCGCGCTCCATCCGATTAGATCGAGAAAGAGCGTGAACGGGTTGCGCCCCGCTTCGTAGTTCGTCGCCCAATCGTAGAGCGTCCCAATCGGTTGGGCGGGCGTCCCCTGCACCAGTTCGACCAGTTCGGGCGGCGTCGTCGCCGCTTCGAGTTGTTCCTGCGTGATCATTCGAACCCCTCCTAACAACTGAGCCCGTGCGTGCACGGGGTGGCAATAAGGGCGAGCGTGCCCAGAATGAGCGTGACCCAGACAATCCGCCGAACGAGGCGCGCACGGCGCTCCCGCTCGCGGTGCTCCGCGATGGTGAGCAGGGAATAGGGGTGCCGCCTCATTCCTCGCCTCCCTCTTCGCAGTCGTGCCCGTAGTACCACTGCAGCGCGTCCGCCTCGCGGAGCAGGTCGAACACCCGCCCGCACTCTACGCATTGCGCGTCGTGATCGTCCATTGTTCCCTCCTCAGGGTATCGGCGGCGGCGGCTAATGCCGCCCGTCCCGCTAGGGGGAGTGTAGGGGCTCGCCTCCTACCCTGCAAGGGGGGGCGGGCTCTATCCCTCCCCCTTGGGGGCGTTTGGGGGGCGCGAGCTCGATGCGGGGCGGCTAGTCCGGGGGAAGAGGCCAGGGGGGC
>Ga0209107_10002066_pt1 | contig 11167 bp, 6 predicted proteins | sample LakErihyJuly2011_2_FD_187460 | JGI IMG/M metagenome (GOLD analysis project Ga0209107, IMG submission 187460) | Freshwater microbial communities from dead zone in Lake Erie, Canada - CCB hypolimnion July 2011 (SPAdes) (version 2) | ecosystem: Environmental > Aquatic > Freshwater > Lentic >... | reverse complement strand
GGAAATTTTTTTTTTACAATTTAAATTAATTTAATTTATTCAATGTTTATTATTATTACTATTTTATGCTGTGTAATAATATATATTTAATATATTTTTATAAAATATTTAATTAGAATTCTCGAACATTCTAGTTAAATATAAAATTTGATAATTTTGCATTTATGCTCTAAAATAATGACCACAACAACTACCAATCATATTATGATGTGCTAGGAATCCCTCCTAATTCAAGTGTTTTGGAAATTAAAAAAGCATATAAGGAGCTAGTATTAAAGTATCATCCGGTATACAAATATATATTATTAATAGGACAAAACAACCGAAAAAAGAGAGGTTGCCCTAGATAAATTCAAAGAACTGAACCATGCCTACGCGATTTTAACAGATGAAGATAAAAGAGTGATATACGATATTTACGAAAAAAATAAAAATTTTATACATTAAATTCCAATGTTGAATCCTAATATTTATAATATAATTCAACAATTAATTGAGAATGATGAGGAGGATGATTTTTCTGTGAATAACGAATAATTCGGGGAAAATTCACAGGTCTATACAGCTAAAGAACAGGATTACTTACTAAATTAGCATTTAAAAAATGTGAAAGAATCGGTGGGGCCATAAATGTCCTCCAACATCAGGATGTTCTCTTAGTATATAATAGATCTGATAGATTAAAATAGTGATGATGATTTCGATCAAAAATAATTTTAAAATAAAAAACAAAAATATTACAAAGATAAGGATAAATAGCCGAGTTTTGAAGACAAGTTCAGAAATCTCATATAACCTTAGCCTAAAAAACCGCCTATTTTAACCAAATAAAATATCCGATTATAATAACTTTTAAATGAATAAAAAATAGTTTAAAAAATGATTTCATAAAAATAAAATATTTTTACTATTATAAAAAAATGAAAAATTAAAAATTTATATTAATTTTTCAATATTAATTTCGTAAAAATGATAACCGAAGAAAATAAAATAGAGTCAAATCTCAAAGCCGATGACCAGGTTTTTCTACAGATTATATAAGAGACGGAGAAAAGTTTCCAAGAAACCCACAGTTTTTAAGAACGATTTATTGAATTTCAAATAATTCGTTGCAACTATCCAGGATTTTTGCCTATTTCATGTGAGTTAGAAAATATAATCCATTTTAAAGAAAAAAAACTTAATTTCAGACTATATATAGCTGAAGATATAATGGTAGGCCACTTTCGTCACCTATTAAAAGACATGATAAATACGAAAATTCATTTGAATAAATCTGATAAATTATTTATAATGTGTGGAGATGATGTTATAATTAAATACGATATTTAAATCAAAGAAATATACAACAAAAAGGTTGAAACGGACGGATGGTTGTATCTCAAAATATCAATAGATTTATGAAAAAATAATAATAATATATTTTTTTTAATAATAATAATAATTTTTATAAAATAATAATGTAATAAAAATAATGAGAGTAATGATAAAAATAATAAAAACTTTACATATGTATACTCATAGAAAATTAATATTATTTCTTTTTGACATTTATTATATTTTTTCTTTTCTTAAATTATTTTCATTATGAATATTTCGCATTATGGTGTTTACAGATTAATTATTACTAATATTGTTTAATTATAAATTTATTTTCGGAGAATTTTATTTTTCTTCTATTTTTTTTTTAGGAATTTTTTTACGGTAACTATTACCCTCTGGGCTCTTTTCATCATTAGGATTAGGGTTCTCTTTATTTTAAACTGGTAACATATCAATCTCACTCTCTTACCTAACACGTGTAGTTTTAGATGACTGTTTACTTTATCCTCTATCATGAATCAAAGACCTCAGAATTTTATTTTCCTCCTCCACTAATTTCAATCTTCTTTCTAAATGCTCCACTTTCTTATGTTCCATTTTATACTATTATTCATGGAAACAATTCTCACATGTCTTACCTTATTTATCACACATTTTATTCTTATCACAGGATTTATTTTTTTCAATGTTTTCTTTATCATTTTTTTTCTTATTTTGAATATTACTAAAATTTTTATTATCCAATATTTCATTTAATATATTGGGATCTATATCTTGTAATAGATCATCTTGATTTGGCTAAGCCATGTTCTTAATAACTGATATGTTACAAATGTTTTGTTTCAAAGGTTCCAGTTCCACCTAATCGAAAATAGATTCCGTGCTAAAATTTAAATTTATACTGTTATTAGAGATAGGCTGGAATTATTTTATATAACGAAAACATTCTTTTATTTACTAAATATAATTTTATTTTTATTCAATAATATTATCAAAAAATATTTTATAAGCGTTTTCATGCGCTTCTACCTCATCTCTACCAAAACCTTTTGCTTCAATTTCTTAATAAATAATGCTAGCTTCAAAACATTTGTAACCCTTACTTTATATATTGGAATTAATTGGGCCGTTGAGATTATCTTTGAATTAATTCATGAGGATTTCAAGCTCACTTTTATTCATTTTATTGATGAAATTCTTTAACTATTGTACCAAAAGTTTATTTGAGTCCATTTTTTTCTTAAAATTTAATATTTTTAACGTAATTATTATAATTTAATATTATAAATGCATTATAAAACGATATAAAAATCACTCAAAAATCTTTATTAAAATTTATATAAAAATATAAAATAAATGGAAATTTTTATTTAAAGCTGCTCTGACCTATCAGTTACAAAATCCCATTTATAAAAACATGTTGATTTAATAACATGTGATATAAAGGAGGAAATGTTATTGCTGTAATAAATGGAGGAAAGTTTTCTTTTCATAGAGGAAGTGGAAAAAAAAATCCGCACCACTGTGACCACAAAATCAGATGATTCCAAAGAAAAATTGCAATAACTTCAGAAAGTATAGAATGAGAATAGTGTACTTTTGTAACAAATAAAAGAATTAAATGATCAAAAATCATAAATACAAATTCAATATGAAACATAAATTAAAAATTACTAACAATAAAAGAACGAAGTGAAAAAATAATTTTAAGACAAAGAATTAAATTTTAAATAAAGTGAAGAGAGGTTCACATAACGGATTGAAAACTACGAAGAGCAGATCAAAGAGCTCAAACTTGAAATAACCAAAAAAGACGAAAATAATAAAAATGAAGATGCGATCTAAACTTTAAACGAATTAAACAAAAAATTATAAGAAACCATCTAAAAATAAAAATAAAAAATGACGAACTTAAAAACTTTAGTAGATAAGTTACAAAAATAATATCAAATAGATCAAGATTATTTTAATAAGGAGAAATCGAGATTAGAGGATGACATTAAGAAAATGGTTAATTAATCACAATACGATTCTGTCCACTAAAAATAAGAAATGTAAAGTCTGACCTAAATTAGAGACAATTTTGCTCTCATGGTGGAAAAAAAAGATAAAAAAATTCAATTTTTGGAGGAAGATTAATCAAACGCGTAGAAATAATTTTAAACCCGAATAGATAACCTGACCAAACAGAAAGATTTGGTTACAAAGGACCTCGAAGATCTCAAAATTTAATTACAAAATTAAAAATAAATTAATGAATAATAACTTTTTAAATTATCCTAAAATAAAGATTTCGAAAAAAAAATTTCTGATCTTAAAATCGCGGAGTCCTATTACCAACAAACTCTAAAACAAATAGATGATCAAAATTTATTAAAAATTGAAGAATTAAGATTATCAAATAAGAAAAGATTGACTGAACTCGAAGATCAAGAGGAAGAGCACAATTAATAATTCAAATAATTCCAGAAAAATTAAGACCAAGTTATACAATAATTAAGATCTGAGCTATAAAAAACAAAAGATTAATACAGCTACTACAATGACTAACATGTCCCCGAATACATGATCCAAATGAAATAACATAAAAAAGAAAAAGATCATTATAGATTCAGGGTGTATGTATTCACCCACGGGGAAATTCATCACGAAGATGCTGATATAATAAATGAGAACGGAGTTTTTTATTTAGAATATTAAGGTGATCGAAAACTCAAAGATGAATCTAAAGTAGTACTCGATGCGAGATAAAAAGGTCATTTTGACATAAAATTAAAATTGTTAAATGAGGTCGATATATAGAAAGAACAAAAATTAATTATCACTGACGAAAAAGTTAAAATAAAATCAAGAAAAGATAAATATCACATAGTAAAATACACGGTAAAAGTAATAAAAGCTACCAAAGAAGAAATTGAATTAGCTACAGAATAGTAGAAGAAGAATACTATTTAATTGAAAGACAAGATTATTGAAACAGATTAGAATTCTGATGATAGTAAAAAATAATAAAAAATACTTATTGATAATTTATAAAAAGAAATAAAAATATTAAAAGAATAAAAAAATAATATCAGTGAAAAAGACAATAAATTTAAAGATTCTTTAACAGAATTTGAAGAAAAAGAGGCCAAATATTAGGAATAAATAAAAGTTTTAAATTCTAGTAATATGTAACTCTTAAGTGAGGATGGTAAGAGTAAAATAAAAATAACCCAATTTAATTAATAAATATCATTACTAAAAAAAAATATCGAGGAAAATAAAATAAAAGAATCTTAATTTTAATCCGAAAAATAAAATCTTGAAAACCAAATAAATCAACTCCGACTCCAAATCACAAACTTAGAAAGTGAAAATACGAATTAACGCAATTCGACATCAGATTTCATAGATTCTAGGATTGCAAAATACCAATTAGATATCAAAATACATTTAGAGACAGAAATTAAATTTCAAAAAGAAATTGCAGATTTAAATAAATTAGTAAATTAATAAATAATTATTATAGAAAATTTATAAAAAGAAATAGAAATATTAAAAGAATAAAAAAATAATACTTCTAATTAAGATCAATTAAAAAAAGAATTTGAAGAAAAAGAGGCCTAATATTAGAAAAAATTAAAAGAATTTGAAGAAACAGAGGCTAAATATAAGGAAAAAGTAAAGGTTTTAAACTCTAGTAATATAAAACTCTTGAGTGAGGACGGAAAAAGTAAAATAAAAATAACTCAATTTAACGAATAAATATCACTAATCACAAAAAATATCGAGGATTATAAAATAAAAGAAGCTCAATTTTAATCCGATAAATAAAATCTTGAAATCCAATTAAATCAACTCCGACTCCATATCAAAAACTTAGAAAGCGAAAAAAAAACTTTTATAGAATAATTAGAAACAGGTGATTCGTCGACAGATATCATAAATAAAAGAATTTCAAAATACGAATTAGATATCAAACTACTTTAAGAAAAATAAATTAAATATCAAAAAGAAATGTTAGATTTAAATAATCAATTAGATTCATTTAGACAAAACACAAATATTTTAAACCAAAAAATCACGACATATGAAATAAAGTATAATTCATAAACAGAGGAAGTGACTTAACTCAAATAATAATTATAATCTGAAATAGAAAACCTAAACATCACATACTTAACCCAGATTGACGAGTTGAAATAATAAATAAATTAAATAACCTAGATCTACGCTGGAAAAATCAATGAACTTAATATCCAAAAAAATATCAAAGAAGAAAATATTAAGTAAAATAAAGGAGTAATTGAATCAGATGAGACCAAAATTAAGGAGCTCCAAGAAATAATTGATAACCATAAAAAAGAAATCAAATAAAAAATTAAGGAAACTAAAGATTAATTAAAAGATCAAGAAAACTAACATAAATAAGAGATTCTTAAAATTAAGGAATCCTTCTAATCCGAACTAAAACCTAAAGAAAATTAGAATAAGTCGGATCTAAAATCTAAAGAAGATTAATATAAGTCTGATCTAAAATCTAAAGAAGATTAATATAAGCTAGAGATCACGAAAATTACCTAATAATATGAAATTTAAATAACCTAACTCTAGACCGAAATAAAAACATTAAAGGTATAAATAACTCAAATAACCATAAATTTTGAAACTGAAAGAAATAATAAAGATCTCTAACATCAATAAGAGATTCTTAAAATTAAAGAATCGTATGATCTTAAAATCACCCAGTACTAATCCGAGCTAAAATCTAAAGAAGATTTATATAAGCTAGAGCTTGCCAAAACTCATACCCAAACTTCCTTATAAAGTGAACTATTAGCTAAAGAATAATAATATAAGACCGAACTACAAAAAATTACCCAATAATATGAGATTAAAATAACCTAAATCAATACAGAAATAAGAATAACTATCTCTTCGAAGGATTTAACTATAAAAAGCCTTTAATCTGACATTTAGGTCCTAAAAGATCAAATAAAAGAATTCTCACACACTTATCAATCAGAAATTCATTTATTTTAAACCTAATCAACCACCTATCAATCAGAAATCAATTAACTCCATATCCAATTAAAAACCTATGAACAAGCTACACTCCAACAAGAAAATAAATATAAAATTATGATCGAAGAAATTAAGATTCAGAACTCAATCGAAATAGAAAATAAATATAAGATCATTATCCAATAAATCGAGGGGTCATGGGAAAGAAAACTCGAACAACACAACATCACGTCTCAAGAAAATATGACACTGTTTAAGGAGTACTAAAGAAAACAAGAACTTAATTTCATCTTGCAAAGATAAGAAATCGAGGATCTTAAACATTTTTAAGTGCCCTCTTCCGATCCTGAATATATTGTTGAGCTCCGAAAGAGTAAAAAAACCTCGGGGTCTAAGCTTAGGATCTACATGTTAGCCTTCGGAAATCTCAATGAAGGGTCAAAAATCGAATTAGAAAACGGATCTTTCTACCTTTATCTCACAGGTGTCTTCAAAAAACAAGAAAATTCCATCTTTTATAGCAGAAAAACAGGCGAATTTAATTTCAAATTAAAATTATTTAGTCAATATGAGGTTAAAAACGGCGAAAAATTAAAAATTGTTGACACTAAAATCCCCCAAATCAAATCCTTAAAAGATAGATATTATTTAATTAAATTATAACTGGCTGAATAGGATTAAACTGAGCAGGCCCCCCTCTTATCAGATAGAGATAAGAAATATCATATAGTGAAGGTCAAGACTATCCTAAATAAAGGCTAACACGAATAAATATTCATAAAAGATCATTTCAACCAACAGGAAGAGGCTGAACTGACAGAATAATTCTTAGTTTCAAAAGGTTTGAAATAAGGCCATTAAAATACACACAAAAAGCAGGATTCAAGTCAAAAGGAATAAATCTCTATAATTTCGTCGGATAAAGTTTTGGATCAAACATACACCAACAAAAACTAGATCCAGTATATAACATAGCCAAATATACAGCCTTAAAACTATTAATCAAGAATGAGACCTGCATTGCCAAACCAAGGACACCAACATCATAATATACCTTAATGTACCATAAAAATATCCCAGGTCGGTCATGTTGAACTCAAATAATCTAGGGATAATATAATTATTAATCCACCCTAACACACATAACTTTCCCCCAACCTCAAACAATTTTAATAAAAATAAACAATTTTGTCACCTAATTTCACAATATCTCCACCTATACATCATTTTTAGGAATCTTAATTCACAATATCCTCTCCTGACCATCATTATTAGGAATAATAAATTATTTCGCCTCCATAATACACGTACTAAAACAAAATTAATTTCATACAGCCTTAGCCTTAGTAAACTCATATTAGTCACATATAACCTTAGACTATGATCCAACAGGTGATCAACTGGTAACAACCTCCTCTATAGTAACACCCTGGCGGCAGTTACACATAATCAAAAACTCTCCATAATTACTCAAGCAGCCCATTACTGATCACACAAGACAACGAGGAAAAGAAGGTTTACTCAAATGGAGACACATATGTAGGAGAAATGTTGAATAACAAAAAACACGGATTTGGAACAATGTATTATCACTGCGGAAATGTTTATGTCGGCTTGGTAAATTATTTATATTATTTTTTAGTGGAAAAACGACTATAAAGAAGGACATGGCAGTTAAACAAATTCCAACGGAGATAAATATGTGGGCGATGTATTTATTATAATAATAGTATTATTAGTGGAAATTCGATTAGAAACATGGCATAGGTCTGCTAATATATCACAACGGAGATGAGTTCGAAGGGGAGTTCTGTTACAATCAAAGATCTTCTAAGGGGACATTCACCCCGGCCGCACAGATCGATAACACTGATATTTGAGTTATTTTAAATCTATATTGAAAAAAATTAAATTATTTAAATTATTTAATTAGCTATTTTTTGTTGTTATTTTTGAAATTAAATTTATATAAAATGGAAAATTATGAAGTAATCCAAGTAATCGGATCCGGATCAAGCGGAAATGTTGAGAAAATAGTAAGGAAATCTGACAAAAAAGCTCTTGTGTGGAAAAAATTAGACTACGGAAAAATGCACGACAAGGAGAAATCTTAGTTAGTCCAAGAGGTTAACATCCTCAGGGACTTAAGGCATCCAAATATAGTAAGATATTACGACCGAATAATCGATAAAGAGAACTAGCATATTTATATTATCCAGGAGTATTGCTCTGGGGGAGACCTCCAAAAATTTCTTCAAAATTCAAAAATAAATAATTAATTATTGAGTGAAAATCACATCTGGAGGATCTTCACTCATATAGTTCTAGCTGTTCATGAGATCCATAAAAGGAAAGAAGGAAAGATTTTACATAGAGATATCAAGCCTGCGAATATCTTTCTAGATCAGTATAATAACGTTAAATTAGGGGATTTCGGATTTTCTAAAAGACTTACGGATGAGGCAGCGTATGCTTACACCAATATAGGAACCCCCTACTACATGTCCCCAGAACAAATTAATGAAAACAAATATAATGAAAAATCGGATATATGGAGCTTGGGATGTCTGCTGTACGAGATGGCCTGTCTCTCACCGCCCTTCACAGCGACCAACTCACTGTCCTTAGCGATGAAGATAAAAAACGGCAAATTCGAAAGAATACCCAATCAATATAGTGACGAACTCATGAGAGTGATAATATGGTGCTTACACAAAAATATGGAGAGTCGTCCACAAACTGAAGATCTGTTAAACATCCCTTAGATAAGCAATCGCCTACGTGAGAAAAGATTGAGAGACAACATAGTCATTCTTAATTAGCGTGACGAGGAGCTTGAGGTAAAGATGCTAGGATTTCAACAAGAAGAGCTCAAACTAGGCGAAAAAATCAAAAAAATCGAGGCAATTATCAATCAAAAATTAATTAAAATCACCAAAATCGAATAAACTAGAAAAAAAAATAGCGAAAGGAAAAAAATTCAGCTAGATGAGGAGAAGAAATCTTAGTTTGAGGTATAGCGAAGTGGTCAGAAAACCGCGACTTCCGGGTCTAGCACCCTCCAAACAAGTGATTTCAAGTACATGTGCAGTCCCAGCTAGAAGTAATTTAGACCAAAAAGCGCTTACGAAGAGGAAAGAAGCAACCATAAAATTAAAAAATGAAATTTATTATATAAAATATTTTTAATATAAAGCGTTCATTCAATAAATATATTTGTTAATAATTTTTCATCTACGCAGTATAACACGGAGAAGAATATCATACTGTATATATTCTTCTCCAAGAACGTAAATCCGTACAAAAGAACAGCCAGGGATATGTATATTGTGAAGACTATCATTAATAAATCCAGGATCTTAACCCTAATGTACCTATGCATCGCTAAGTCCGACTTGGAGTAGTAATCAACCTCGTATTGGAACAATTTAGCAAGCATTTTTAAACACAAAATCAAGATTATAATGTTCATGATTAGGAGAAACAGGAAACAAAATTCTTTTTTTTCTTGAAATTCTTCAACAAAATTCAGATTTATTACAATAAATTTGTCCTAAATTTGTCCAAAAAACTCCTAAATATCCTCTATTATGCTCCAATCAAATAGATTTAGTGCCGTTCGGACTAAAAATTCGAATTGGTACAAAAAGGTCTACCCCAATAAAATATCCATCATATAAATAGCTATATCCTTTACCACTGGGTTGATCTCCACGTCCTAGGGTAAAAATAGTATAACCTCAGAGTATATATTCATAAGCACCAGATCATAAAAAAAAAAGTCAAAGTCGAATTTCTTGAGGCACACCTAACCATTAAAACTTAAAATATTATTACAATTGAAATATAAGATAACAGAGATAAAGCAAAAAAATTTATTTTCCAACAAAAATTAAATCACGATCCATATCTATGACCAAATAAGGTCGCTTAGATCGTACAGTTTGCCACGACAGTGTAAACTACCTTCAATTTCGTCGTAATGGTTATCGTTTAGGTCTAGTTTTTTAAGGCAAAGCCAGCAGAAATGTTGCGTACATTGTACACATTTTATTTTATTACAACCTGAGTTTTTACCTTGTTATTTTTCGCACCGTGGACATTTTTTTTCGAAAATTTATTCTTTTTTTTCAACAACTATATTTAAGCATTAATTTTTACATTATTAACCTATTTAGTGCTATTAGTTGCATTTGCGACAAAAATCTTTTTCGCAGAATTTACATTGGATAAATTAATCCTTTGTTTGAATATCTTTTCTTAATACCTAACGGCCATTACATTGCATCGACGGACAGAAAAAAGAATGGGGGTCATTTTTTATAATATTATTCAATTTGTAAAAGGTATAATCTATTTATAGATCCATTGTTAAATCTCCATTTAAAATATACTGTTCAGAAATATAGTCTTTGCAATTCAACATCGGACATCGGATTTTCTCTTCACTTTCGAATTTTATTTGATTTTTAAGGTACTGTACTGTGCATTATTTACAAAATTAATGAGAACATGACTTTGTGCACTTTATAAAACTATCGGAACTAAATTTCTCTAAACATATCAGACATTCTTATTTGTGTTCCTCGTTTTTTTTGAATGGAATTATTTCTTCTCTTTATAGATAGGAATTTATGTACTTTTGATCCCAGAGTTGTGATTCATACATTAATTATCGATAATACCTAAAAAAATTTATATTATAGAATAATTAATGTTTTTGTATTTTATCTAAAAATATTAAATATTTTTATTTGTCAGTTCTTCATTTTAATATAAATTTAAATTAATAATATAAATTTAATATTTAAAATCATAATCAATTATAAATATAATT
>Ga0209107_10002062_pt1 | contig 11175 bp, 11 predicted proteins | sample LakErihyJuly2011_2_FD_187460 | JGI IMG/M metagenome (GOLD analysis project Ga0209107, IMG submission 187460) | Freshwater microbial communities from dead zone in Lake Erie, Canada - CCB hypolimnion July 2011 (SPAdes) (version 2) | ecosystem: Environmental > Aquatic > Freshwater > Lentic >... | reverse complement strand
AGGATTGTCTGCAAACACCGCATCCAAATATGGAGAGTTGTCAGAGCTGATGGTGTTGACATGGTGGTCTTGGTTTAAGCGCAATGAAAAATACAAGACATCGTCCAAGGGGATGTTGTCGCCAGGTAAGCGCAGTTCACATTGATGAATCCCGCCGGTTTCAACCGTAAAAACAACAGAAACGGTTTCCGATTGGAATGCTTTAATGCTCAAGCTCGCAATGCCTTTCGGTTTGCCATTTACCCACAATTCAAGGGTGTTGTTTTCAATGTCTTTCTCCGTAAAATTGCTCACCACTGCCATTAAAGTTATGGCTTGTTTTGCTTGTAATATTGGCGACAATAAATAGGCAGTATCTATGCTTAAATTGTTGTTTATTTCAGATGGAATTTTAACCCATGTTTGCTTAATGGAAGTGTCTAAAGGATTGCTTGAAAGTGTGCTGTTTTTTGCTTGAAAATCAGAAATACAATAGGCCAATTTGTCGCCATTAAATTTATACAATTGGCTGTTTTGAAGCGCCAATAAATTTTGCAAAGGATAGGCGTTGCTGCTAATTTTTATCTTGTCTATGTTTTCCAAACAGGCTTGCCTACCGGTGAAATGCAACATCGATGCATCCATGTCGGCAGTAATGATGTTGAATTCATCGCCATTGTTGGCGCTGCTAACAATTGCGCGGGCTCGGTTTTTGGCTGCTTCCAACAAAGGACCTTCCTTGCCTTGAAGGTTCATGCTGTAACTGTTGTCGAAAATAATGCTGATGTGTTTTTTGCCTCCTTTTACTGATTGTTTCGAATCGATGATAATGGGTTGGGCAAAGGCAAATACTAAAAATGTAATGGCCAAAAGGCGGGCAGCAAGAATTAAGTATTTTTTTAGTTTGTTTCCACTTTTGGTCTGATGGTCAATTTGCTGGAGCAAACGAACATTTGGAAAGATGATTTTCTTATACCGCCTAAAATTAAACAGATGGATAATAATGGGAATAGACAAAGCAAACAGTGCCCATAAGAAAGAAGGATACAGCCAAGTCATGTTAAAGGCAAAGATAGGGGAAGGAGGGGCAAGATGCAAGAGCCCGGTGGTCGAACTTTTGCGAAGCTTAGTAGAGTTGGTGGTTAATAGTTATTAGTTATTGGTCTGTCGATGCCTGAATAAGGTTGACTGTTAACAAAATATCGTTAAGTAACGAAACAATGAAGCATTTCCGATTGCCTTCCTCAACCCTCTTGCCCTTGCTTAAGCTTAAACTTTAGTTTAAGCTTAGTGTACCAAAGTCCCAACCTTTTCGCCTTCCATCAAGCGTTTCAAGTTGCCTTTTTTGTTCATGTCGAACACCAAGATTGGCAATTTATTTTCTTGACATAAAGTGATAGCTGTTAGGTCCATAATGCTTAGGCCGCGCTCGTATACTTCACTGAATGTAATGGTGTCGAATTTGGTTGCATCGCTGTCTTTCTCAGGGTCTGCAGTATACACACCGTCTACACGGGTGCCTTTTAAAATTAAATCAGCTTCTATTTCAACCGCTCTCAAAGAGGCAGCTGTATCGGTGGTGAAATAAGGATTACCTGTGCCTGCACCGAAGATTACCACACGGCCTTTTTCTAGGTGACGAACTGCACGTCTTCTGATGAAAGGCTCGCAAATTTGTTCCATCTTAATGGCCGATAACAAACGGGTTTTAACTTGGATTTTCTCCAAAGCACCTTGCAAAGCCATGGCGTTTATAACGGTTGCCAACATGCCCATGTAATCGCCTTGCGCCCTGTCAACCACACCACCTTGAACCCCTTGCACACCTCTAAAAATATTGCCACCACCAATTACAACGGCCACCTCAACACCCATAGAAGATGTTTCTTTGATTTCGTTGGCGTATTGCTCAAGAACCTTTGGGTCGATTCCGAATTGCTGTTCACCCATCAGGGCTTCACCGCTTAGTTTAAGTAGTATGCGTTTGTATTTCATGAAATTTTACTGAGACTCAATTAGATGGGGCAAAAGTAAGATTTTTTAACGAAAGTTTAAAATGAAATTTATCTTGATTTGTCTGCCATTTCCTGCTGTGCGCTTTAGACCAAGTTTTCCTGTCCTGTGTTTGTAAGGCTTGCATGGGCTTACTGCCGTGCGCCCTGAAAGGCCAACAAACCCAAGGCCATTAACGCTTGGCGCTGCCGCTGCCATCAGGGGCAGTAGAAACTACCCAGTCTACTCGTCTTTTGATTTATCGTAATCTAATTTTAGGCCCCAAAAACGCATTTGTTGCGCACACCAGGCGCGGCGTCTTAGCGTGTATCCACTTGGGTGGGCAATAGAAAATTTTCTAGGATTGGGCAACACAACAGCCATTAAAGCCGCATCGTTGATTGTTAGTTTGGCAGCCGATTTGTTTAAGAATTCGTGAGAGGCCGCCTCAACGCCATAAACGCCATTGCCCAATTCGATCACATTTAAGTACACCTCCATAATGCGCTCTTTGCTCCATAACATTTCAATTAAGAAAGTGAAATATACCTCAAAGCCTTTTCGTATCCAACTTCTTCCATGCCATAGAAAGACATTTTTTGCCGTTTGCTGGCTGATGGTACTAGCGCCGCGGCGTTTTGATTTCCCTTTGTCTTCCATCTTCTCGTTGTATTTGATGGCTTTTTGAATCGCTCCAAAGTCAAAGCCATTGTGCTTCAAGTAGTTTTGGTCCTCAGCACATACAACAGCCAATTCTACATAATTGGAAATCTCATCGCTTGAGACCCAATCTTTTTTTAACTGCACCGTTTCACCTTCCATTTTTTGATCAACACAGCGTTGCAACATAAAAAAGGTGAGGGGTACAGGAACAAATTTATACAACAAAACCCATCCAATACTAATAACGAAAAAAAACAATACAATGCGTTTAATCCATTTCCAGATGATAGACCATACAAATATTTTCGCCAACCAAGCACTTAACATGGGGCAAAGGTATATATCATCTTTCAAATATGGAAATTATCAACTGTAACAGCAAGGGCAACTTAACGCAATGCAGTGGAGTGATCTCACGAGCAAAGCGAGTAACTGGAGGATTGAGCAGGGCAATGGAACCAGTAACGAATAATTTATACCATAGCGCTTTGCCATGTGGCGTAACAGATGTGAAACAAATGTTTCTGCTAAATGGTGTGACGAAGGAGCTCTGCTACTGGGACCAATAACAATTAACGAATAACCACTAACTATTCCCTAACCCCTATACCCTAACACCTAGTATTATTCCACCACATTGACATTCGCCGATTCAAAAACCTTGGTTTTTGAATTGTACTGGTTGCCTTTTTCCATCACATGAACAATGATATTTTCAACCGAAATTGGCATGCCTTCTTCAACGTCAGCAATATTGTTGTGGCGTATATGTCTGCCATCAATAATTACCACAGCACCACTGCCAATGGCTTCCATTTCGAATCCGTTTCGGATAATCAAACCAGTGTCTTCACCCAAACCTATGCCAATGGCCGAAGGGTTTGCTGCAACTGCTTGTGCAAGACGGGCAAAACGTCCGCGTTTGTTGAAATGCGAATCGATGATGACATCTTTAACAAAAGCCAAACCGGTGGTTATTTTTACTTCGCCTTTCAAATGGGCATCACTTGCATTGCCATGGTAAATCATGGTATTGCTCATGGCCATTGCCCCAGCGCTGGTTCCTGCTATAATGAAACGTTCGTTTTCGTAACGTTCGTGCAAAATATCTAAGAAATCGGTGCCGCCAAATATTGAAGTCAAACGCAATTGATTTCCGCCGCTAAACATTAAGGCATCGCAAGATCTTAAGCGTTCAAGGTATTCCTCTTGCATGGCATCCTCGCGGTTCCTGATTTTCATGTGTCCTACATTGTTGCAGCCTAATTTTCCGAAAGCTTCAAGATAATTGATGGCTACTTCGTCAGGGATTTGTGATGCGGTTGTTACCACTTCAATTCTAGGATTTTCCATATCGATAACACTGACAATACTGCTAAGTATGCCCATCTCGAAAAAGTTCAAATTGTTTCTTGAGATAATTCCCAACTCTAGGTCGGTTCCCTTGTCCTCTGCTCCTCCAACTGGAATTAAAATACCTTTCGGTTCAAACTGCTGCATGAATTCTAAGTAAATGAAAGTGCAAATTTACGTTAATGCCGCCTATGCTTGCTAACATCTTTGACACAAAAACTGACAAGGTGTCCAATCTTGCCAAACTTTTACCTCATAGTGGCAGAATATTTTTAATGGCATGGTTCGTGATTGTTTGGAGATATAAATTCTAAATAAATCGTTATGAATATTAAACCATTAGCAGACAGAGTATTAATTGAGCCTGCAGTTGCAGAGCTAAAAACAGCGGGAGGCATTATCATTCCAGATACTGCAAAAGAAAAACCACAAAGAGGAACAGTTGTGGCAGTTGGCACAGGTAAAAAAGACGAACCAATGACTTGCAAACCTGGAGACACTGTATTGTATGGCAAATATGCTGGTACCGAGATTTCAGTGGAAGGTAAAGACTATTTGATTATGCGCGAAGCAGATATTTTCGCCATCATCTAAGTGAATCATTAAAATTTTAAAAAAATCAAAAATAGAATATGGCAAAATCAATTCATTTTAATATTGAAGCACGCGAAGGTTTAAAGCGCGGCGTTGATGCATTAGCAAATGCAGTTAAAGTAACTTTGGGTCCGAAAGGCAGAAATGTTGTTATCGGCAAAAAATACGGATCTCCAGTAATCACCAAAGATGGTGTGTCCGTAGCTAAAGAAATCGAATTAGAAAACGAAATCGAAAACATGGGTGCACAAATGGTTAAAGAAGTGGCAAGCAAAACTGCTGATTTGGCAGGTGATGGCACCACAACTGCAACTGTATTGGCGCAAAGCATCGTAACTACCGGTCTGAAAAACGTAGCTGCAGGTGCCAACCCTATGGATTTGAAACGCGGTATTGACAAAGCAGTGATAAAAACTGTTGAGTCTTTAAAAGCCCTTTCAAGAGAAATTGGAGACGACAACAACAAAATTGAACAAGTTGCTACAATTTCTGCAAACAACGATTCTGCAATCGGTAAATTGATTGCTGAGGCGATGCAGAAAGTTGGAAAAGATGGTGTTATCACCGTTGAAGAAGCGAAAGGTACTGACACCACTGTTGAGGTAGTTGAAGGTATGCAGTTCGATAGAGGTTACCAATCTCCATACTTCGTAACCAACGCAGAAAAAATGATTGCTGATTTAGAATCTGCCTACATTTTAATCTACGACAAAAAAGTAAGCAGCATGAAAGACCTGTTGCCAATATTGGAGAAAGTGGTTCAAACTGGAAAACCTTTGTTGATCATAAGCGAAGAAGTTGAAGGTGAAGCATTGGCTACTTTGGTGGTTAATAAGATAAGAGGTTCATTAAAAATCTCTGCAGTGAAAGCTCCAGGATTTGGCGACAGAAGAAAAGAAATGTTGCAAGACATTGCAATCTTAACTGGCGGAACGGTTATCAGCGAAGACCAAGGCAGAAAATTGGAAGACGCTACCATGGAAGATTTGGGTAGAGCTGAAAGCATTACCATCGACAAAGACAACACAACCATTGTAGGTGGTGCTGGAAACAAAGAAGATATCAAAGGTAGAATTGCACAAATTAAAGCGCAAATCGAAAACACTACAAGCGATTACGACCGTGAAAAATTACAAGAAAGATTGGCCAAATTGGCTGGTGGAGTAGCTGTATTATACATCGGTGCTGCAAGTGAAGTAGAAATGAAAGAGAAAAAAGACCGTGTTGACGATGCATTGCATGCAACAAGAGCAGCGGTTGAAGAAGGCATCGTTCCTGGTGGCGGTATCGCTTACATCCGTGCAATTGAAGGTTTAGATTCTTTGAAGAGCGAAAACGAAGATGAAGCAACGGGTATTCTTATCGTTAAACGTGCATTAGAAGAGCCATTGCGTCAAATCATTGCTAACGCTGGTGGCGAAGGTTCTATCATTGTTCAAAAAGTGAAAGAAGGCAAAGATGACTTCGGTTACAATGCCCGCACAGACCAATACGAAAACCTAATTGCTTCAGGTGTTATCGACCCAACCAAAGTAAGCCGTGTGGCTTTAGAAAATGCCGCTTCAGTAGCAGGTATGATCTTAACCACCGAGTGTGCATTGGTTGACATCAAAGAAAAAGAAGCTGCACACAGCCACGGCGCACCTGATATGGGTGGAATGGGCTACTAAGCAGAAACTTTATAAAATAGTGAAAGGGGGAGCAAACTCGAGTTTGCTCCCTTTTTTTGGATATCTCAGAAATAGTTTATATTTGTATCAAACAAACAAAAAATATAATGAAGAATTTATTTTTAGCACTAGGTCTTATCATTGGGTTGTCAGCCTATTCTCAAAATGTGAGTGACACGATTTACAAGAAGAACAAAGAAGTTGTTTTGGGTAAAGTAACCGAAGTTGGATTAGATGAGGTAAAATACAAACCGCTTGTAAATCCTAATGACATTGTTTTGGTTTTGGAAAAAACAGACATTCTTAAAATCGTTTTTGCTTCTGGTTTGGTGCAGACATTTGCCGACCCACTTAATGATAAATCAGCTTATGCCGACAACCACAACTACAACGTTAAGTTTAATTTCTTATCGCCCATGGGACATAGATTGCATTTGAATGTAGAAAAATCAATCAGACCAGGATTGAGCTATGAATTGGGATTGAATATGATTGGCTTGGGTAAACCTGAGGGCGTTAAAACACCAATAGGTGCAATATTTAACGGTGGTATTAGAATGTACCGTTTGCCTGACATGAAAAGCAGATCTGATCGTTATTCTCACGTAATGAATGGCTCTTACTTTCAACCAACGGTTTCGTTTGGTATGGTTCAAAATAGATACGATGTATGGGAGTCAAATTACAATCCAATAACAGGCATGTCTTCACAGAAATTAATCGAAGAAAACAAACGCGCAAACACCAATTTCTTTATGTTTACTTTGAATTTTGGCAAGCAATATATTTTCTCCAACCGCATTTCTTTTGATATCAGTGGCGGCGTTGGTATGGGTACCTACAGCCGTCAGAGCGAAAATTATTACACGTATTTATCAAGTTATGTATACCAATATGAATCATATGGAGGTCAAAATGCCTACGATTATTATGATAAAACCCGCTACGGATTTCAAATTGGGGCTCAGAGTTTTCCTCTAACAGGCAACATTCAGTTTAAACTTGGTTACTTGTTGAAGTAAATCAGAATAGTAAATATTTTAAAACGCCAGCTTGCTGGCGTTTTTTTTTATTAATGATAAAATCGGATTTTGTAAATTCAAGTATCTTTGCAGCTCATTTACAAACCGTGAACAATAAAATACTTCCTGCCTTAAACACCGATTTGCCTGATATCATTGAGTTGTTAGAGACTCTCAATCTCGACATGGAAGAGGTGCATTATTCGGAGTTTTTTGTTTGTAAAGACAAAGGCGAACTGATAGCTGCCGGTAGAGTTAGAGAATATGAGGATGGTGCGTTTGAATTGTGTTCACTTGGTGTTCTGCAAGATTACCGCGGGGCCGGAATAGGCACAGACATCGTGAAGGCTTTGATGCAAAAACACAGTTTGGATTCCGTTTATGTGGTGAGCGAAATTCCTGATTTTTTCGGGAAATGCGGCTTTGTATTAAGCAAACACAAGTCGGAATTTTTGCAAGACAAAATAAAACGTTGTTTGGAAGAATACGCCTGCAGCAATCCGGTGCTTATGCTTTGTAAGCATATATAAATTTCAATCTTTTTTCTTAATTTTGTTTCATGAACGCAAGACCGATTGTTTTGGCTCTCTTTATGGCGGCCTTTGTTTTTAATTCAAATGGGCAGGAACTTTCAATTGATTCAAGTGGTGAGGAAAAAGTATTTTACAAAAACATTTTTAAAGTAAACCTCTTTCCAATGATCGGCGGGCGGCTCAACTTGGCCTGGGAGGGTGGTACTGAAAAAATGCCGGGTTTTGAAGTTAGTGTAGAAGGCCTCGGTTTATTTGCCAAAGACCAAGACCAACCAAAAGGTTTTACAGGGCAACTGGGTTACCGAAAGTACATTCATAAATACTCGGAAGAAGCACTGCACCCCAATTCAGCTTTCTTTATTATGCCTGCGCTTAAAATAGGATATGCCAATTATTATGAATACCTCACTTTATATGATCCACTTGGCAATAAATCGGTTTTGAAAAACAATGTCAGTACCAATTTTTTTATTCCCAGCTTAAGTATTGGCCGCCAGTTTGTATTGCACCAACGCTTTTCGCTAGATCTTGTTGCAGGTATAGGTTATTTTATCAAAACAAAAACCAATAATTTAAGTCTTAGGCAAGAAACTTACAGTCCCGTTCAAGATCCCCTTAAGTATGGGTTTTTACAAGCTTCAAACGATTTGCCTTTAATAGGCTACGCAAGCGTCCGCTTTGGCTATCTCTTCAACTAAGTCAAATCAGTTTACTCAAAATAAAAATTCGTACATTTGCCCATAAATAAAATTACCATGGAAATATCCGATAAGCCTGCAAACTATGGCTGGAAAATCCTTTTATCAATGGCAATCTTGCTATTGATCGTTGTGTTCTCCGTGCAAAATAGCGCCGATACGCCCGTAAAACTATGGTTTTGGGAAGGCAGTGCCCCTTTGGTATTGCTTTTTGTTGTTTGTTTTATGCTTGGATTGAGTTTTACACTGATTCTCATCTGGCCAATTAGCAAACACTCTAAAAGGAAAAGCAAACTCATTAAGGAGTTGGAAAACCGAATAGAAACGCTTGAACAAAAATTAATCGATAACAATAAGACGAATCCGTAAATGAAATACGATGTTGTGGTAATTGGAGCCGGGATTGTGGGACTAGCCACCGCGCTTCAACTGAAGAAAGCAAAACCAAGTTTAAACATCTTGGTCTTAGAAAAAGAAAATAAAGTAGCCGCCCACCAAACGGGCAACAACAGTGGGGTTATTCACAGTGGAATTTATTACAAACCAGGCAGTTTAAAAGCCAAGAATTGTATGGAGGGTTACCACCAACTCATAACTTTTTGTAAAGAACAAAACATTCCTTATGAGCTTTGTGGTAAAATCATAGTAGCAACTTCAGAAAGTGAATTAGCTGCGCTTGATAATATATACCAACGTGGAATTGAAAATGGCTTAGAAGGTCTTCGTTACATCGACTCTGCAGAAATTAAAGCCATAGAGCCTCAAACATACGGGGTGCGCGGAATTGTGGTGCCACAAACTGGTATAGTCGACTATAAAGTGGTTGCAGAAAAATATGCCGAAGTATTTATAGGTTTGGGTGGCGAAATTAAATTTAACACCAAAGTATCAGGGGTTAAAAGTGTTGTCGATGGAGTAGAAATTAAAGTGGATGCAGTCACCATTTCATCAAGTTTAATGGTGAATTGCGCTGGTTTGTATTCAGACAAAGTGGCCTCATTTACCATTCCTGATTTAGAAGTTAAAATCATTCCTTTTAGGGGTGAATATTATTCACTGCGCGAAGACAAACGCAGCATGGTAAACCATTTGATTTATCCAGTGCCTGATCCGAATTTTCCTTTCCTTGGCGTACATTTCACCCGCCGCATTGATGGGGAAATTGAAGCAGGTCCAAATGCTGTTTTGGCATTCGCCCGCGAGGGTTATACAAAATCAAAAATCAATTTACCCGAATTGTTTGAATCACTTACCTGGAGTGGGTTTATAAAAGTGGCTAAGAAATATTGGAAAACGGGTTTTGGCGAAATGTACCGCTCTTTTAACAAGGGCGCATTTACCCATGCCTTACAGAAGTTAATGCCAGGTATTCAGTCGTCCGACTTGGTGCCAGGTGGTGCGGGGGTTCGCGCCCAGGCTTGCGATAAAGATGGGGGGCTGATCGACGATTTTTACATCAAAGAATTGCCAGGTCAAGTGCATGTATTGAACGCTCCTAGTCCTGCAGCTACCAGCTCTTTGGCTATAGGAAAATCGATTTCTGAACTGGCCTTAAAGCAGTTGGGGTAACTAACGCAAATAAAGTTTTTGAATGCTTGGGTATTGAAAAATATTTAGCAACAAATGCACTTTTATGAGTTTGGTAAAGGTATCTGCATTGCGCCAAATACGCAGCCTATGAAATGTACAAATACGCGAATAAGTTTTATTCTTAAAATGCTTTTCAATAGTCCTTAATGTATTTAAAATAGAAGCTGTTTCAATTGCGCCTAAGACTTCATTTTGGTATAAAAAGCGCTGAAAAAGCAACTTGTCTTTTTCTGGTAATGGCTCTTCTAACTCTTGCCATTTCACAGCCCATAAGCGGTTTAGGTTTGCAGCAAAGTTTCCTTTTGTTTTTTTGGTTTCTAATTCTTCATCTGTACTTTGTGTGTAATACGTTAGTACACTGTCTAAATTGCCAAATGTTTTTTTAGTTCTCAATCGGTACCACAATTCATAATCCGATAGACGATTTGCATACGTTTCATCATAAAAAATATTTTCACTTTGATAGAAGTTTCGGCTCATCATACTGGGCTGGTACATACAGTTTTTAAACCACAGCGCTGCGCCAATCTGCGGGTGGCTTAACGGTGCTTTTTTTACTTGATTTTGTTCTACAAAAATCCATGTGCCAAGTAAATCTATTTCTGGGTTCAGATGGAAATAATCCACTTGCTTTTCGATACGGTTTTCCAGCATTTCATCATCGGCATCTAACCATGCAATAAATTCGCCTTTGGCTTCTTTTAACAAGATGTTTCTTCCTGCGGCTATGCCATGGTTGGTTTCACTTTTAATCAATCGAATTCTAGAATCGTGAATTGATTTTATAATCTCTGCACTTTGGTCTGTTGATCCATTGTCTAATATGATAATTTCTAGGTTTGTATAGTTTTGGACTAGACACGATTCAATTGCTTTTGCAATACTCGATTCTGCATTATAAATAGGCATCAATATGGAAACTAGTTCGGGCAAATTTGAATGGTGTATTTTGCGAAATTATTAAGATCGTATTTTTCAGTGAAGCTTGAATCAGGCAGCACAAAAAGATTTTGTGTAATGCATTCATATACCTCGTCAACTGAATTGACTACCATGCTTTTGCTTTCTTTTAGTAAGTCGC
>Ga0209107_10002060_pt1 | contig 11182 bp, 15 predicted proteins | sample LakErihyJuly2011_2_FD_187460 | JGI IMG/M metagenome (GOLD analysis project Ga0209107, IMG submission 187460) | Freshwater microbial communities from dead zone in Lake Erie, Canada - CCB hypolimnion July 2011 (SPAdes) (version 2) | ecosystem: Environmental > Aquatic > Freshwater > Lentic >... | reverse complement strand
GCCCAGAGCTTCAAGCGTTCATGTCGTACAAGGATGACGATGGAGGCTGTTGCTCGCTTCAAGAGCAAGGATGAGTTCTACATCCCTTGGTCTTTTGATTATCGGGGTAGGGTTTATCCAATACCAGCATTCCTAACTCCACAAGACACCGATTTTGGTAAGTCCTTACTAAGGTTTGCTGATGAAACACATGTCACCAAAGAAGCTGAGGATTGGATCGCATTCAGCGTAGCCACCTGCTACGGGCTGGATAAGGAGCCGATGGATGTGCGTCTTGAATGGGTCTTGAATCACCAGCAGTACATCACACAAGTAGCAACTGACCCACTAGGGAACATGCACCTGTGGGAAGTAGCTGATGAACCTTGGCAATTCCTAGCAGCGTGTGATGAGTACTACCATGTAGTCATTTCTCGTGATCGAAAGACAACAGGCTTCATGGTTGCTTGTGATGCAACATGTAGTGGTCTTCAGATCCTCGCTGGATTGGCCCGTGATGCCTCTACAGCAGGCCTTGTGAACGTCTTACCTAGCGATAGACCACAAGATGCTTACAAGGTCATTGCTGAGGCCGCTAGGCCCCACTGTCCCAAATCTATCCAGCCTTATATGGATAGAAAAACTGTTAAACGTACGGTGATGACCGTACCTTATAACGCCAAACCTTTTTCAAACCGTGCGTACATCAAGGAAGCACTGAAGGAGAAAGGAGTTGAGATTGAGAAGGATGACTTAACAGCTACTGTCAAAGCAGTACGTGATGCCATGAACCGGGTAGTACCTGGTCCAATGGCTGTCATGAAATGGATCGAAGATGAAGTCAAGCTGGCTATGAAGCGAGGTGTCAGAGAACTTAAGTGGGTTACACCATCAGGTTTTGTGGTCTACCAAAAGCTTCAGAAGAAGTTAGTTGAAGTAGTAAGTCTTCAGTTGCTTGGTCGCTGTGAAGTGCGGGTAGCAACAGATGATACCGATAAGGTTGATGCAAACCGCCATAAGGCAGCTACTGCTCCAAATCTGATTCACAGTCTTGACGCTAGCTTGTTACATTTAAGCTCAATACGGTTCAATGCACCAATTGCATTGATCCACGACTCAGTGCTGTGCAGGGCTACAGACATGTCAATTCTGTCCACTATGGTACGGGAAACGTACATGTATCTCTTTGCAGAGCACGACTATCTAAAAGACTTTGCCCGACAGATCGGAGCAGAGACAGAACCACCGATCATTGGAGACCTTGAGGCCAAATCGGTAATTAATTCCACCTATTTCTTTTGTTAATGGCGCAATCCATCCACGTTACCCAACAGCCTGTAATCCTTGAAGGATATCAAGCTGTGATGAAGCCAAGTAAGTTTGGCTATTCACTGTCTGCAGTTGTGGATAGTAAGTTGATCGAGATTCTGGAAGATGACCGTACAGAGTCCCTTAAGTGGGCCGAATCAAAGCTGAAGAATCCTAAGCGCAGTGTCTTGAAGCCTGAGCCTTGGGAAGAAGTAGCAACTGATCAATACAAAGTTAAGTTCAACTGGAATGAAGAGACCCGTCCGCCCGTGGTGGATACTGAAGGAACACCAATTACTGACCCAAGTACACCTATTTACAGTGGGTCTAAGGTCAAGCTTGCCTTCCGTCAGAAGCCTTACATCCTTAAGGATGGGGTCACCTACGGTACAACCCTTAAGCTTGTCGGAGTACAAGTTGTTGCGCTCAACGGATCGGCCGGTGTTGACACTGGAGATCTCGATGAAACGGAAGTGGCGGCCATGTTTGGCCAAACTAAGGGATATAAGGCCAACGATCCCAATGTGACGGCTAAGCCTGTTGCAGAAGCTGACGACGACTTCTGATGACATTTAATTCCGAAGATGAATCACGTCTTGACATTTACTCTGACAACATTAGTGAGGAGTTATGGGAGATGTTTGTTGATCCAGAATTAATGTCAACTGTAAACTCTGTGTTTAAGCAAGCTTTAGAGAAGCACATTGAAGCAGTAGAAGAAAAGTTGAAAACTGTTAAACAGCTGTACAAGCTAATTCAAAAAACAAGAAGTGAAGTTTAGATCAGGATTGGAGGAGAAGGTTGCTGATCTTCTCTCCAGCCTTAATGTTGGGTACGAATATGAATCCACGAAAGTTCCTTACGTGTTGCGATGCAATTATACGCCTGACTTTTTACTTCTTAACGGCGTTTATCTTGAGACCAAGGGTCTTTTTGATGCTGAGGATCGTAGAAAGATGCTGGCTGTAAAGGCTGATAACCCAGAGCTAGACATACGATTTGTATTTCAATCCCCCTATAACAAAATCAGCAAGGGATCCAAGACCACCTACGCTAAGTGGTGTGAGAAGAATGGATTCAAATGGACCTCATACACGAATATACCTATTGACTGGCTCACATGAGCGAGAGCGAATTCGTAAGGCATGAGCCATGCCCGAGCTGTGGATCATCAGATGCAAATAGCTTGTATTCCGATGGCCACAGCTTTTGCTTTGCCTGTCTTACATGGCTCCCCGGAGAGGGAGAAATTGTTCACAATCACACCCGCATGACCAACAGTGTCTACTTACAAGGCTCAGCCGGACGGCTGCAGAAACGAAACATCAGTGAGAAAGTCTGTCAAAAGTACAAAATCCTCAAAGACGGAGACCTTCTACGGTTCTATTATTTCGACGATGCTGGAATCGTTCGGGGTTGCAAAGTAAAGACAAAGGATAAAGACTTTAGCTATGAAGGAGAAGTACCCGGAACCCTCTTTGGACAACACCTATTTCCTGCCACTGGAAAACGAGTTGTCATTACAGAAGGGGAACTCGATGCAGCTTCATGTCAGGAGGCTATGCCGGGCTGGCCGATGGTTTCTCTACCTAGCGGTGCCGCATCGGCAAGGAAATCGATCCAAAGGGTTATCCCCTGGTTACAAGGCTATGAAAGCATTGTCTTGTTCTTCGACAATGACGAGGCTGGCCGTAAGGCAGCGACGGAAGCGGCTGCAGTCTTACCACCTGGCAAGGTCTCGATCGCTCAAATTGTTGAGCCGTACAAGGATGCAAGCGATGCGCTACAAGCCAATGACGCTGAAGCAATTAGGAGAGCTATTTGGGATGCCACCCCATACAGGCCGGATGGCATCGTTGACGCCAAGACTCTTCTCGAAGTAGTAACAAAACCTAGTCCACCACATGATCACGAATACCCCTTCAAAGGGTTACAAGAGAAGCTCAAAGGAATCCGTTATGGAGAGCTCACCTGCATTACCGCAGGATCTGGAATTGGGAAGAGTTCCTTTTGCCGAGAGCTTGCAACTCACCTACTCAACAACGGGGAACGAGTTGGATACCTGGCTCTGGAGGAGAGCAACAGACGAACAGCCTTAGGGTTGATGTCTGCGGCAGTTGGAAAATCATTACACATTGGGGAACATGACCGATCTACCCTCACCGAAGCTTATCAAAAGTCTATTGCTAACTGGAACCTGTTTCTTTTTGACGGGTTTGGGTCTTATGATCCAGATATTATCTACAACAGAATTGAGTACTTGGCAACAGGTCTTGATACGAGGATCATATTTCTAGATCACTTATCAATCCTATTAAGTGGTCTTGATGGTGATGAACGTCGGATGATCGACACCACCATGACCAAACTCCGCTCCTTGGTTGAGCGCACAGGGATTGCCATGTTCTTGGTATCTCATCTACGTCGTACTACCACCACCGATAAAAATCATGAAGAAGGAGCAAGGGTCACACTTGGACAACTACGTGGTTCTGCAGCAATTGCGCAATTGTCAGATGGAGTTATTGCACTTGAACGGGATCAGCAGTCGAATGGAGGCAACTCTCGAACGACTGTACGAGTCCTTAAAAACCGATACAGCGGAGAAACTGGCGTAGCTTGTCATCTTGATTACGACCTAGATACTTGTAAATTTAATGAAACAGAACCTGAAGCAGAATTCGACGCAAGTAGCGATTTCTAAACCTAAAGCACCAACGCCAGAAGCAATTGACAAAGCAAAGTTCATCGACAAAACCTACAAGGGATGGACCAACACTAATCTTCGATCTGGAAACGAACGGACTTCTAAATGATGTCACCAGTATCCACTGTTTGGTCATCCATGATCTTGAGGCTGATCAAACAATTGCCTACAATGATGAAGGTAGTTGTGAGCCAATTGTCAGGGGTGTTCAACGTCTTGAAGATGCTGGGATAATCATTGGCCATAACGTCATAGGGTATGACATACCAGTTCTTAAGAAGCTGTATCCATGGTTCAACCCGAGCGGTGATGTTGTAGATACCTTGGTGTTATCCAGGTTGTACCACGCAAACATGTTGAGGGTGGATCACAACAAGGAGTGGGACCACATGCCAGTACAGCTCTACGGCAGACACTCCCTGGAGTCTTACGGATATCGACTGGGGGAGTTCAAAGGAAACTTCTCTAAGACAACCGACTGGAAGAACTGGTCTGAGGAGATGCAGGAGTACTGCATACAAGACGTTGTTGTAACTAAAAAACTATGCGAACACTTCCACCCCTACCTGACTGGTGCTCGCTAGAGCATCAAGTTGCACAGATACTTACAGATCAAGAGATACATGGATGGTATTTTGATGAACGCTCTGCATGGGAACTTGAATCGACTCTCCGCAGAGAGCTTGAAGAAATTAGTCAAGTACTACGAGACAGGCACCCTCTCATCGGGGGTTCGGAATTCACTCCTAAGAGAAATAACAAAACCAGTGGATATGTGATAGGTGCACCACTGACACGACTGAGGGAGTTCAACCCAACTTCAAGGGACCACATAGCGTGGGTCATGAAGTGGCACTACGGATGGGAACCAACTCTATTCACCGATAAAGGGAAGGCAACCATCGATGAGGTTGTGCTGAAGGATATCGGCACACCCATAGCCCTGCAGTTGTTCAGGTGCCTTGAATTAACTAAGCAGCTAGGAATGCTCTCAGAGGGCGTTAACGCCTGGCTAAAGCTAGTCAAGGCTAATCGTATCCATCACCACTGTTCCGTTGCCTGTGCGACCCATAGGATGGCACACAGGAAGCCAAACCTTGGTCAGGTACCAAGTGAATTGGAGTTCCGAAGCTTATTCAAACCAACACCTGGAATGGTGATGGTTGGTGCTGACCTATCCGGGATTGAGTTGAGGATGCTGGCGCATTACTTGGCAAGGTATGACGGTGGGAGGTACGGAGACATTCTTTTGAATGGAGATATCCACCAGGAGAATGCTGATAAGATCGGCATCAGCCGAAGGCTTGTTAAGACTGTCACTTATGCATTCCTATATGGAGCTGGTGATGAGAAAATCGGATTGAGTTATGACCAACAGCTACCCAAGGACAAGGCGCGAGCAAAGGGCAAGGAAATCAGGCAAGCCTATATGGATGCTATTCCTGGTCTGGAGAAGCTTGTCAATGCTACTAAACAGGCAGCCACTAGGGGCTACATCAAAGCTATAGATGGTCGGAAGATCATTGTTGATAGCGGTCATAAAGCCTTGAATTATTTGCTGCAATCATCTGCTGGTGTAATTGCCAAGCGATGGATGCAGTTAACCCATGAAGCGATCCAAGAGACTGGGATCAAAGCAAACCAACTTGCATTTATCCATGATGAACTGCAGTTTGAAACCACACCTGAGTATGTAGATGATCTGAAGTTTGGACTTCTGTTGGCGGCTACTGCTGCAGGTGAATATTACGAATGCCGAGTACCAATCGCAGCGGAAGCAAAGAGCGGTAATAGCTGGGCAGATGTTCACTAACACCAATGGCCACTAAATCAAAAACCAACCAAACCAAGAAAACATTTGAATCCCGTGCCAAGTACAAAACAACAAAGCAAGGCGACGGATTGCGGTCAAAGCCCTCCCATGGTAGGAAGCTTTCACGTGGACAAGGTAAATGAGCTTACTTATTGATGCTGATTACATTGTCTACAAGTGCTGTGCCGCCAACGAAACAGAAATCGACTGGGGAAGTGATGTCATCCTTGTCACCAGTAAGTTCAGCGAAGCCTACGACATGGTTGAACGGGAACTCTTATCAATCTCCAGGAAAATTGGATGGACTGATGAGTCTATTCTTTTTTTCTCTGATAGTGTTAACTTTCGGAAGAGCATTGACCCAAGCTATAAAGGCCACCGTAATCGCAAAAAGCCGTGTGGTTACAAGAGAGTTATCAATGCACTCAAGGAAAACTACCAAGTAGTTGTGTTGCCTCAGCTTGAAGCTGATGACTCCATGGGCATCTACGCAACGAAAGAGAGTGGCCATATCATCTGCAGTCCCGACAAGGATATGCGGCAGATCCCTGGGAAGCTGTATGACCTATCTAGCAGTGAGTTGTTCACAATCACTAAAGAGGAAGGCGATCGCTGGCATTTGATCCAAACAATGGCTGGTGATCAAACTGATGGGTATTCCGGTGTGCCAGGCATTGGAATCAAAAGAGCTGCTGCTCTACTTGATCAAAATGGTGAAACCTGGCAAACAGTACTAGATGCATTTCTTGAAAAGGAACTTGAGGAAGAGGTTGCTCTCATGAATGCTCGCCTCGCAAAGATCCTACAAGTAAATGACTACGATTTCAGCCTTCAACAGCCCATCCTTTGGACCCCCTCCTCCAGTACTGGAGTTGAAGGTGGAGCAACAGTTCAAGCTACGTCAGATTGAAGACGCACTAAGGAATCCTGAATCTAAAAAGGAAGACATCATCACGGTGTTCATGGCTCTTCAACGTCAAAGCTTTGTGTTGGGAAACAACGTATCAAATCTAATTTCTAAATGGCCAACACCAATCAAAACGGACCAAGCTATTACAAGCGAGGATCTATCCAAGTATGGGATTTCATCCGAGACCAAGGATTGAACTTCCATCTAGGAAACGCAATCAAATATATCTGCCGTGCGGGATACAAAGACAGCCGGATCGTTGACCTACGCAAAGCAATTCACTATCTACAGAATGAACTTGAAAATGCAATCCTTCATCAGCCAACAGGCAAAGGAATTCAGGAACGGTTTCCAGGTGAAGAACAGTACAACGCTAGCTTCACGGACTGGTCAGAGGAATTTGATCGTTGAGGAGTTCAAAGAATTCCTAGAAGCTGAGGGTCAACTACTGATTGATTTCAAGCGTAACTCAGAAGATACTCTGAAGGAATTAGCTGACCTTGTGTATGTGTGCTTTCAGTACGCAGAGAACATTGGTTGGGATCTTGACGAGGCATTAGATCGTGTGCACAAAAGCAATATGACAAAGCTTGGTGAAGACGGTCAACCAATACGCCGAGAAGACGGAAAGGTTCTTAAAGGACCAAACTACAAGCCACCTACTCTTACGGATCTTGTATGACCGATGAACAAGAGGCCGTACTAGCTGCAGCCTTAGACCTTGTTAACGGTGGCCTTGATTTAGAAGAGTGTCTGCATTGCTATGCAGTGATCTCGAAATACGTAATTGACAATCCACCAAAACCTACTAATGAGTAAAGATCTTATCGCTCGCACTGGTCGAGTTCAATCATGGATCGATGATCCTACCTCACGTCTACCGGTTTCATGCACGGTATTTACGGTAGAGGATTCAATCACAGGCCCTGAGGGAATTGAAAGCAGCTGGTTGTTTGCCAGCCATGCTTTGCGTTATGGGGCTGGGTGTGCCATTCACCTTTCAAAGCTTCGCCCTAAAGGCTCTACAAATGAAGCTGGATTGGTAGCTAGTGGTCCAGTTTCCTTTGCTAAAATTTATTCCACACTGAATGAAATCCTACGTAGGGGTGGCCATTACAAAAATGGTGCAATTGTGGCCCACCTGGACCTGTCTCATCCTGACATACTGGAGTTCATTTCTTGTTCACGATCTGAACTCCCCTGGGTTAAACGGTGTGTCAACATCAACCCACACTGGTGGGATACCGCCACTACAGAGATTAAGCAAGCATTGATCCAAGGCATTAAGCAGGGGGATATCTGGCTTAATAAGACTAAGGTGGATAAGAACGGTAATCGTATTCGGGGTAATGTATGCCTTGAGGTCTACCTACCTTCTCGTGGCACCTGTCTGCTACAACACGTCAACCTCGGTCAATGTGAGATAGAAGATCTGCCCAATGCTTTTGCAACAGGCATGTCTGAACTCTGCTCCCTCCACGCTAAGACAGGTGTTGGTGAGAGTGGTCAGTACCTTGACCCTGAAGTAGATCGGCAGGTTGGTCTTGGGATGCTTGGCTTGGCTAACTTCCTGAGGAAACACAGCATCACCTATGCAGAGTTTGGTGAAGCACTGGCTGTTATCAACTCTGGTAGTTCGAACTACGAACGCACCCCTGCATATATCGTTGCCAGAGAGCTCCAGAAGGCCGTACAAGGCGCCGCAGAGGTTGCTAAGTACGCCAGGATGGAAAGGGCGTTTGCCATCGCTCCTACAGCCTCCTGCAGCTACCGGTATAAGGACTTGGATGGGTACACAACCTGTCCAGAAATTGCTCCACCCATCGCCCGTCAGGTTGACCGTGATAGCGGTACATTTGGCGTCCAAAGCTTTGATTACGGTCCAGTAGAGATCGCATCAGAAGTTGGCTGGGATGCATACAAGAAGGTTGCCGATGGCATCGTTCAAATGTTGGACAGCACTGGGCTGCTCCACGGCTACAGCTTTAATAGTTGGTCCGATGTGGTCACCTATGACGAAGCGTTTATTGAAGAATGGTTGGCGTCACCGCAAACCAGTCTTTACTATTCTCTCCAAGTTATGGGTGATACACAGGATAAATCAGATGCATACGCTGCATTGAAAGATTCTGATATCGACTCGTACTTGGCTGATCTTTTTGAAGACTCACCACTTACTTGCGATTGCGGCGAATGAACCCTTATCAGAAATTACAGAACAGAAAGCGTACCTGGACACCAGTACAGACAACTGCTGGGAAGCTAGTTGAAGGATCTGAAGAAACAATCTTCAGGGCTCTTGCTCTCCGGCACATGGAACTCCCCGTTGGGGATTTTATTAAAGAAGCATTGAATGAAATTCCAGAAGCATCCCACCAACTTCTCCAATCAAACGTGCATGATGAAGAAAAGCACGACCAAGCTCTCGGTTACATCGCCAATGCTATTGGCACTAATGAAAAGGCTGAGCAAGAAGCTAAGCGACTCAGAGATGCATGGGTTGCACATCCTGATCACACAGTACTCAAAGCAATGGTTGCCGAGCGTGCAATTTTCTTTGTGCTCCTACCCTTTTTCAGATTCAACGGTGATGCTGGTCTACGAACGGTATCAGCCGATATCTCTCGTGACGAACAGGTGCACGTAGGTGCGAATTCATTGGTATGTCGCGAGCTTGGTCTTACTGTCTCAACTAGCCTTGATAAACTTAGGCTGGCTACGATTAACTGGGTGATGCAACCTCTTGGTAATTCATCCAATAAATATCTTGATAAAAAATTTTGGCTGGATCAAAGTGATTCGCTGATGTATTCAGGTAAGGCTGAAGGTCTTCTGGAAACACAACGTGCACGTATGCCAGCATTCTTTGAACATGCAAATCCAAACCTCCCACAGTACGCTTAACTTAGGCTTGACTGTAAATGCTCTACTTGAAGAGCTGGAGCAAGTATATCCATTAGCAAATCCATCACCTGATATTCCTGTCTTGCAGATCATGTATCGAGCAGGTCAACGGAGTGTTGTGGAGTGGATCAATTCACGAATCAACAACGAGGAACTTTAATCATGTGTGGTGGTGGAGCTGAAAGGCGAGCAAGGCGACAAGCCGAAGAACAAGCTCGTCAATTTGAAGAGTCTCTGCAAGCAGCAGAGAAGCGCAATCAAGAAGTGGTTGCAGCACTCAAGCCTAAGTTCACTCCTGCTCCTATTGAATCAGGTGCAGCATTAGAAGACAATGGCGGAGTACGTAAAAAGCGAGCTAGAAAATCAAGCATCATTGATGCTAATAAAGGTGTGTCTTCATTGCGCATCGGTCTTAACACAGGTAATACCGGATCCGGCAGCGGTCCTAATATGGGTTAATTAAATGACAGCACGTAGTCGGTACGATTATCTAACTAGCTACCGCTCTCAATTTCTAAACATAGCAAGACAGTGCTCTGAGCTTACACTACCGTATCTAATACAAGATGATACTTCACGTGTAATTAATAAGACACTAAAACAGCCTTGGCAATCAGTGGGCGCCAAAGCGGTAGTCACATTGTCTGCCAAACTAATGTTGAGTTTGCTACCACCGCAGACAACCTTCTTTAAGCTACAAGTAAGAGATGACAAGCTAGGGGCTGAAATCCCTGCACAAGTCAGATCAGAGCTTGATCTTAGCTTTGCAAAGATGGAGCGGATGGTTATGGATTCTATTGCTGCATCCAGTGACCGTGTAACCGTGCACCAAGCCCTCAAGCATCTTGTGGTTGGAGGTAATGCGTTGGTTTACATGGGTAAGGATGGGCTAAAGCATTATCCATTGAACCGATATGTTGTAGAACGAGACGGGAACGGTAACGTAATTGAGATCGTAACCAAAGAACTGATTAGCAAAAAACTTCTACCTAAAGAATTCCAAGAAACTGATTTCATGGTCAATCGACCAATGGATACCAGCACTGCTCTTGGTAATGACGTAGAAGTTTATACGCATGTACGTCTTGATAACAATCGCTGGATCTGGCATCAAGAAGTATCAGATAAAAAGATTGCAGGTACAGAAGGTAAATCACCTAAGGATGCAAGTCCTTGGCTTGTCTTGCGCTTCAACACCGTTGATGGTGAGAACTACGGTCGGGGTCGTGTAGAAGAGTTCCTTGGAGATCTCCGGTCTCTTGAAGCTCTTGCACAAGCTCTGGTCGAAGGATCAGCAGCAGCTGCAAAGGTTATATTTTTGGTATCACCTTCTAGTGTCACCAAACCACAGACCCTTGCACAAGCTGGTAACGGAGCAATTGTTCAGGGCAGACCTGATGACATCGGTGTAATTCAAGTTGGTAAGACAGCAGACTTTGCTACTGCTTCCAACATGATCACAGCATTAGAGCGGCGTATCTCTGATGCCTTCCTAGTCCTTACTGTTAGGCAGAGTGAACGGACCACAGCTGAAGAAGTAAGGCTCACTCAAATGGAGCTG
>Ga0209107_10002056_pt1 | contig 11188 bp, 14 predicted proteins | sample LakErihyJuly2011_2_FD_187460 | JGI IMG/M metagenome (GOLD analysis project Ga0209107, IMG submission 187460) | Freshwater microbial communities from dead zone in Lake Erie, Canada - CCB hypolimnion July 2011 (SPAdes) (version 2) | ecosystem: Environmental > Aquatic > Freshwater > Lentic >... | reverse complement strand
GTTGTAATGGGTAGAAACACTTGGGAAGATCCTAAATTACCAAAACCATTACCAAATAGAATTAATTATATTGTGAGTTCAACACACGTAGATACCAAATATCAACATTTGGTTCGATGGATTCCCGATAATCCAGTAGAAAACATTCTACGTATTCAAAAAGAAAATCCTGACAAAGATGTTTATATAATTGGTGGCAAACAACTATATGAATCAACTCAGGATATAGTACAAGAAATATATCTAACAAGAATGAAAGGATCGTGGTTTACTGATACTCGAATGAATTTGGATAAATGGTTTGCTTGTTTTCGAATTTACGGAGTAAGACCAGGAAATAATTGTACTTACGAAATTTGGAAAAGACAGTTCTTTATTTGACATATTGAACTAATTCAGTTATAATAGCGTAATGAAAAATTATCTTGACGCATTACAGTTTGTTTTAGACAAAGGCACTGTGCGAGAAGATCGTACGGGTGTAGGTACCATTGGTGTCTTTGGTATGCAAAGTCGCTATGATCTTACCCTAGGCTTTCCAGCAGTGACAACCAAAAAGCTAGCATTCCGTGCCTGCCTAAGTGAACTACTTTGGTTCCTTGAAGGCACTGGTGACGAACGTAGACTAGCAGAAATCCTACACGGTACTCGTGATGCAGACAAACGTACTATTTGGACAGACAATGCTACTAGTGACTATTGGATACCAAAAGCCAAATATGATGGTGACTTAGGTCGTGTATACGGAGTACAGTGGAGGCATTGGCGTAAACCTACTGAAATGGAAAGTTACTATACTTGGGAAAATACCGAACATGGCATGCAGGCCAAGGAAAAGAAAGAACTAGTAGTGGATCAGGTTCAACAATTAATTGATGGTATCAAGAAAGATCCATATGGTCGTAGGCACATCTTAACTGCTTGGAATCCGGGCGAGTTAATGGAAATGGCCTTACCACCCTGTCACTGTTTTGCGCAGTTTTATGTCAGCGCAGACGGTAAGTTAAGTTGTCAGATGTACCAGCGTTCCTGCGATATGTTTTTGGGCGTGCCCTTTAACATAGCATCCTATTCCTTGCTCACACATATAATCGCGCAGGTATGTGGGCTTGAGGCAGGTGAGTTTGTTCACGTACTCGGCGACGCACACATATATCTGAACCACGTGGAGCAGGTAAAAGAGCAACTGGCACGTGAGCCCTTACCGCTCCCCACCTTGTGGATTAATCCTGAAGTTAAGGATATTTTTAAATTTACTATGGAGGATTTTAGATTAGATGGATATGTCAGCCACGAATCAATTAAAGCACCAATGGCAGTCTAAACCTCATAGAGTTAGACTGTTTACTACAGCACAAGGATTAGAAGAATTATTTTCAGATAGTAAAGTTGAAAAATTCTACAAAGTTGTTGATGAATTTAAACGTAAAGAGCCCAACCGATATAGTTGGCTCGAAAACAATGACGTTAAACTAGACTGGTTAGAAGATGATCATTATCTTTCATATGCTAGAAGAATTGTTATTGTTGGTGATTTAACTGAAGCACAATATATAGATTACACTTTAAGATTTTTTAAGCACCAAGAGGAATGGAAATGAGTGAAGTAGCAAAAAATGATATTACCGGCGACGAGATTAAAACAAAAGTAAACAACAATCAACCAAGTTTTGATAAAAATTATGATCAAATTGATTGGAGTGTTAAACTAGTACCAGAAGCACCTAAAAAGAAAGGCGATAATAAATGAAAGTTTACATAAGCAAATACCGTGATCATTGGCTAAGCCCTTACACTATTTGTGAGAAGATCTGTTGGTGGCGTGAGATTGACTACGATGAACCCTGGGTAGTACGTGTTAACAAAATATTAGGTCCTGTCATGGACGTATATAAAAAGATTTTAGACACGGTACATCCACCTATTAACTATGTTAAGATTGATAATTATGATACATGGAACATGGATTCAACGCTTAGTCCCATTATCTTGCCAATGCTTAAACAATTAAAGAAAGACAAACACGGTGCCCCTTATGTAGATGATGCTGATGTACCAGCAAGCCTATGTAGCACTACTCGCTCAGCACAAAAAGCTAAGAAAGAAGTAGGCGACACCGACGGTAATCACTTTAAACGTTGGGATTGGATCCTAGACGAAATGATCTGGGCATTCCAAGAGTTGGTAGATGACACTTGGGAAGAACAATACTTCACAGGTAAGAGTGATTATACATGGATTCCAAGCAAAGAACTTGATGCTAAAGGTAGACCTTTGACTTACGAAATGAAAAAAAGTCCTAAAGACACACGCAAGTATGATAAGAAAGGTTGGACTAAACACAGTGAGCGTATAGACAATGGCACACGCTTGTTTGGCAAATACTACAGAGCATTGTGGGACTAAGGATTACCGTACATAAGATTGTCATGGGTGATGTCGAAGATCCTGAAGTGTATGCCGCGGCACCAATTTTGGAGTGGGAAAAATCAGATAAAGGGCAGTGGTTAAAAGAACACAGTAAAAGACAAATGGAATATATCATACGTCCTAATCAAGAAACATATGGATGGATGGTAATTATATTTGCGTGGTTAGAAGAACAAGACATAACTTATTATCGTTTAAAATGGGGAGAATAACATGGCATATGATATACTCAAAGCCGCATTAGAAAAAAAGAAACAACAACAAGGACATGGTATAAAACAATCCAAAGCAGACAAAAGTAATGGTAGTGTTAAAGATCAGGTCACAAGTCACAAGCCTACTAAAAAGTCGGCTGGAAGAGGCCGCTAATGAAATTTTTAGTCACAGGTGGTGCTGGGTTTATAGGACACAATGTTGTTCGCATACTAGAACAGCAAGGGCATGAGTGTATCGTTATTGATACCTGCACTGACTATGGATTTATTCCTAAAGAAGAATTAAATTATCTTGTTACTAAGCGTATTAACCGTATCAAGGCCAAGGTCAGATTGATAGATATCCGTGAAGGTCAGTTTGTAGATACTATATTTAAAACTTACAAACCTGATATGGTCATACACATGGCTAGCTTTCCAAGACAGAAAGTAGTTGAACAGAATCCTTTATTAGCCAGTGAAATAATGTCAACTGGATTGATTAATCTATTAGAAAAAAGCAAACAGTATAATATTAAGAAATTTGTTTATATTTCCAGTAGCATGGTTTATGGTGATTTCGAAGCTGATGTAGATGAAACAGCACAGTGTAATCCAATTGGACAATACGGCATTATGAAACTTATGGGAGAGAAACTTGTAGAAGACTATAGCCGCCGTGGTTGTTTTGCACATACAATTATCCGCCCAAGTGCTGTCTATGGTGAGTGGGACGTAGAGGATCGTGTGGTTAGCAAATTTATGACCAAAGCCATGCGTGGTGAAACACTTAAGGTAAATGGTGCAGATGAAGTGCTTGACTTTACCTATGTAGAAGATACTGCTATGGGTATTGTGTTAGCTGCAACTAAAGATGAGGCCAATGGCAACATCTATAACATCACACGCAGTGAACAACGCCAATGGAACTTAAAAGATGCTGCCGAGCTTGCTGTTAGTATCGCAGGTCAAGGTAGTTTAGAAGTAGCTGATCGTGATTTAAGTTTCCCTAAACGCGGTCGTTTAAATATCAGTCGAGCAGTTCAAGACTTAGGCTATGCGCCTAAGGTTAATGTAGAGGAAGGTTTCCGTAGATACCATGAGTGGTACCAACAAAATCCCGTTCTTTGGCGTAGATAGACAATATCAAACGCTACGTGAAGAAATCTTAGACGCTACTGATCAAGTATATGCGTCTGGGAAGGTCCTTGACGGCCCGTATACCAAACAATTTGAACGCACTATTGCTAAAATGACCGAAAGGAAATATGCCTGTGCTGTTGGTAGTTGTACACAAGCATTAATTTTTAGTTTGCGTGCCGCCGATAATGAATATTTTAGAAACAGTCGAAACAAAGTCTTAATTCCTGCTCAAAGTTTTGTTGCTACACTTAATTCTGTATTAGAAGCAGGATTTGATCCTGTGTTCTGCGATGTTGATCCCGTTACTGGATTAATAGACATAAACAAAATTTCAGTGCCTGCGGATGAAATTGCCGCTATCATATATGTTAATCTATTTGGGAATGTTGTAGATCAAGATAGATTAATCAGTTATATGGAAATATTCAGCGAAGAAAAAATTCCCGTTATTGAAGATGCCGCACAATCATTTGGTGCGTACTATCGTGGAGTACCTAGTGGCAAGTTAGGTGATGTTAGTTGCCTAAGTTTTGATCCTACAAAGAATCTAAACAATTACGGTAGTGGTGGCATGATCCTAACTGATGATCCTGCTATTTGGGAATTAGCCAGAGACTATCGAGACAACGGCAAGATGAATGATCATATACAGTCTGGCACTAACAGTAAAATGTCAGAAGCAGATTGTGCTCAGATGATAGTTAAACTAAAATACTTTGACGGTTGGCAAAAACGTAGAACGGAAATTGCTGAGTATTACACACAAGAATTGGATGGGTTGGTAGGCATACCACCTGTGGACATGAATGTAGAACATGCTTGGAGTAAATTTGTCATACATCATGACAGCAGAGCTACACTGCATATTGATTTAGACAATGCTGGAGTTGAAACTCGTATTAATTACGATTTGCCTTTACATCAACATTCAGTAGCATTTAGTTATACCCCATTCGATGATTACAGTATATTGGATGGTGCTGAAAACTTTAGTCGTACTTGTCTAAGTTTACCTATCTATCCAGAACTAGAAGACTATGAAGTTGAATATGTGATTGATGTTATTAAACAGAATATTTCTTAGCGTAGTAATCCTGCAACCACGCCCACTCATAGCTCCGCATTAGCTCCGTGTAATCACCTTTAACCAATTCGTAATATTCCAAAGCATCACGTGCACCTCGAAGACTAGATTCTGCACAGTTACCTTCTGCCTGAGTTAACCAAATATCCATACGATATGTACTTTCTACACTGCCTGTTTTCTCTACATCGTCTTTCAATTTGATAACTTCACGGAAAGCAGTACGCCAAGTTAGTTCTGGTGTGGTATTATAATGGGCAACTGCACTGATCTTTGGTACCACAGCATGAGCTTTTGATAATGTAAAATCTAATCCAAAGGTATGTGTGTCTAATACTAATCTTTTATTATAAGCAATTATACCCATATGGCCATATTCTAATCCGTTAACAGGATTACGACTATGGAAAATATAATGTTTGGGTTCTTGAAGATAATCTGGTTGCCATGACCAATCAAATTCTGGTAGTACTTCCAGTTTGGCAAACACTGTAAAAAACCAATCAGTTTCACTTAATTTAGCAGCTTCTTGGTAGGCTTGTGTGCGCCCATTGACATTTTGCACTCGTTTGGCTCGTCCATTACAAATTGATTGCAAGTGATCAAACCACTGTTCAGCATCTGGTTCACCATTGCTGATGTAGATAATATCTAAATTAACATCATTGAATTGCTGTTGTTTATCTATATAAGGGTAATCATAAAGTTGTGTTTTAAGGTATGATTTTACATCTTTAGGCACTAAAATCAGCTGATTTCCATTAGAAAATGTCACAAGATTGCGTTGTTTTTCAGTCCATAAGCACACACCTTCACTAATATGCTTATCTGCGTTTGGACCACGTTTAAACCAGACATAAGGAGAATCAAATCTACTAGAGGTAACTACTTCTGGCAGATTATCTGAATCGTAATATACAGTTGGCCAAGTTAATCTTTCAACGCCATCAGCGTGCCAATTAACATCTTTATACCATTCTAAGAGTTCAATTGATTGTTGTTTACGAAATTCTTCTACGTTGATTAAAAACGTATCACCAAATTTTTGATTGCCACTGGGCCAGCAGTGTAGTTGAAAACTTTCCCAAGGTGCAGGTCTGTAATCAAAATCAAAACTACTATAATCACAACAACTACTGATTACCCAAACAAATTGAGTTTTGGTTTTTGTTACACAGCGTCGTATGGTATCTAAATGATTGTTATAATACCTCATAACTACTGCATGCGGTAGACGATCTTTTAGTAACTGGACATTAGCATCATGTGAGCCCATGTCCATGATAAAAATATCAAACATTATTCTAGTATATAAATTAAATCAGCAATAGTCTGCGCCCACTTATCTAGGTCGTCCGTTTCAGTTAAACGGAAATCATATTCTTCCGCAGCGGGTGCTTCAAAAATTGCATCTGTATCAGGATAATCACTAGACTTAACGGTGTCCATGAATATTAACATTTCAGGTTTAAATATGTCACGAAGTTGTCGTGTTGGGCAGATAAAATCGCATACAGTATGAATTCCTTTGTGTTTTGCTTCATCTGCTAGACTACCCATTCTCACTGCCTGACGTCTACGACCTTCGTTGGTAAAATCCCAGTCCTGTAGTTGTTCTCTAAGTGCATCGGCATTCAACCATTCAGCAGGTGAATTTAGATTTAATTGATCAGTCAATTTTTTTGCAAATGTGCTTTTTCTACTGCCTGACAGGCCCATAACTAATATTTTCATGATAATACTCGAACTCCATATAATTGTTCAAAACGATCCGCATCTTCACGAGTGTTAACCATTGGTTCACCTCGAATATTTAAACTTGTATTTAACAACATAGGACACCCAGTCCAAACAACCCATCGTTCCAATAGTTGACGTATACCACTGGTGCAGTTTTTACCAACGGTTTGTACTCGACTAGTGCCATCAACGTGTACAATAGCAGGAAATTTTTCTGGGAATCGACATTTAGCCACAGTCTGCATATAAGGACTGGTTGCAAAGCCTTTGGGCATTTCAAAATACTCGTTGGCATATTCTTCTAATATCACTGGCGCAAATGGCCTGAACTGTTGTCGACGTTTGATATTATTCACACGATCCTTGATATCAGCACCGCGAGGATCTGCTAATAGGCTTCTATTACCTAGAGCCCGTGGACCAAATTCTGCACGACCACTGGCTACTCCTACTATTTTATTTGTTATTAATTCGTTAATTAATCCGTTAACTGGATATGGTCCAGGTATATTATATCCAAGGTATGCATCTTGCCAGTTTAATTGACGTTTATAAGCTAATGCCGCGGCGCCTAGACTGCTACCACAATCTCCAGGATTAGGCATAACCCAAATGTTTTCAAAATAGTCACCTAAATTTCTATTAGCAAGACAATTAAGTGCCACTCCGCCCATGTAAACTAAATTACTCGACGGCACCAGTTGTCTAGCCTTGCGCATTACATTGCCTATCAATTCTTCTGCTAGTTGTTGTGCCACACGTGCAATATTAACATCTGATTTAAATTCTTTCATCAGATTGTTATTAGGTAACCCAATATGAAAATTATGTTTAAATGTTAAATCAAACTCATTATCCAATAGCCAATTTTTTAAATGATGATACTGTAGAGATTTTACCCCATCCCCCCACCCGGCCATGCCCATTAGGATATATTCTTCGTCCAATGGTTTAAGTCCAACAGCTTTAGTAAATGCTGAATATAGTAATCCAATACTATGAGGATAACTCTGTCTCCACACACGACGGTATTTGGCTTCTCCTCTTTCATACCAGGCATGCCATATACTCACCGTATCCCATTCACCAATAGCATCAATAACTACTACACAGGCACTACCAAATGGACTGGTTTGAAATCCAGCGGCCGCATGACTTTGATGATGATTATATGTTTTTATAGGTAACTTATGTAAATCAGTACCCATGCTCACATCTTTGACCATCTGACGTACACTCAATCCTTTAAAAAAATCTTTATACTGACCTGCATATAATTGTCGACTTTTCTTAACCCAAGGACGTTCATAATATGCGATTGTATCTGGATAGAAATTAGAATTTACCAAAGCATCAGCTATTATCTGTTCATTCAATTTACTGTCGTGCTTGTGCTTGCTGTAACGTTCAGCATGCCCAGCAAATACTATCTCACCATCATTGATGAGAGCGATACCTGCATCATGAAACCCAGCTGAGATGCCTAATATGTTCATAAATTTTTCCAGCTACTATTTCGTGCCCTTGTTCTAGGAAATGTCCGTTAGCACCCACTGGTGATCCATAGGTCCATTCCATCATAGTATCGTTGGGCCATCCTAAATAAAATTCTGTTTCAATTTGATTTACTAAATCCTGATTACGTCCTGCTTGTTTACTATCATTACCAAAAGAATTTAACATAATATATTTTTTATTATGTTGTTTAAAAAGATTCTGTAATAAAATTATATCAATTAAATATTGTCTGTAATAATAATTATCGTTGTTATACGCAGTGAGATATTTAATTAGTTCATATCTATGAGATGATTGTTTAAACTCAGGTGTTTGTCTCGCTGGCCATACATCATATACACCTTGATCATCTGCAAATTCAGTTCTTGCATAATGACTCCACGCAATAATAAATGCGTCAAACGTATTAATATTTTCCACAGCGCGACGAACCATTTTGGTATTACTACTGGCAAACTGTGCTAGATTAGTCACAGGCAATCCAGACATGTTTGCCAATATATTAGGCCACGCCAAATTAAAATCATCTAATTCGGCTCCTGCGGTAAAACTACATCCTAAAGTTAAAACTTTCATTTGTAAATAAACGGATCTCTTTTACGTAATTCTTTTAATTTTTTGCGATATCTAATTTCTAATCGTATACGATTATAGATTTTTAGTAACCAATTCATCAAATTTCTCCTTAACTAATATTGCAGCATCTTTGTGTGCATCTTCTAATGGATGTCCATTGGAGCCCACTGTGTAATTATTTTCTAGTGCCCATTGGTAAAATCCGTTGTTGTTATCAAACAAATACCACGACGACCAGTCTATATTATTATAAAGTGTTTCTAATGTAGCATCTTTATTTCTGTAATAATTTTCATGTTGATAATATTTGTTATCCACTGTAGTAAACATATAAGGAATATTTTTTTGTTTAAGATATTGTTGTAAAAATAATATTTCCTTTAATGTAACATAAATTTCATTGTATTCACTTATTCCTACATGCCTAGTATAGATGTCAACAAATGTTGCTAACTGCTCTTTGTTTTTTACTGAATCAGCAAACTTGGTATGTGCTGAATGTATATTCATCCAAGGGCTAGTTATTGGCATAGTGTCATATGTAAATCTAAATTCATATCTATTAACAAATGACCAACATATAAACACAAATGCATTATCGATAGTTTCGCAGGAATTCATCACTGCTCTTGCTATACCGCTATTACCCAATCCAGGATACGCTGAACACGTATACTGCCAGTTTTGACTTTTGGCTAGTAAACTAGGAAAAGTATTACGACTATATCCACCAGGACCGCCGTGAGGACTATCTGCTAATTCGCTGCCCCATATGTGACTATCACCCCCGGCTACTAAAATCATATCCTGGCCTCATCATATCAATTTGCTGTTGTTTATAATCTGCATCACTCCAGCAGTAGTCAAAAGTATTTGATACCCCATCTACTTCAATGCTATAGATATCCAAATGTAAGTTTAATTGATTCCATATTTCAAATTGATCACAGGTACCAAAACTACTCATTAATTCCACTTCACCTATAGGCAAATACCCTAGACACAAATTAGGATTGTTTTTATCAAACCCATTCTTTTCCAACCAAGCATAGAATCTATCCATAAGCACTGTATGAAACGGATATTTAGGATCATAAGTGATATCTGCTCCCCATTCGATATCAAACTCTCCGCTGTAGTATTGTAGTTGACTAATTTCTTCGCATATTGTGTCAGTTAACTCGGGTGCGCCTTCATCACGAAATACTTCAAATAGAGTTTTGCCAATCTGTGTCCAGTGCATGTACACGTGTCCTAGTCTACGATCATACTCATTTTCTAAAAACAGTTGTCTATGTTCACTAGTAAGCGGATAACGAGTACTGTGTAAAAACGTTGTTATCTGACTTGGTCTAATCCACTGTGGTGCCAGATGTTCTTTACGTTGACTTAGTATTAAGTTTTCTAATTCATGACACAAATTGTTTAATTGTCTTATGGCATATTTGGTTTCGTAATCGGCCAGTTTGTAGTAAGAGCTAAGATTTTCTACTGTTCCTTGTAGTTGTTCAAAATAGTTATGTAATCTATTCATTACATTGTGTTTACACAATAATCCTATCTTGTCCCAGGGATCTTCATCTGTGCCGTATTTGTCCCAGTCTGGGTCACCTGCTTCATATTCTAAACCAAACCGTACAGCTTCTGGAGTATAGTGGTCTTCAATTATGTATTTTTTAAGGCCAGCATTTTGCCAAACTTTAGTAAGGCTAAATTTATTAATTTGATGTACAGCTTTGTTTAATTCGTCACATAGATATTCTATGGTCCGAGCATTACGTGGAAACCCCATAAAACAAAAATTTTTCTCTAATAGATTTTTGTTTTGTAAGGTGTGTTTTAATGCTGTTACCCAATCTCGAGCCAATGGGTTATCGTAGACCTGTATAGTATAGGATAGCTGATCATTGCGATCCAATGGATTTCGCAGTGTTACTCGAATTTTAGATTGATTGATACCACTCATACACATCTCGTCTTTCTGATAAAATGTCAGCAAGAGTTAACTTGTCCTGACGAATACTTTCTAATTGTAGCATACGCTGCTTGCCTTGAGCAAGAGCAGATTGCCAAGAGTCCGGATATTGTTCTTGAAAGGTTGGGCGTAGTTTAAGCTGAATTAATATATCCCGCAACGAGCTGTTACGGACACTATCCAATTGTTCATCTATCCAAGCGTGTAATATCTGCTTGGGTAGTGCTAACGGCGACATAATAATATCAGGACTAAAACTAAAGACAACTTTAGCAAGTATGTCAACACCCAATTCTGTGGCTAACTTTTCGATGTTTTGAAGTTCAAACATACCTGGTAAGGTAAGTGTAAAATCTATCCTGAGCTGACGGCGGTGCGTAGCGACTCTAAGACCCGCCTTAAAGTTTTCAAGCCACTGCGTATAGCTGAGACCTGTTCGGATATATTCTCCAATTTCTTCCGTACCATCAAGACTTGCACATATCTGCCAATCACGTAGCCTGCTAAGAATATCAGTATACAGATTGG
>Ga0209107_10002055_pt1 | contig 11188 bp, 8 predicted proteins | sample LakErihyJuly2011_2_FD_187460 | JGI IMG/M metagenome (GOLD analysis project Ga0209107, IMG submission 187460) | Freshwater microbial communities from dead zone in Lake Erie, Canada - CCB hypolimnion July 2011 (SPAdes) (version 2) | ecosystem: Environmental > Aquatic > Freshwater > Lentic >... | reverse complement strand
CCGCCTCCGCCCATAGGTCCGCCCCCGCCCATAGGTCCAGCGGGTCTACTTTAATGATGTACAGATATGGCGTTCAAAGTAACCATCAAAAATATGAAAAACATAGCTATTTTCATTTTCTAATTAGATATTTATTTATTATATAAATCTATTTTATTTATTTTTAAAATTATATAAATTTTAAAACGTATAATTTATTCCAAAAATTAAAATAGAAAATTACAGCCCGTTTTTTAAAAGTATCAAATAAATCAAAAAATTTTTTGAAATTTTATAAATATATATAATGTATGCCCTTCAATAATTTTGGAATATACCACCATCACTTAAGGATGTGGAAATATGCTAGACTATAGGGTTCTATACTATTGCTATCCATATAATAAAGGAGCTAGAAAAAAAAAAGGACCCAAAACTAACCTAATAGATACTTTATTTATAGGCGAACCTCTATTCGTAAGAATTCTAGTTTGATAAAGCCGAAGAATCATTAAAAAAACTCACAATGATTGAAAATGAGCAAATAAATAAAAATGAAAGAATGTCTGAAAAGATTAAAGAACTAATAAAAATTAAACGCGACTAATTTCTATAAAACCAAAATTAAGAAAATTTTAAAGATCAAACAAATCTAAATTTCATATCTCTCGTAGATCGTTTTCTTTTGCTACTCTCACATGTTAACTTTCGGCAGCTCTTGAAAGATTATTCCATTCTTTTCCAGGTATTTCGGTCGCATGGTATAGAAATTTCTTACCCAAGTTCAAATTAAAATATGATGCCTATATAAAATCTCATTTTATAACATTTTCAACTAGACTATTCCTATGTGGATCAAGAAAAAATTGAATAAGATAAGAGTTTTGTGGAGTTTGAAGAAGAAATAAACAGCTAGCTAGAATAATTTTAATAGATTGAAATGGAAGGAGATATTTAATTATAAGAGGATATAAATTATTATAAAGCTTTTGAAATGCTATTATTATAAATTAATTTAAAAAAAGATAAGATTCTAACTCCTAACTATATCGATAAAAAATTATAGAAAGATGTATAAATACAAGACTATATATTTTCCCAGAAATATCCGCAGTTAAACTTCTTGGTGCTGGATATGCAGCAAACTAATATTTAAATAATAAATGAATTAAAATAGAATTTATAAGAAAAAAAAAACCTTAGAATTATTTTGATGTTGTCTGAAAAAATATTTATCAATCTTATACCTTTAGAAATAATGTAACAATCTAATGATCCATTTGACAATGTTGATATCCAACTTGAGAGATTAGACTACCAAATGGTGACTTTTAAGAAAGGATTTGTATACGAGTATTTCATCTGCCTTACTTCAGAAATAATCGGTGATTAATAAGAAATGGAAAAAATTCTTAATAAAATATAAGAATCTTTAGATTAATTAGTATAAGTGAGCAATTTCCTATAGCTTTTTGATTTATTAAGACCATATTTTAAAGCTCAAACGATTGAATAAGCTTGTTTAAACTATGATCTAATCGGGATTTTGAACTAAGAAAATTAGTTATCAGAATTGAATTTTTGCAAAAAATAAGAATTGGTTATAAAATTAAAAGAAAAATTTAAATTTAGTTTGAAAAAATCGCTTACTCTTTTTGTTGAGAGAAAATAAGAAGAATATCTGGAAAAGCAGAGATAGTTAAAATAATTGAAAAAAAAAGCTTTAATAAACTTAAAAAATGAGAAAAAAAATCTGGCTTAAAATAAACTAAAAATGGAATAAATGGAATAGTTAATATAATTTGAGAAAAGAATGAAAAAAAATTTTAAATCAAAAGAATTCTTGCAAGAAGGAAATCTTTGGCAGCAAGAAAACAAAATTTTTTCGTTACTAAAATAAAAAGGAGAATAAGATATTTAAAAAAATATATTCTTCATAAAATATAAGGGAGAAAAAAGACTTGCTACAATTGCATAGATTTGCATGCATTAAAGTGATATCGAAGAAATTGGGAATAGTTTAATTATTTTCGGAGAAAATATTTTGATACGTGAGTAAGATATCTAGAAATTATTAAATCAATAAAAGAATAAAAAAAACATTGACTAGATTTAAATAGTAGTTAATAAAAATCTTTTTCTTGAAACTAATATAGAAATAAATGGTATTTCTGTAATTCTTAAATGCAAACGCTTAATAATTTCAAAAGATATTAAAATTACAACTTCTGGTATGTTTATTCCTTCATATTAATCAAAAACTGCTAAAAGTGGAAGAGATAAAAGAAGAAACTAAGGAATTCCTTCTGGACTTTCGGGTGATGATGGAGTTGGGGGTGAAGCAGGAATAAGCGCGGGACATGTCTGCATTTTAGCTATAAACCTTATAATAGGAAAAGGATTACTGAGTATTTTTGCCTGTGGTTCAAACGGAGAAGATGGCTAAAATGGGGGAGACGGAGATGAAGGAGCAATTGCAAATAATGCACGTGAAGGAAATTTAAATTCTTAGTAATGGTAAGGAAATGATGTAAGATTATTTGAGAAAGGTTATCGCTATAAAATGGCACATGGTGAATCAAGCTAACCCGGATAAAAGGGCGGTGATGGAGGCAGTGGAGGATTGGGCGGTGAAGGTGGAATTAAGGGTTAAATTAAAGTTGAAGAACAAAATAAATGTGTCATCAAATAACTTAAACTAACTTAAAGTACTGATGGATAGAATGGAAATGATGGGAACGGAGGAAAAGGAGGCTATGGTTCAAAATGGGGTCTTCCAGGTTTTGATTGCGGGTAGCAAAAAAAAGTAGGATTTTCTAGCGAAATTTTACTTGATGTCGAAAGAGGATACTAAATGAAGGTTGAAGATGAAGGAAAAAACAGAGGGACAGGTTTCAAAGGGTTCCTTCATTTTGTTAATATTTTAAATTATGGAGCTGGATCAGAATACAAATTTGTCTACTCTAATCATCATCAACTTTCTTAGAATCAGGAATTATAATAATAGCGGGTTAATGGCATTTAAAAACATATAAATTGGAATTATAAAAGAAAATAACCAATAAAACAAGCTAAAGTTGAAGAACTTTAAATGAAGAATAATAATAAATAATAAATTTAAGATCTTAATTAAAATGAATTATAATAATAATAATAGTAAATAGAGCAAAACATCGGAAATCTAAATAATGAAATTATAAATATAGATAAAGAAAATCAAAAAATTAATTAATAGAAAGCAGAGTTGAATGAATTACAATAAAGAGCTGATAAGATCTTTCAATAAAACATTCATCAAAATATGCAGCATTAACACGCGCGTTAGATTGATTTTTGTACCGAAAATCTCGGGTTATAGTAATTGGCCTTTAATATTGAGGACTAGTTTTAAATTAAAAGCGTCGATAATATTGAAGAGCTACTTTTTAGAATTGAATAGTTTAAGGTGTATCAAACCCATCATGTTTATCATACAATTGAACAAAAATTAAAAGAAAAATCTAAGTTTTTCTATTAATAAGAAGATGATAATTAGATAGTTAATGCAATATTCACAATACTTTGCCTAATATATGACGTTATCGAACCTTTGGAAGAAGACGGTGTCATCAGTTAAAATAAACAATATATTTAAAAGTTGATGAAAGAATTGAATATCGCCTTATGTCTACTCAATACTAAATGTCCGGGGCCGAATAAATAAGATAAGGAATTTTTTTACGCAAGAATACATTTTTTATTTGATAATGATGATATTGTATAAACATTAATTAAAAATTAATTAAAAAGTTTTTGGAAAGGGATAAAATTACGCCCAACGGTAAATAATCTAAGTTAAGACTTAGAAAGAATAATTTAATAGTAGGTTAAAATGATTGAAAATAAATTTAAGCGAATAGAAATTTTAATTCCTAAAAATGAATACACTATCAATGAATTTATATTATCAACTCATTTTAAAAATAAAGAGCCAACAAGATTGGATATATAGATCGTTAAAATCATGAATCCTAATTATTTAATAACATCTGAAAATAAATAAGATGATTAGAATAAAATCATATCCGAGCTTATATATATTTTAGCAGAACATCTAAAAGATGCGAAAGAAACTTAAGAAAAACAATAACTATTAAAATTTGTAATTATGAATGGTAATTTTGGGCGCCTTCTCTACAAAATCTGCAATTTTATAATATAATGTTTTTAGATATCTTAAATGATAAAATATTTTTAAAATTTAATTAAAGTGCTAAAATTGATGGACCAGTAGTTAATATTGGAACTAATATAAAAATTAGATCAAATATGCATAATTATTTAAATATAATAAAAGTTATAAGACAAGAATCTTTTATAAGAAAAGGAATAAATTTAATAAACCATAAATTTCAAAGAAATTCTGAAGTTATACATAAAGATTAAATATATTGATTTCACTATTATTAAAGACCTTTTTTAGATATGCTAGGATAACGATTATTAATAAACTCATAATATACATGTTACATACATAGAAATTTATCAAATGTTGTAAGAATAAGACCCAGATTATAAGTAAAAAGTTTAGAATTTTAAAGAAAGTAAAGATGATAATAAAATTATGAGAATAATTGAGAAAATGTGTAAAATATAGGGCAGTTTTTAGATTATTGATTAAAAAAATGAATATTCTTAATAGTAAATTTGCAAATGTTTTGAGATTTAAATTTAAAATATTTAGTTAGAATTCAATTTAACATAAGAAGATATTATGGAATGGATGTAAATAACCACCCCGTTATTTACGTAGTAAAAAAGTTTAAGCTAAGGATTTTAGTAATATTACTTGTTATTGCTTGACAATAAATTTATGACCAGAGAGCAACCAATTGAGTATTTAGCTGTTAGATGTCTCTATTTAGCTGCTTCTGCTGCTTGTTCTGAAGATATAAGATATCTTAACGAAATATCCGATAACAATTATTTTTAAACAAGAAATTTATGTTACGATGAATAAAATAAACCTAGTGAAATGGAAATTAAATTTATGAACAAAATATTTTCAGTGGCTTAATAATAGATTTTAAACATAGTTCGTCCATTAACCTCTAATATAATCAATTTATTACAATAAGCTTAGATTTATAATAAGGAAATGCTTGGTTTGATACGCGAGGCGAGTAAAAATTATTAATTAGATCAATTATAAGAAGATATTGAATCAATAGTCTCATAAATAAATGGAAAGTTATATGATAATGATGAAGAAATTTTAGAAAAATATGAATTATAATTATCCTAATTTATTTATTAAGATAAAAATATTATAAATTCTATGTAGGGAAGATTCATTAGATTATTTATAAAAGTATCAACAATACACGATGAATAAATAATAAAAAATTTATATGAAAAATTGAAATTAAAAATCTAAAATTAAAAATCCGATTTAAAACTACTTGATATTTGGGAAAGATTCTCATTTTTACTTTATTAAATGATAATTTAAAAGAAAATAGAGGTTTTACAGTAGAAATAATATTATCATGAGACTTAATTGTTTTTAAATTAATATTTGATACTTATACATAAATTCGATTTAGATTGGAAAATAGATATATTAAAAAATGAATTTCAAGAAATTAAAGATTTCAATCAGTTTATATAAGATATTCTTTTACGAATGAATCATTATAAAATATTAAATGAACACACTTAGGAATTTATTACTATTATATTAAGTTCATTACAGGATAATTGTAGAATGACTAAATTAAAAAAACTAATTCTCGAAACCTTTAAATATGATTCAAAATAATTTTAAAATCTCTATTTTTCTAAAATAAATGAATTAATGCCATATATATAAAGTGAATTTATTTCACAATAAAATTTGGCTAATTCAATAATTTTTGAAAAAAAATAATTTCAAAATGTAATGAATAATTATGTTGATGATATCCAAGCCATTATATCAATCCAATAGTTTTTTGGCAACCTCAATAATCAAATTGAAAAAAAATTTCCCTAGATTGAAGAAACTTTTTTATTTAGAGAATATTAAGAAAATGGAAATTTGAAATTAAAATTTAGTTCAATCAATGATAATTTAAATGAAATATCATTTGAGGATTTGGAGTAAAATTTGAGGAAAACATATTAGGAGTTTGGATAAACCGATATTTACTAACGTTGTAAAAAATTGTTAATTAAATTAGTGAAAACTTCTATAGATTAAAAGTATATATAAAAAATAAAGTTGGAAATTACCAAATTATAGTAAACTTTAAAATAGACAATTGATAAATTCGATTAAAAATTGATGCAATTTTTAGAAAAAAAATTGAAACTTAATAAAATGGATTTCTAATCAATTTTACAGCACGCTGAATTAATTTTATTTTATTATCTAAAGAGTTAATTAGGATAGTCTTCTAGCATATTATTGTAATCAGATCATATAGAATAATTTTAATAATTGATATTAGACACCTTAAATAACAAAATACAAACCATGAAAAACTTAGAGATTACAATCGACGACATTATTGAATGTATTATTCAATGTGCTAATGAAAAAGTACTGTAAAAATTTAATATGAAAAATGTGAATTAAATTGATCATTCATTAGAAAATTTTGAACAGTTGGATAAAAAGTAGTAAGAACAAGTAGAAAATTTTCTGAATTGCTATTTCCCTACATAAAAAGAAGATTTAACTTACCTAATAAATATAATATAATCCAAAAATAACCCTAAATTGGAATTTTTAGCAGGTAAACTTAATTCTAAATAAAGAAGTGTAAATATAGTAGAAGAATTAGATAGAAATCGTTAGGTATTAAAGTAAAGTGTTGAGGGAATCGAAAAATTTGTATATATAATTTTGTAAGAGGTTGTTGATACTTATGAATTAATCATCTAAGAGGTTTTAGAAAACATAGATTTAAAATTTAAAACATCGATATATAAAATAATTTTATCTGAAATGGAATCTCATTTTTCTATTAAAAATATTTTGGTAAAGGAAATTTAAAAATATCAATTAAAGCATAAAATTATCGAATCATATTTCTAAAAAGAAATAGGCCTGCGTTCTGTTTTTAATAGTGACCTAAATGAATTTATTAGATAATATCATTAAGATAAACAATATATTTTAAATTCTGAAGAAATTAATTGCAAAGCTCTCATTTTATTTTATTAATAATATCTGATTGCCCTAAAAGAAAAGATTGATTCTAAATAAATTGTTAGAAATACAGAGATAATCTAAAATTAGATACTTATTTTTATTGAAGAAATTGCAGACATTACAGGTGATTTTATGGATTAAGGAATGATTGATATAATATTTTTATTTTTTAAATAAGAAGATGATGATGAATTTTTATATTAATAAATTAATTTTTCTATGGAATTCTATTATAAATTATTGAAAAACAACTGGAAAAAGCTTAAGTACACAGAAAACATTTTAAAATTTTATAAGTTTTTGAAATAACGATATTAGAATTTTAATTAAACGTTTAATACTGATACTGAATCCTAAGAACTTTATTACTATTTAATTTAAGTGATTTATAAATAAGAAAGTATTTAAATGAGAAATTCAAAGTTAAATGATATGTAAGTTGATCTATCAATGTATTTAACACGATCATAAATTAAGATTGATTTTTAATCTTAGCTTGAGGAATTTTAAAATATCAAAATATATATGGCGACAGAATTTTAGTCCTCCGCAATAATATTAATTATTAATTAATAATTATAAGAATTATTTTATAAATATAAGAAGGACGATTAATTATTGGCTCTGAAATCTCTTACATTTAAATTCTTATTCAGAATTATCAATTCTAATGATAATATTAGTGGTTTTTTAATTAGAATTTGGTCAAAACTAGATTAAAAATAATATTTGATGAGTTAGCACATTTTTACAAACAATTTTTACTAGCTAATATTAGAAAAAGTAAATTAATACTAAGACAATTTTCAATAAATAAATTCTTTTAATCTGTATATTACAGAATTTATAATAAATTATTTTCAAGAATAAATACAATAAAATAAAAATAATAAAAATTTCTTAGCTTAATTAACTTTTTATCTCGCACATTCCATTGAAGAGTAAGAATGGGGACATATTTTAAATGATTTTTCTTCTGCCGAAATTCATTCTCAAATACTTAAAAATCTGCTTAATCCTAAAAATTAAACTTTAGAATGGGGACCAGTTTTATAAGATCTGATATTCTAAAAAAGTTTGATTAAAGACTAATTTTTCGGATGCATGAAAAAATCCAACATGCTTTAATCACATAACATAAAAAATTTTGATGAAACAATAAATGTAATTGATTTGATAGTAAAAGGATGCCTTAATAAAGAATTTGTGCCTAATTTATTTAAAATGTTTCATATTTTGGCTCTTAAATTCAACTAAATTTACTCTGAAATGGATTTATCAAGTATACTTGGCATTTTAAATATGTCTTCGATAATATTAAAAGAATCCAAATATTTTATTGAGAAAATAAGTAGCATTATAAGAAATTCTCAGTCAGTTGAAGAAATTATTCAAGGTGTAGGATGTCTTTAATTTGAATTGATAATTTAACAAAATTTCAAAAAACAATTGAAAAATGAAGATAATTTACCTGAATTATTAAATTTATTAAAAAAATGTTTTAGACAGACATTCTAATTTGCCAATCAATTTTGCCAAATTATATTAGAAAATCCAAACTCAAAAATTTAATTAACAGAAATTAAAGAAATTTTAGATATTTGTTAATAAAATAAAAATAAATTCCAAGATAGATAATTCAGTGATATTTTGATATCCAATCTACTTTCTGAAATAAAGTGGAAAATGGAATCAACTATTTTTTAACTTGATGAAACTTAGTAATTTGACAAATAAATTCTCTAAATGTAGAACATTTTATTCTTAAAAAACTTCAAACATTATAAGGAACTATGTGACTGCAAACTTTCATATAATTATTTCGCTAACAAGCTATACTGGTAGTTTATAATGAATAGTTACAATTAAAAAGCAGATGATTTGAGAAATATTAATAATCCAACAAATCCTGTTCTCATTCTCAGTAAGAAGACAGTGTTAAAATTGAATGAAGAAGGGATAAATATCGATTCTTTTTGGAAATTTAATTGTTAAAACAACTATAATCCATTATAATGGCGGGGTAAGGTGGAGGAGCTTTCTCGGGTAGAATTAATCGAATTAATGAATGAAAACAGTATGAATACAAATTATATTAATCTAAATTTATAAGAGTAATTAGAATAAATTAAACAAAATTTTGATTAACCGTCATAACTATTAATTAATAATAAGGCTAAAATTAGAGATTTCGATAAAAATGACATAATGAAATGGATAAAAGAATTTAATTAAAGTAAATTGGCAAATGGTGAAGCCGCAACATATATAAATTAAAATTTAAGTGAAGTAATTGCTATTATATCTTAGGGAGTTCATCTTATTAATGAATATTATCCTAGGGATACTTAGTTGTTAGCTGTTTTACTATTTTATAATAAAGAATTTGATAAAGGTCTTTGTGGATAAATATCTACAGGAGAGGGAAAATCTATTATTGTTTCCATGCTTGCTGTACTCTTAGGTCTTTAGGTAAAAGCAGTAGATATTTTGACAAGTTCAAGTGTGTTGGCCATCCGAGATTCAGAAGAACAGGAAGAATTTTACTCAGTGTTTGGCTTTTCTTGTTCAAATAATTGCGATAAGTTATGCGAATAACCGGGATAAGTTGGCAACCAAGAAAGAACGAAGAGATACGAAGAAAATAAAATTATTTATGGAGAAGTATCCACATTTTAACGAGATATTTTACTTACGATCTTTTATGAAGAAGGTATGCTTAATTTTCGGGGATAATAAAGTATTATAGTTGACGAGGTTGATAGCATGCTTCTTGATAAAAGTGATGTAGTTCTCTATCTTTCTCACGAAGTAGAAGAATTGAAACATCTTAGAATCATATTCCACGAAATCTGGGATTTGGTACTCTAAATGCCGGAGGATGATATTAAAGAAGAAAAAAATATGTGTATTTCTAAGATACATACTTAATTAGAAGATAAATAAAATGAAAATTATGCTGGTAATTTTATATAATATAATTTTAGTTCCTTCAACTTTAAATAAAATGAAAGAATAAAAACTCAATACCTGGATAGAAAATGCAGTCAATGCAAGATTCATGAAAAATGGTGAAGAATATATACTCGAGAGCGGTAAAGGAAAAATAACGATTATGGATAACTCCACAGGTGTTGAATAAGTAAATTCGCATTGGAGCGACGGACTTCACATTTTTTTACAAATGAAGCACAAGATGCCACTTACATCGGAATCCCTCAAAGGAGTTTTCATGTCTAATATTGCATTTTTTAAATTATATGGGACTAATCTTTATGGCCTCACTGGCACTCTTGGTTCTATAGCTGAATAAAAACAACTTTTAAATGTCTATGGTTTCTAGTTTTTCTGGCTTCCACGATGTTGTCGTTTTATGTTGTAATAGCTTCAACCTATTATGGTGACTGGAGAAGATAAATGGAAGGAATCTGTTAAAAATGAGACAGATATATGCAATAAAATAGGCCGCCCTTGCCTTATATTAGTTGAAAATATTAGCAGTGCTCAAATATTATCAACATATATGGAAGAATAAGGAATGAGAGTGAGAAAATATATTAGTTCTTATGAAGAATTTACAACTGAAAATATTGAAGAAAAGGAAATTATTGTTGCAACAAATTTGGCTGGCAGAGGGACAGATTTAAAAATTTCTAAAAATTCGATACAAAATGGGGGATTGCATGTAATTCTTTCTTTCCTTCCACTCAATATCAGAGTGGAACAGCAAGCCTACGGTAGAGCTGGTCGAAAAGGATAGCCTGGAAGTTATAGATTTATAATATAATCTCCTTCTCACTGTAATGTATAATTTATGTTTGAAGACTATGTCATGATCAGAGATGAAATGGAAAATAAACGACTTAAGTTGATCGAGTAAGATAACCTACCAAAACTTAGCTTAGAATAAAAGCTTTTTGATAAATTTTCTGCATTATACAAGTCCATTCTGGCTATATTAAAAACTTAAAAGTTTTTCGAAAGATTTGGAATTGTAAAGAATTTCGATTGGTCGAATATCTCTAAAGAATT
>Ga0209107_10002054_pt1 | contig 11192 bp, 7 predicted proteins | sample LakErihyJuly2011_2_FD_187460 | JGI IMG/M metagenome (GOLD analysis project Ga0209107, IMG submission 187460) | Freshwater microbial communities from dead zone in Lake Erie, Canada - CCB hypolimnion July 2011 (SPAdes) (version 2) | ecosystem: Environmental > Aquatic > Freshwater > Lentic >... | reverse complement strand
ACAATCTAAGGATATCAGCATCACCCATATTCCTATTCGAATAAAAGAAGATGGAAATTGGAGTCTTTTAGACATCAAAAACGGTAAAATTCTTTTTGAAGGAGAATTTAAGAAAAAACCGTCTATCGTTACTGAAGGCGTATTCATTACCAGCAATGAAGATGGTAAAATATTTTACAACAAATTGGTTGACGATAAAAAATACAACCAAATTGCGGGTCCTTTTAAAAAGGGAGAAAACTTTACGGAAGGCATCGCTATTGTATGCAAAGAAGATGATTACGTTTCTGCCATAAACATTAAAGGCGAAGAAATTTTTAAACTTAAACCACAAAGCGGCACTGAATTTCTTAATGTTGGACAATGCTTTAACGGAATGATCAGGTTCCAAGACCAAAATGGTTTTTATGGATTCCTAGACAAGGAAGGCAAAATAGCCATTCGAGCTCAGTTTGATTATGCAGATGACTTTAATAAAGAATATGCCCGTGTAGCAAAAAACATCAAAGACAAAGATAAAGTACAAATTATCGATAAAGCAGGTAAAACAATTTCTGAATTAGACCAATCATTGATAGGGAATCTTGATGGTGACCTTATCGCCTACTCAAACTCTGACGATGAATTTGGTGTAATGGAAATAAAAGATGATAAAGATAAAATAATTTCAGCTAGCAGTAAATATGAGAGGATCTTATTAGACCGCAACGATATTTTTTATTCATCAGATGACGAATGGGGTTTGTTGGACAACAAAGGAGAAATTAAAATCAGAGCCAAGTATGCGCTATTGTCAAAATTAACTGAAGACAAATACCTTGGTGTAAAGATTGATGGCAAAAATGGTAAAGATGTTAAATATGAAATATTAAACAAAGATGGCGACGTACTTAAGTCTGAAGATGTAGACTATGCTTTAAGCTTACACAATGGCAATATGCTGGTAACCGATGGGAAAGACATTGAAATAAAAAATGAAAATGGGGAAACCGTGGGCGACGCAGTATTTAAAAAATTAGATGGATATGATGATGTTGAAAGAATTCTGCTAGGTAAATCTAATTTTACTGAATCAGAATATTTTGATTGGGACAAAATCACTTCATCTTTAAAAGAAATAACCTCACAATCAATGTTTGGTATTCCGATGTCAGCAAATTGCACAACCGTTGATTCCAAACTAAAGAACCTATCTAATAACAACACATCATCTGAGGAGAAAACCGTCTCTAAAGGACTTGCCCATTATGGCGTTTCAATCGGAATGGTCTATGATGAACAATTGTATATTGGATCAGGGTATAAAGATGATAGAAAAAAATCAAGCGAAGAAGCAACTTCGACTGATGCTAATAATACAAGTGATTACGATAATTCCGCTGCCGCTGTTAATGAACCTGCAGTTTCAGACATTTCAGACAATGCTAAAGATTGGACCACATACCAAACGGTGTTATCCGAATCCATAGCTGCAGGTAAAAACAGCAACATCAATGTGGCATTTACATTTGATGATTACATTAAAAAGTCTATCACCGAGCAAGTCTCCGTTACCAGCTATGGATATACCTATTATGATACTAAAGTTGTTGGCTATGAAAAAAACAACCAAGCAAAAATATCTTATGTGCAAATTACTTTTTCTGTGGATAGCGAAAAGCAAGAAAAATTACAAGAGTATTTAGAAGACTTTTTCAAAAAAGGCAGTTTTAGACCAAATGACAATCAAAATGGATACAACACCTCATCTTATGGACGAGTATTCACAGATAGTGAAAATAATTATTGGGCCTTTAAAGACAATACCATCACTTTCCAATCAGATCTAATGTCTGCATATTAAATTAAATAGCTACAAACTCAAACTTATCAAACAACAAATGCGTATAATGTGCATTTGTTGTTTTTGTTTTTTATGAAACATAACGGCAAAATAAAACTAATCCTAATGGTGGTGTTTGTATTTTTACATACAAATATCTACGCACAGGCATCAATAAACTTAGAAACTTTAATTGGATTTAAAAACAGAGGCAGAGATTACACCAATCTTAGTTTAACTAAAACATACTCATGGCCTTCCGTTATTGGCCCATATTCTGGCTACCAACAATTTGGAAATATTGGTTACCAAAATAATACCTATAATTCCTGGCAGATCCGATTTCAGGTTAAAACCAATAATGGGCCTGCTGAAATTGTTCAAAAAATAGTTTTGTATGAATTGCCAAATAAGCAAATCATATTACAATATTCTACCAATAGCGAAAATGCTTACCAGCAAAAAGTTGCTAATCTAAATCCAAATAATATTGTCGTAAATCCAAGTGAGGACTTATTTAACCTAGGGGTAACCTACAATTTACCCGGCCGTATTTCGGTAAATACGAATGAGAGAAAAGACCAATATTATGAAAGCAACAATGAATTTTTAATCACAATTTATTCAACCGGCATTGTAAGCAACTACAACGCAAAATTGGCTTGGAATGAATTGGAACGAAATGGCTATGCCGAAGATGATTTGAGAGATTATATTAAAAATTACCCTTATGCAGACAACATACAAGAAGCTAAAAAGAAATTAGAAGAAACCGTATATCTTTCTGCAGTTTATCAAAATACAATAGAGTCGTATGATGCGTTTATCAATGAATTTAAATCATCAAAATACTTTGATGATGTTGTTAGGCGAAAAAAAGAAATTGAATTTGAGCGGTTATTAAATTCCAACGATTTGAATGAACTGAATTTAGCCTATTCTAATGAAAGCAACCAAAGCCGCAAGCAGTTGCTATTTAATGCAATACATAAGATAAAGTATAACTTATTAAATGATAGCTTATCACAACTGAATCAAATAAATGATAAAATATCTCTAATTAAAAAACGCATAAATGCATTTAATGGAAGTGAATATTTTGAAATATTCCAAGAAAAAATAAACCAATATGAATTTGAAAAACTGCCTGCAAGCAGTGAACTTAAATGTCAAGAATATGATTATTATTTAAAAGAGTATCCTAAATCTAAATACATAAATGTAGTCAAAAACAAGTTGCTGGAATGCAATACACTAAAAACAAATAGAGTTTTAGTAGATTCATTAAAAATCTTGTTAAATACTGCAGTATTAAAAAATCAATACCAAGAAATTATTAGATTGGGAAACGCCGTAATCAAAGTGTCGAAATTGAATGAGAAGGAAACCACGATACTTGTTGAAAAGACCTCAGAATTATTGAAATTTATTATTGAAAGACGCAGCAAGAATTATGATGTTGCAGCAATTGATCCGAACTACTATACTTCACAAAAAATTCAATTAAAAGACCTTGTATTCAAAGAATCTAGCAATTTGAGAAATCTGAATATTAGTTCTAATATTGAAGTGCAGTATGATACATTTGGAAAAGTATCAACATATTTTTTGAATAATTCAAGCAAGGATTTAGAACGAAAAATAACTAAACCCTTAAATGCAATGTGGAATCATGAAGTTTTTCAGAAAAACAATTATCCAATAATGGCTAAATCTGATTTATCTTTTAATTATTCAAACTCCTATACTGAATTTAAAGTCAAAAAACTTAAAAATGGAACATTTGAATTAACAGAAAACATTGGTCTAAATCCGGTTCAAAGAAGAGCCCTGAATGATTTAATTCAATCTGCATCAAATTACAAACCTGGCATTTACAAAATTGGGTTAGATCAAACAAAATTTAATTTAGAAAACAAGAATGCTTATACCATTGCAAATTACAAGTCATTCGGTGGTGTGCTATCTGCTGTCCCAAGTATTTTAATTCCAGGTTTAGGAACAAAACTCGTTACAGGTAAAAAAGGGAAAGCATGGATTAGTGTTTTAAGTTATGGATTAGTTGGTGCAGGCATCTATTATTATAGTCAATACAAAACCACCTATGATTTATATCTCTCTGCGACAAGTCAAAGCGAAAAAGACAAACTGTACGAGCAAGCAAACACTGAATATCAGAGCAGTTTGAGTTCATTTGCAATTGGTCTTGGCATATATACAGTTAATTTAACCTATGTCATATTCAAAGGCACAAGCAATACATTAAGGACAATTAAACTTAATAAAAAATATCAGAAAGTTAATGTCGAAATTTAAGAATCATAAATCGAAAAACTAGATAGCTATAATGAAAAAAACAACCCTCGTATTCACTTTTATTGTCTTGTTATTTGCTTGTAAAAAAGAGTTCCCAAAATGGAACTTAAAAAAGAACATTTCAACACCTAAAATTAGTACAAATAATGTTATACAAATAACTAATATTTCTGCTCAAATTGAATATGAAATTATTTCAAACGGAGATGCCAACATAACCAAGTGTGGAATTTGTTGGAGTTTGTCGGCAAATCCAAGCACATCTGATGGCCATACAACAGAGATCAATGAAGTTGGCAAATACATAAGCACAATTATAAATTTGGTTCCAAATACTACATATTATGCTCGTGCCTACGCAACCAATAGTGTAGGAACAGCATACGGAAATCAAATCAATTTCACGACGACAAATAGCAGCAATTCGATACCAACTTTATCGACTTCCAATATCAGTGGTGTTACTTATAATAGCGGTATCAGCGGCGGTAATATAATATCCGATGGAGGTTCAAATATCTCAAAACGCGGTATTTGTTGGAGTACAACTCAAAATCCAACTACTTCAGATTACACCACCGATGATGGATCTGGAATAGGTTCATTTTCTAGCGTACTTACTGGTCTTGATCCCAATACAACGTATTTTGTTAAGGCATATGCAACAAATAACATGGGTACATCTTACGGCAATCAAATCAGTTTTACGACATCCAATGTAAGCAATTCTGTTCCTACTATTTTTACCACAAGTGCTAGCAGTATTAGCAGTAATAGCGGTGTAAGTGGTGGTCTCATAACATCCGATGGCGGTGCAACAGTTTCCCAACGCGGCGTATGTTGGAGTACCATTCAAAATCCTACAATTTTTGACAACACAAGCAATAATGGAACAGGAACAGGCTCTTTTACAAGTTCACTAACAAGTCTTAATTCTAATACGACTTATTATGTTAGAGCTTATGCTACTAACAGCATAGGCACATCATATGGCAGTCAAATTAGTTTTACCACATCAATGCCTGCCGCTACCTTTGTTGGGAGTAATAACTGTTCTTCACTTAGTGGTGTAAGTTCTTCATTCCGCTATTGGAATGGCACATCATACACTTATGCCCCATGGAGTATTTCAAATTCAGGTTATTCAGGGTCATGTTGGGTTGCTCCTGACCCAAATAAAACATCAACAGCAAATGGTACCCATTACGTTCAATTCAATAGAACCTTCTCAAAAAATGGTTATATAGAATTCTGGGTTAATACCTCTAACCCTGGATATAACAATCTAACACCAAACATTTATATAGATGGTATAGCTCAATCTAGCCCAAGCATGGTTGGTGGACAAACATCTTCTTTCTATTTTATGCAAGTTAAATCATCCAATATATCTGCTGGAACCCATTCAATTAAAATTGAATTCAATGGTGCCAATTATGTATTTAAAATTGATGAAATAGCTTTTTTTGAAAATTAATGGTTGTTGTAGAATTTTTATTTATTAACAAACGTCAAAAGCTTTAAAATCCATTCAAGCGCTAAAAAAATACTACCATTGGATTTTCTGATGATTCCGTTAAAATAGAACTTTATAATTTCATGAATTAACTTTTACCAACTATTTTAAAAAAAAGGTCATTTTTAATTGATTACCATTCAATAAAATTTAACTAATAAAACAATATTCAGAAAAGTAATTTTAAAAAACCATGATCATTCAAAATTAAAACTAGATTAAGCCGATATAGAATAAATCATGAAATCAGAAAAAACAATTCATTTACAATAATTTTAGTGTAGGCCATTATAATAAGCTGCATGCAAAATAATTCAAAGGAAAAATTATCCGATAAGAACAATTCTTTGACTGATAGTATCGGATGTTATAAAATTATTCAAACTAATTCTTAAGCGGCAATGCCAACTTAAATATTTGACGATAAACAGCTATTATCTGAAAGCTCCAAATAATCAGCAATATTAGGAAACTGCTCAATAAAACATAAACATTTAGAACTTTAGGTGCCTCGAATCCAAAAGTTTCAATCAAAGCATTTGTTTGAGATTTTATAAATACAAGCACAATGACATTTATGGCATAAACAAGAGCTAATACAAATGCAATTTTATAAGCATACCATTGAATTATTTTATGGTGAGAAAATCCTAATTTTAATAGTGTTTCAATTTCAAATTTTGATCTAGTAATTGACAATTGAATATACAATATCAATGAACTAACAGATATGACAATCATGATTGCGCCAAAAAATGCAATTATTGATAATATGGCCTGTAATAAGTTGGCGATTTTACCATTTTTGAGCAACTCGCTATTTGCCTCATACCCCTTTTTTTCAATATAATTTTGGACATTTGAGAGCTCATTGTTTTTAGCTTCAACAATCAAACGCAATGATTCATTATTGTATTGACTCAGTCCATAAATTTTATTTGCATATTCCATAAAAGTATAGGGAACAAGAACAGAAGTAATTCTATTTGAAAAACCTACAATTTTACCTTTATAAACAGAATTGCCTCCGATTCCTCTTATTTCAATTTTGAAATTAGCCAATTTAATGGTGCTTTTAGAAATTTGAGGTAAACCTCTACCAGGCGCGTAGTTAAAATTATATAAGTTGATAAAATCATTCGGAAGAATTATAGGAATTTCATCCACTTTAGTATTCCAGTGCCAATCTTTGGGCTTAATGTCAAGAAAATCATCATCAACGCTTTCTAAAAACAAGTCAGTTCTTATTTCCGTATAGGTATTTTCAATTGGAAATTGAATTGATGCCTGGGCTTCAAATTTATTGGTTGTAAACTTGCCAACCTTTTTAAAACATGGATTAGATTCAATCTCCTCAATCTCGCTTTCAGTAAATGAGCTATTACCAATATTGAAGGTATTAAGTAAGGAAATCTTTTTATTGATAACTAAAAATTGACTGCCAATGGCTTGTTCAGAACCCTGAATTATATTTTTAAAATCTGTAAATAATTGAGATGAGGTTAATATTAACAAAAAACCCAAGAAAACTCCAAAAATCGCACTTATCAATTGACTGATTTTTTGAGTTTTATAGAGAATTTTAGAAATTAGGTTCATGCTAAATTGTAATTAGTTCAAAACCAGACATCAGATCCTTACTATTTAATGAAGTCATTATAATACCTGCATTTTGGGATTTCGCTTCATTGATAATTAAATCGATAGCTACAGAGGTATTTACTTCATCTAAATGACTAAAGGGTTCATCCATTACCAACCATTTAAACTTTCGATTCAAAGCTCTTAAAATAGCCACCCTTTGCATCTGGCCATGTGATAATTTGAAAATAGGCTGGTCCAATTTGTTTAAAATACCAAGTTTTTCTGCCCATTCTTTTACTTTATTTTTATTTAACTCGATTTCACTTTTTGATATTTTTTTTGTTGAACCTTGATTTTGAATTTCTAAGGGCAAAAAAATATTTTCAAATCCACTCAATTGAGGAAACAATAGTAGGTCTTGAAACACAGCGCTGCATCCATATGAACGCCATTCACTCCATTGCTTATACTTAAATTTAGCAGCATTAATTTCTCCGATAAATAAGTCCCCATTGAAATCACCACGGGTTCCAGTTATGATGCCAACAACTGTTGATTTTCCTTTTCCAGAGGGCGCAATAAGCTGATACCAATTACCACATTCAAAAGCAAAATCACTTTTAAATATACTCTTCTCCAAATGAACCTCAATTAAAGGTTTTGGAATAATGTTAGCAAATCTAATAGAGGGTTCTTTAGCGCTATTTAGCATCTGAGACTAATTCATCAATAGCTAAAATCATTCTCATGAGACTATTTTGATCATTCTCTTTTTTCATATGTAAACCTATTCTAGTCGATTTGAGACTGCCGTCAAATGAAAAAGAAGAAAAATTATCCATGAATTTTTTTGCCATTTTGTACTCTTTATCTGATTCTCCGTTATTGCCAAAGAGAGATTGAATTGGTTTGCTGCCATAATTATCAAAATCTAAACTAACATAACATGCAATTGGATTTTCTGAAAACAATTTTTGAAGATCCGGATTTATTGAATTAGACCATTTATTGTTCTGTTCAATCTCCTTAGCTGCAGCTTCGTCATTGGTAATTATTAGTCTATCATTTATATGCAAGCAATGAATGTCTCCGTATTCGGTGTTTGTAGGCACTACTATTTTGTTCCCAACCGGTGTAATTTTGCCTTCACTCAATTCGGATATCTTTGCAATCATCTTATCATAAACATTTGATTCTTTGATACCAATTTGAATACAATAAGTTGGAACAGGCTTTGATACCATGCGAGTTAGAAGGTCATAATCATCAATGTATTCGTTATATTCATAAGTTGTTTCCTCAACGTCTTTCATTTTAATTTCAGTAATGGCCATTGAAATATTTCCATTTAAAAGATTTTTAATTTCTGACTCGCTTAATCCAATATTTCGTTCTAATTCTGATATACTTTCATCGTATTTTGGAATGGTTTTTAATATATTGAAGACTTCTTTCATGTTAATAACTGCTGTTATTCCCATTAATAATTTACCATTCGAAGATATATAGTCGATTGCTTTGCTATCCAGTCCTTTTTCTCCTAGTATATTGAATTCCTCAGTCTTGCTCTCATCTTTAAAAAACTGCATACCATCTATACTTATGTGATTTGTATTGAAATTAAGCACAAAAGTTGATCCTTCTATATTGTTAGAGAAATCTTTGATTTTTTTAGGGTAAATGTTATCTAAATTTTGATTTTCAATCTCTTTTTCAATTAATTTATTAATGTTTTTGTAGTTAATATAAAGACTTGCATCGCCTCCTTTATCCTCTGATTTTACGTAAGACTCATTTGACAAAATAGATTCTTCACTTTCTTGATTTAACAAACGCTTAGATTTAGATAAAGACGCCTCATTACCGTAATAAATGACACAAGCATCTTCATTCCATACTATTGACATTTTGGTGTTATTGTCTTCCTCAGAGGTATAAATAAATAAATCATCAGAGGTTTTATATTCTAGGTTCGCATCTGAGGCAACTTTTTCAATAAAATCTTTGAAATTATTTGCATCTGATATTCCTAAAACCACTCCTACATTAGATTTGTCATCATTTAATTCGGCAAACAAATACATATTGTCTTTGAAGGATATACCTGATTTTAATGGCTCTTTAAACAACTTTGCCATGTCTATGCCACCTTCATCCATTTGATCAACCATTTGGCTGTAAGACTTCATGTTTTCAATCTCATCAAAATCTAATTTACCAGCTAAAGACATAGGGTTTATTTTAAGAACAGCCATAGCATTTTTAGGGAGATATTTAGATAAATTGGATTTTCTAAACATAAAAAACCATACAGATCCAGCTGTTAAAAGAACAACCGAAACCACGACGGTTATTATAATATTTCTTTTATTCATAACTTCAAAAATAAGAAATTTATTTGTTACACAAAAAATATGTTCAAAAGTAATGGCCCCCCTTTGCGAGAGACTCCACTTTGTTGCGTCACCCTGTAATAGAAACTTCCTTCATCATTTCCATAACAGGGCAAAGCGAAACAGGGTAAGAGTGTAAAAAAAATGACAGAGTTGCAACAATGGTTGACCGAACCTCAAGAGAGACCGAGATAATAAAACGAGCGAACATAAAATCCAAGCAAACAAGCACACGAATAAGAAATAAACTAAGTTTAAGAAATAATTGCAATTAAAACGTGAATTCAGCATGCATGAAGCTTATAGAATCTCACGCGTATCAGCAAAAGCTACAAAACTTAAAAATGGCGATTTTAAAAAAACCGAAAGTACAAATTTTATACCTTGGAATAAAACGATAAATTGTAATATTGCACTTTATGGATTTAAGTTCAAAAATCAATTACAAAATTTTTTTCGAAACACTCGCCGCAGGGAGTATTGTGTTTAGTATTATTTGGTCTATACAAGTTCAGAAAAAACAAGACAAGTGGCAAAAGAATGTTGAGACCTTGCATGCACTTGAAAGCAGAGACCGTTCTCATATGAAGAACATAAGCCCAAAAATTAAAAATATTCAAAACAGCGACAGCCTCATCAACTTGATTGTTTCAGATAGTTCGCTTAAACACGAAATCCGTGAACAGCTACTCATCTATGAAGACATCAGTATAGGAGCCAATATTGGCGTATATGACGATGAAGTTATAACTCGATTTATGGGTCGTACCTTCATCAATTTCAACCAAAAGATGAAGCCATATATCCAGTACTTAAGAACAAAAAACAATACCCCAAATACCTATATCGAATATGATATATGTGCAGAAAGATTGAATAAGACAGGCCGTTAAAGCCTACTTTGAATAACAGCATTCAAAGTGTTATAAAAAATTTTAACCCTCTTTAAATAAGTCGCAATGGCAATTGGGGCATGAATCTCCACTAGGCTTGCATAACCTCACTCTTTTTAAAAAACACCCTACTCTTAATTTTATGCCGCTTAATGATGCCTTCCTTACGCCATTGATTAAGCGTTACTAGAGACACACCAAATAGCTTAGCGACCTCTGTCCGTTTCAACAAAGTGTCTTCTTCTATTTTATCTTGTTCTTGCGCTGTATTGGCGTCTTTTATGCAATCTTCAATGATTCGCTTTAACTCCTCAATGTCCAATGTTACAATTAGTCTTTTTTCCATAAATATTTAATTACAACAAAATTAAGACTGATATTTTTAAAGCATTGCCGACTTTGCCGAACGGCTTCATTTTCCGATTTTTGAAAAAACTGTATCCAATTTTGTATCCACTTGAGTGAATGTGGGTGTGAAAAACATCAAAATTAATTCTGCAAATTCTTAATCATTGAATACAAGATTCGTGATAGTTCATCTGCATTTTTTAATTGCGATTGGTAATAAAGCTCATTGATTTTCTTTTCCTCATGAAGAATATCCAGTATCGCAATACATTCATATAATGAAGCTCTTGCGGTAGTGTAATAATTTTTTCTGTCAGCTT
>Ga0209107_10002053_pt1 | contig 11193 bp, 29 predicted proteins | sample LakErihyJuly2011_2_FD_187460 | JGI IMG/M metagenome (GOLD analysis project Ga0209107, IMG submission 187460) | Freshwater microbial communities from dead zone in Lake Erie, Canada - CCB hypolimnion July 2011 (SPAdes) (version 2) | ecosystem: Environmental > Aquatic > Freshwater > Lentic >... | reverse complement strand
CAATATTTTTATTCATCAGTCTGTGAACATTTCTGTGCAATGTTTGGTTCTTGTTTTTTTGATATTTGTTTCGTATACAGATTGAAAATTGTAATTTGGTTCTGCAATCCATCGGAAATTATCATCAAATGTGCCTGAATGAATCCAAGCATGAATAGCGGAGAGATATGTGCTGGGAATACCACTTCGAATCAAATATATTTCCACTACATCAAGAGGTTGATTGTATTCGTGGCGGATAAATCTGATTTTCATATGTTGAAGGATATCCCTTATTTCATTTTCTGAATAAGGGACTTCCACTCTAGTGATGAAACTACTGTTCCACGCTAAGTTGCAAATAGCCAAGTGTACAAAATGAGAAGCTATCTCCATTTCATAGGCATTATTAAGGTCTATCATATACCGTTATTATATCACTTCCAAAGGAATATGGTTTTTAACACGCATGACAGGATAGGTATTGAAACCTGATTCGTTTTTTTTACCTGTATCTTCAAAATGCCCACAGTCGATAAGGTCTTTGTAAATTTCCCAACAATCACTTCTATTAAAATGAAACTCTCTTGGTTCCAATTCTACGTCAGGAAGATTTGTTGTCAATCTAGCCCAAGGAAACCCACCTTGTATTAATTGAATAGCAAGGCGACCATTTGGGTACTTTAAAAATTTTGCATCGAGCCAACCAAATTTTGTTTTAAATCCGAAATCCATGTTATCCTCCCAATTGTCTGATGATAGTGCTAGGGTCAAATGACGAATCCCAAAGTTGCTTACTGGATGTTCGCAATGTGTGAATACCATTTACATGAACATCATAAACTTTGGTGAAAAAATACCAATGCTTGAAATCAAAATAGACAAACTTGGTTGTCTTGTCTACGAAATAATGGCTTGCTGGTGGAATCATGTCTCATTATATCAAATATCAGATATAGTGCAAATTAATTAAATATTTGCTCATTCTCAAATACAGGGGTATACATATACCCCTGATAAAATGATTTAGCAAAAAAATACCCCAAGATTGCTCCTGGGGGTTGATTTTTAGAATTTTAGGGTAGCTGGTTTTAAACCAAAATTCCAAATATTTTTCTTCTTAGGAGAATGAAGTTTTGCATTATTACGAAGATTGATGCTCTCTTGAAATACATCTTCAAGACGTTTTACAAAATTACCAACACGCTCAGCATCATCAATCAAACCTAGTTTGAGATATTCGCATTGCATACTTTTCCACGACATAATCTGACATTGCATACTATTTGTGTTCTCATTTGCCACAGTGTAAATCAATTCCATTTTCTTCCTCCTTGAACAATATACCAGAAACACCACGCCAAATCAAGTATTTTTTAAATATCATTCACAAAATATTCTTTGTATTTTGCATTCATGAATTTCCACATATTATCAAAGGATGATTCAATGATTAATAAGTCTATATCATTAAGTACACAATGATTGATATCAAATATTCCAATAGATGTTTCAAGTTGAACACTTGGAATATAATCTACATAGTTGTAATTGATATTTGAAATTTCTGGATATTCATAAATATCAATTACAAATTTAATTCCAATATTATCAACAACAGTTTTTTGCCAAAGTGCAAGACAATGGGGTTTGAGAAGAGCAGGGAATTTTTTATAGCCTGCTTCTCTTAATGACTCATGGTCAATTTTTGTTAGTGTAGTCATTATTAGTTACCTTTGGTGAATCTGCAAACGGGTCACCAACTTTATCCTGTTCATTGAATTGCTTTTCAAGCATTGCCATTTCTGACACAAGTTTTGCAAGGTCTTTGGCAATCCACGCCAACTGTTGTTCTGGTGTTGCAGTCTTAATTTTAAAAGCGGATGTCACACCAAATTGAAACTCAGCATGTCTAATCGCACACCCCACAAGGTATTCTGGATATGTCATCGTTCTATCTCCCTTACACCAATAGTATATAGTAAGTGGAACTGTAAGTCAAGAAAATATATTTATTTGCTCAAATAAAAAATCAGGGGTATGAATTTACCCCTGAAAAACAAATAAAGCAAATAAAAACCCCCAAGAAAATTCTTAGGGGATTTTAGCTGAAACATAGGAGTTCTGATTTGTGATTGGCTGGAATTCAACCAGTACGGAACACAAGGGCAGTTCTTTCGATGGTCTCTGCCTCCGATGATGCCCGTGTCTCAATGAGAGCATAGCACCCAATCACAAATCGTTTACTTGGATAGATTGTTTGCGTCAACCATCTCCAAGGTTTCAGTAAAAGATTGTGGACTTAACCACTCCAAGGTTGCTACCCTTGTTTGTATCTCGCAATAGATACTAGCCGTTCTGGTCTTTTACTGGAATGCGGATTCTGACCCACATCAATATATTACAGGCAAATCTTTAGGATGTCAAGGCAAAATCTTGAAAAATGATATTAAGGTTTTTCCAATCTTCATTTTTTGCATAAGTGTAATACCAATTGCCATCTTTGTATAGATAGATAAAATCCAAAAAATTATACATGGCAGAAAACAATTCATCTTTAGATGTTATTACAGAATTTACTTGAGATTCACCACGGTCTCTCTTGTAGAACACTGTAACATTTTCTTCAGCAGAATCAAAAGAATGTGTTTCACCAGATGGATGAATCTCTGGTGCAAGGTATGACATATCACCAAAACTTAACAGGTCTTTGATTTTCTCAATTTCATTGTAATTTTCAATGAGTGTTTTTCCTACTCCGGTAGGATATCCATCCCAATGACAATAAGAACTCTTGATTGTTCCATCCTCAAGCTCCATACCGATTCTACAACGCGTTGCCATAATATTTTCCTCTTGGCTATATTATATCAAAACATTAGGGTAAAGCAAGAAAATAAATATATTTGACAAAAATATTTGTCGGGTGTAAACAGCCAAAATACACCCGATTTTTTATTATGTCAAAAAAATATCCCCATTTCTGGGGATATTTTAGATTGCTCTTTCCTTTTCTCGGTCATCTGCCTTACTTAACATACAGCACATAAAATAATAAAACAAACCTACAATACAAGCAAACACACCATACTGAAACAGCAAATATGCAACTTTACCATCACCAGTGATAATCCATTCAAACAAACCATAAACCAATGTAAGAGGTGTAGCATAAGCAATAATGGTAAGGATTGATTTAAGTACCTTGAGACCTGTGATTGTATAGAATCTCATGTGACCAAAGAATGCCGCGATTCCGCTACACCACAAAACAACAATAAACAAACGGTTAACGATATCTAAAGTCATCCTGCTACCTCCCAGTTTTCTGCCAATACATCTTCAGTCTTAAAAGTATAACAAGCCCAAAAACTCATTTCTTCACCAGTAGACCAAACACATTTAAATTTAAGTGATGATTCTTCTATCTTGACCAATATGACAGTGGTAGAATTAGGATTCCATTTTTTGCTTCTTGTGATAGTTTTGCCATCACGGAGCATTGGCAGTACCTGTTCAAGTTTCATGTTATTATTATATCATTACCCTAATCATGTGCCACATATTCTAAAAACAATTCTGTGGATTTTTTATCTTTGATGCCTAGTGAAATCATTTGCTTGGCTATTTCCGAGGGTTTTTCATTCAAGGATACTAATTTTTGGATATACTCATAGTAGGTGACATTTTTCGAAATCACTTTGTTATAGTAATCGTCTTGCAGACAAATCTTAGCACAAGTGATAGAAATCCTTTCACCATTTAACTCCTTAGAGAAGATATATTCAATCGTGTAGTGGTCTAACTTTAAAACATCTTCAGCAATGTCTTTCAAATGAGAAGAGATTTGATTCCTAATCTTATATAAGTTTGAAATCTTTCCATACTGGTCAGACATCTTCATAAATGATATAATTCCTGAATAACTAACAATGTTGCCATTCGCAATATTCTTATATACATTCATCACACCATCATGTATCTCCGCAGTGCGTGGTCGTCCCCTAAATGGGTTTTGATTCATAAACTAAATCCTCCAAGTTACATCTTACACTATATCACTAACAATTTCAAGAATTATTTATTTGCTCAAAAGGCAACTCAGGGGTATAGCTATACCCCTGATAAATGGAAATAGCAAAAAAAACTCCTGAAGAAACTAATCCTCAGGAGCTGCGCATTATATCACAGGTTTACTCATTGAACAAGTCAATAAGGTCTCCTGTGGTGAAATTACCATTGATTTTTTGAGCATCTCCCGCGAGCAATGCTTCTACTAGCAAAACACGCATGAGCAATGGTTTTACAATCGCGGTGATTTCTCCATAAGTGAATTCTTTCTGAAGATAAATGGAATTGTTCTGATAATAGAATGTATCAAAATCAGACACTTTGTATTGGAACAATTCACCCAATTCATTTATATCACCGGACATGAATGAAAGAATTGAAACGTCCTTCTGATAAGAACGCAAAACATCCCATACCCATGCTTGCTTCTTAGGAGAATCACCGGGTGTCAATTTCGAGGAATTTGGGTCATCTTTCTTGGTAGGTTGCAAATACAAACGGTCAACCACCAAAACCAGTTTCTCATTGTAAACAAATGCTAGAGAACCGCTTTTCGAGAGATTCATAACGCGATGCGAATTTCGAGACTCTCCACGTTTCTTTGCAATCATAAACTTATCCACAGTGGTGAGACCTGGAAATCGCCCTTGAAGCTCATCGCAAATGTCATGCAATACATTAGAGAGATTGTCCATGCTTAGCACAGACGAGACAGTGATTTTATCAGACATAACTTTTCTCCTTGTAGATAGTATATCAGGTAAATACACACTTGCAAGGAAAATATTTATTAGATTTCACAGTTAGAGTATGGTAAAATCAAGTCATGGTAGGAACAGTTAAAATAGAATATGGGATGTACAATCTCTACGTGAAAAATGTGTTTTTTAGTAGTACAAAATCATTGGCTGATTTGAAACAATCTGTGAAAAGATTTGGTCTCTCCGGTTACATTTTTGTTTGATTTCTAAACCTTGATATTTTTCAAGGTTTTTCTTTTTAACATCCCTCTATACATTATCTGTTTTACACTTGCTTATTTGATTTATTCCGATACAATACATCATGAAAATAAAAATAGGAGACAACGTCACATGGCGTGGCTCTTGGGGAACAGCCCCACCAATGGATGCTAAAATTACAGGAATTGAAATAACAGATGCTCCAGAAGAAAAATATGGAATCAATGTTAATGAAGTGGATTTAAACACTGTAAGAGAAAATCGCGTTGTATTTCGTTTAGATAATAACAAATGGTGTTATGGATTTCAGGTGGATGTAAATGTCATCAAAAATACTCAAACTAATTAATATCCTATCGTACTTTACACGAGCATTTGCTTTTTATCTCGTGTATATTAACTCAACATTTGATTTCAATGGCGCAATTCATTACAATCTGGAAATGCCATTTGCTACATCTATCGTTGTATTGGTAATCACTTTGGATTATATCGGTTTCAAACTTTACAAAAATCGAAAATCCAACAAGGCAGAAAATAATTATGCCTTACCTGATGGTTTTATTGGTGAACAGAGATGAAAAAAGTTTTCTGGATGAATTCCGAAGGTAATTGTTTAGGACAATGGAATCACTTTCATCATTACGAAATTTTAGTGCAAGACATTACAGGTTTTACCATGTCAGAAGATTTATGTAATACTACTGTCAAATACATGGCAAAAAGATTATCACAAACAAAATACCAAAAAAGATTCAAGACATTATATACAATATACGAGAATGAATACTATAAGTTAGTAGAAGATTTTAAAAACCACGCAGAAACATATGGCTGGATAGGAGTTCAAAATGAAAAAGAGAAAGTATGTTGAAGACTTAAACATTGCATCTGGTACAGAAATGATGCGAGCCAGCCAGATGAGACCCACCATCTTTAAAGATAAAACAAAATACAATCGAAAACTAAAACACAAAAATCGTCAGGATAAAAATTCTGGCGATTCTTTTTTTTGCTAATATGAATTCTCGGGGGTACTAGCTACAAAACCCCCGAAAAATATTTTTGTCAAATTTATTTTTTTTAAATAAAAAAACCTTGACTTTTGTCAAGGCTTGTGATAGGGGAGCAGTATTACTTAATATTAGCTAATTGTTTGTCTTGTTCATATGATGCCAAACCTACAGCGATATACAAAATTGTTGCTAATGAACACAAAACTAGCAGAAAAAAAGCAGATGTCTCAATACTGTATGTATTATTTGTAAGTTTACAATCATTAAGAACAATAAACAAGAAAATCTGCATTGCAATAGCAATAGAAAAGAAAACTTTAGTATACTTTGACATTACATTACCTATTATATTGGAAGAAAGTCCCCATGTTTCAGGGGACATAGCCTGATTACTTACTTGCGTTGAGAGCCTTGTACTCTTCATCAACCTTGTTAAGCTTATCTTTCAATTCTTGATGTGCTTGTTTGATAAGCGTGATTCTTGACTGTTCATTGTGAAAGTCAAATTCCAGATACACTTCTGTCCGAATCATAAACTCTTGGAGAAACATCTCCCGCGCATAAGTTTTGTCTTCAAACGTCATCTTTGTTCTTGTCATCACCGTTCTCCCTTACGCCTTAAGTATATCAAATTTACACGAGCTTGCCAGCATTTAAGGTAATAAACAATTATTTAAATGTTTACCCATTTCATTGGCATATGATGGAAACTTGGATTATAATAAGACATCAAACACGGAGAAGACACTATGCAAACACTTATCGACCAACTCACCACCTCAATCGCCAACATCGCCAAGCAGACCACGGTTGTAAACAAGAATCAAGCTTTAGTTACAACTCTCACACTTGAGAAGCTTGACGCAGAAAACAAGCTTGAATCCAAGACAGCAACCCTTTATGCAGATGGTCTTGTGCAAGGTTCAAACGAAGCAACCCGCAAAGCACACCTTGCCACATTGCTGGTGGAAGAGGTCAAGTCTGTGCAGGTTGCAGAAACCAAGATTATCAAAGCAAAGTCCCAACTGGCACAATCTGAGAACACCATTCGTGCTACAAGAGACACCCTGTATGCCTTGCAAACCATTCTCAAAGTTACCCTGCCACCAGCAGAGTAACCCTCTCCCATCAATCACATCCCTTGGCTCTTGTCAAGGGTTTTTTTATTTAATTTTTTAATTTGACAAAAATAAAATGCGGCGGTTTTAACCGTATTTACCGCCGAAAAATACATTTGTCAAATTTATTTTTTTTTCTTGACAAACTTATTAAAGTATGATAGCTCCCCTTGCGGGGAGCCTTTCATTGCACCATCAAAACAAAAGTGGTTCAAATATCATGGTGTATGTTAATGCTAAATCACCATGGTTTTCAAAACACTGTACTATTTCATCTGCATGAGATTGTTCAAAATCTCCTGTTTTTACACCCTTTGGCAATCCCTTTACAATATCTGACAACATCCATGTATACTTGATTTCAGTAGCGCAATTTATAGAGTTTCTAAGGTTGAAACTATCAAAGGATTTTATCAACCATTCTATAACGAAATCATTTGCCACATCGCTTACATTATTGCGCATGAAATGTTGCTGAATGTCAGCTGTCTTTTGTTCGATAACCATGTCTCTATCTCCCTTACGCTATTATTATATCAAACCTACACTATGTTGCAAGCAATAAGTGGAAAATAATATTAATGAAGCTTTACATTATATTATTTGACTTTGGGTAAAGCCTGCTGTATACTATCAGTGTTCAAGGAGATAAGACAATGAATGTAACCGAAATCGCTCGCATCCTTTCCGCCAAGCAAGGTGGCTCGTTCTACTCCGTAAAGGTAAACCGTCCCGGCAAGGTTCGCAAGGGCGTTGCAGATAACATTACCAAAGTGTCTGTATTCCAAGGTATGCTGGCAGAATATTCTAACCGCAAGCCTGTCAAGGATGCTGTTGAGGCTGGTGAGCGCGATGCGCCTGCAATGCCAACATGGGCAGAATCAGTTGAGATTGAAGGTATGCGCTTTTGGCGTAATGTTAAGAATGGCAACCTATACCTTCCAGTGTGCGTAACTGGAAATCCATCCAAAGCACAATGGTTCCGCAACGGTGAGCCTGTAAACCTTGATGATGTCAAGGACGCTCTACTAGCATCAGAATATGCTACCAAGCCTACCAAGGAGGAGACTGAAGAAAAAGGTCAAGCACTTTTTGTAGCGGTTAGCGTGGACAATATAGAATCGCTAGCCTAAACCCTACATCATATCACAGCCCTTGATGAAAGTCAAGGGTTTTTTATTAAATTATTTAATTTGACAAGTATAAAAATCGGCGGTATTCCCGGCTTGTACCGCCGACAAATATTTTTAGCAAATTTATTTATTTTCTTGACATACTTATTAAAATATGATAGCCCCCCTTGCGGGGAGCTTAGTCTTGACAACTACAAAATATGTGGTAGTGCTATGCTACCTTTTCCTTTTCAACATTCTCTGTGGCTCTTTCAATGAGAACGTCCCAGTCAATCAGTTCAAAAGCACACCACATGATGTCTCGCTGTTCTTTGGACAAGCCTTTTGTTAGTTGATTCTGGATGTACCATTTGATATCACTTGTTCCGCCAGCCTTTACCATATCTTCCATTGCTCCCATATAGAGAACATTGATATGCCAAGTCATTTTGTTGTACCAGCCGTTGTGTTTGTTCATAATTTATTATATCACCTTTTATATACTTGTCAGAATATTGTTTTTTTATAATCAATTGGTTTTGATTTTTTTTCAAACGATGTAAGCTTATTATTCTTTACAATCCAACGTCCAACCAATTCACCAGCTGGGTTTTCATCGTCTGCTACATAGATTGCACAATAGTCATTATTGTATGCACGAGATAAGATATAGGCTTTGGCTTCCTTAAGGGTTTTTTCAGTTCCAATCGGTCTTGTGCTATTAGGGTCTTGACCTAATATCATTCGGTATATCTTGCTCATGACATCAGTATACCGAATTTACACCATAATGCCACACTTTGGATAAAAATAATTGTAGATTTACATTATATAAATTACTTGCAATAAGTAGAATTTGGGATATACTTAATACATGAACGACCACCCAATGTTTTCACTCTTCGTCACCCAAGCCTATCAGGAACTGTCAAAGCAAAACCCTGAGATGTCACAAGAAGACCTGATGGAAAATGCTGTTTCACTTGCATATGAAAGATGGGATTCCTACTGTGAATCTCAGCACTTTCAGGAAGACTAAACACTATATCCCTTGATATAAATCAAGGGACTTTTCATTTAAAATATAATTTGCATTACCCCTATATTTGACTTATAATATAAACATGAATCCAATCATCATCTTGAACATTCTCGGAATCGTTGTTTTGTTTCTCGGTCTGCTGTCAACTCTGACATTAAACAAGGAGAGTAAGTAATGTACAAAGTTATCCAGTTGAAACAACAAGCACCAGTTGACCCTAAAAATCAATGGTGGTATGTTGCAAAAGATGAAGGTAAGTATTTAAAATTAGTCAAGGAGTTCCGCTCAGTAGCCGAAGCTGAAGAATTCATAAAACAATTGTAATGCAAGGCTCCCCAAAAGGGGAGCTATCATACTTTAACAATATTGTCAAGGAAAAAAATAAATTTGCTGAAAATATTTTTCGGCGGTAGCAGCAAAAACCGCCGATTTTTATAACTGTCAAATTAAAAAATTAAATAAAATATCCCTTGACTTTTGCCAAGGGATGTGGTAACTAGCCTGGTAGGGTTTTGACTAGTAGCAGGTTGTGAGAAGCATGATACGTATACTTGAATCTATCAGTATAGATGCTTCTACCCAAGGTAGCGATAACATCTGCCTCAGACATCGATGGAACAAAACCAATCTGCCCAAGGGTGAAGAAATGCATCTGACCTGTTGGCTCTTCAACTTCAACTTTAGTGTTACTGTTCATGTCTATATATTACAGCCTAGTTTACCCAAAAGCAAGATGTATTTTATAAATAAATATTACACTAATTAATTTGCATATAGTGTATTCTGGGATATACTTAATCTATGAAGCTTGAACAGAACCCATACATTATAAAGTCTATGGTGGTTTGCACAGTGACACCGGAGATTACTAAAGAATTCTATGCTGACCTTGACACGTCTTACATTTCCAATCTTACTGCGGTAAATTTGCGAAAGTTTGTAGCGGAAGCTTTGCAACCACTTGTGAATTCTGATTTTGTTATTAAGATTTCAGCTACATTGGAATATACTGTTGGTGACCACAACCATATGTACCAAGTGATTATTACAGATGAAGGTATTGAAGAATTTAATAGCAATCCAGAAGTGCCTGCAATGGCAAAGAAATAATTTGACAATATAGAATACTTGGATTATACTATTAGCAAGGAGATAGAATAATGGATTACATTGAAGCAGAACTGGAAGCAAGAATCTTTCCTAGTGTAGACGTTGACCCGCATGAATTCTTGGAAGACATTGTAGTCGAAGACTTTGAAGATGAAGAAGAAGAAATTCCTTGCCCTGTAGGCTGGGACGTTATCGACTAAATACCATATCCCTTGACAAAAGTCAAGGGTTTTTTATTTGCTAATTAAATTTGACAAAAAAATTTCGCGTGGTATTCTGTTTTTACCACGACATATATGTTTGGCAAAAATTTATTCCACGGTATAATTAAATGTTGAAAGAACTCCCTATTGAATTACAAAATAGATTACCATTACCCCCTGATGTTTATTTGTTTGTAAATCCTTTAAATGGCAAGCATGCTAAGTTTAAAGACAAAGATGCATTGGCTGTATTTAAAGATGAATCCACTGGTAGGCGATGGGAAATAGTATCCAAAGTGTTAAATACAATGGTAGGCTATTATTGCCCCTGGGAAGAAATGTTAGCTATAGCATCCAATGAAACAGGTGGCAAGTATGAATATTTTAGGGATTGTGGTTAATACATTAATATTATGTGTTGCAATGTGGACTGGTGTGATATTATATATGGCATGGAAGAATGGTAAAGATACTAAATAAGACAGACCATGTGATTGCTTTGTGGATAAACAATCAATGGGAAACAATATTTCCAAAAGGCTTTGCAGCAAGATTAGTAATTGATAAGCTGCCTGTGGAT
>Ga0209107_10002048_pt1 | contig 11203 bp, 6 predicted proteins | sample LakErihyJuly2011_2_FD_187460 | JGI IMG/M metagenome (GOLD analysis project Ga0209107, IMG submission 187460) | Freshwater microbial communities from dead zone in Lake Erie, Canada - CCB hypolimnion July 2011 (SPAdes) (version 2) | ecosystem: Environmental > Aquatic > Freshwater > Lentic >... | reverse complement strand
CTACAAAATAGCCACCAATTTGAAGATTGTCGGCAATATTTTGGAGAAGACCATTGAGTTTCTCTGAATTTTCAAAGAAATAGTGAATAGCATACATACATGTGATGGCATTGGCTCCCATGGATAAGGCACCTTGTCCATATTTTGTAATGGCAGGAGGCACAACGCCTTGTGGAGGAACACGGCCAAGAATCGCACGAAGCATATCTCCTTCTTCTTGATTTTCACCAGCGGATCCATCAATTAATCGTCGTGAACTATCACCAATAACGAAGAACATGGGGGGAATAGGGAGAGGAACCTTGTGTGTGCGAGCACGCATCATTGTATTAAGAAGACGAGCATACGCACCGTTTTCACGATTGAGACAGCATTCACCAGTAGCATCTACACCAAGAACAAAGGAAGCTCCAATACGTCTCCAACGATGAAGATCATTTCCTCGTCCAACGGCTACATCCAACAAAGCAGGATTCGGTGCGTTTGTGGCAATCGCAGCATAGAGAATTGTATCTTTGATGTAGAGATTGTGAAATTCATGAAGAGCTTCTACTTTTCGTTGATCAACTAATGGTGCCTTTCGTTCATAATACTTCTTTGCCATGGGTTTGGAAGTAGGAAGTTGGAATTCTGCTACTTCTGCGTCACTGGGAGTTTCAGAACCAGTGCTAATCATATACCGTGTGACAGGTTGATGAATACTGATCCAATTATCTTGGGCAGTTGAATCCTTATTCAAACTTCCACCGATTTGCCCTTTCAAGAATCGTTCGGTTTTATCGGCACGAACACGTGTAGGAACCCAACGCCATCCAGGTGGTTGTGTCATATCATAGCGCATTTCAACTACACTACGATCACTAATAGGTTCATTTGTCTTTTCAGTGACACAATAATCAATAATAGAGTCAGGATTATTATCAGACTCTACTTTGACATGACATATATTGGCCATCACTTCAGGATAGTCAAGTGGAACAAATGGAATAGGATGATACTTTTCACGTTTCTCCTTTTCACCAATCACATCTTCAGGAAGAGGAAGAAGATTGAGAATTGTCGCACGAGGATCTTTTAGAGAGGCATTGTCATAACTTCCCACAAAGAGTTGATAGGTTTTATAACGAATGGTTTCTCCTGTTCCAGGATGGATTGTAAAGGCTACTTGTTCAACCTCTGGATTCTCTTCTTCTTTCACAGTGCTTACAAGGAAATCAATTGTATTTTCTTCCGCAGGCTTCCATTTAAATTGAGAATACCATGTAATTCCTGGTGCTTTAGGAAGAGGTTCATCATTTGGAGTAAAGATGAGACCATCTGTGTGATAGGCGCGGATTTCATCTTGACGAAGAACATCACGTGCCTTGTCAAAGATACTTGTATCACCAACATCTCCAAAGAAGAATCGTTTGAGACCAATGGTAACCGTGCTTCCTTTGACAGTTTTTTGAACATTTTCCTTGACTTCCCATGGAGCAAACCATTGTTGGAGTTCTTCAAATCGCCCACCTTTGAAGGGTAACTGACTTACATCTTCCCCATCACGATAATAGATATCAAAGAAGAGGAGTTGTTGAATTGAATTTCCTTTTTTGTCCGATGTAATGTATTCACCATCCAAGAGAGAATTCTTACAGAGTGGTTGAGAAAGTCCTGTTCGATAAACATTGAGAGCCATATCGATCATGAATAATTCACCTTTGGAATCGGTGAATCCATGAACACGAAGACCATCCGCTTTATCTGTTACATTGTATCCAGAACGAATATTGGGGTCTTCACCAATGACTGCGGTCATATGTTTGACTTGAAGTGTGACAAGACCTACCCCACGAAATCGTTCTGTTTTTGTGAGTTCTTTATAGGCACGAAGGACGGATTCCTTTGTAGAATTACGTGTAAGGATTTGATTTCCTTGAATTCCACGGAGGATATCACCCATTCCTTTTACGAGTGATTTGAGGGGTATATCTGGAGATAACTCTGCTGGCATTGTTGTTCGATCCAATTCAACTTCAATCTCATAGATTGGTTTTTGATTGAGGATAGAATGATTAAATGACATATCTACACGACCACGAGGTGTGCTTCGGACCATACTGAGATCAAACTTGAGACCAGGCGCCGTAAATGTCCAACGACGAATGATTCGGAAATACTTCTTCAAACGGGTCCATCCTTGGATGGCGTATTTGACAAGTGGATCTTCAGTGCCAAGTTCCACTTCACGACGACCTTTGATACGCACATCATATTCTTTGATATCAATTGTAGCTTGTTCTTTCTTTTCAACAGGGATATTGTGATCCTTAATGATTGCGACGAATGGTTTATTATCAATACGGTTATCACGACAGTATTGAGTAATATGACCAGAACCAGTAAGTGTAAACCGCATATGATTGAAACTACCTACAGTTTGTGCGGCACCGATCGCAAAGGGTTGGTTATCTGTTAAACTAATGGTCAAACGATCCATTTGAGAGATAGCCTCATACCCTTTGGAACGAAGACGGTTGACAACACGCAAGAATGTTTGCATATCAACTTGACCTTTGAACCCGAATGTAGCTTCTACTTCAACTTCGGGATGGCTTCGCCATTCCTCCAAAAGCCCTTTTATTTTATGGACTTCCTCAGAGAATAATTCCATTCTCTGTCTCTCTATCTTATGTGAAAACAATGACTTAGGCCAACAATGTCAATTTTTAATCATCTATGGTGAACGTTTCACCACATATGATTATGTAGAAGGAATCAAATGATTTGGTATATATTAGTTGCCCCATGAGGAAAGTATATGGATGGATTGTGCGCGACCGACACGCTTCATTAAAACATCTTTTGTGATTTTTCCAATAATTTGCTCACCAACCTTTTGTGCGGCTTGTTTGAGTTCTTCCATAGTTCCATCTGCTTCTGGCCATTGGAGTGTCCAACCAGCTTGTTCTTTTCCAGCCAACCATTGTTTGACGTTTGGTTTGGAAGGATAGGACCAAATATAACGGCATTCGTGATCAACCCAAATTGTTTCATTGGAGGAAGACCAACAACGGACATCTTCAGGGAAAAAACGGATAGATTGATTGGTTTGATTGATAAGAATGATTTGACATTCTCGGAGAGTGGCAATGGCGCGCCATCCAATATCTGTCCAATCAGAAGCACGACCTTCTTCAAGACTACATGCAGTAATTCCTTCATTTGTCCGACGAACGGGCCATTGACGACCTTTCAAATGATTGGCAGTTGATGTTTGAAGTTCAGTTGTTTCATCACGTAAGATTGATCGACGAACATGTTCAGGAAGGGCTTGATACATACTGTCTTGAGAAAGTAAGATGGCAGAAAGAGGTGTAGCAGGAGATACATTCATTCGTGTCCATCCATCCTTGTCAGATACGTCTTCAGGACCTTCAATACGTTCATGTGCCCATTTGAAGGCAGGGAGTGTTTTAATTTGATGTGGGTTGGATTCTATCCAAGATTTAATATTTGACCAGGCGAGTGTTGACATTTTTTACCGGGTTCTTCACTATAAAGTGTCGTGAAGGCTTTAGGCTGCTTGGGTATCCACATTACCAAGAATGCGTAATGTATCTAATTCTTTTGAGCGTGTTTCTTCATTTCTTCGTTGAACATTACAAAGTTCTAAAAATTTAATAATTTGTAGCATTGTTTCTTGATTCACATAACAAAGATCGAAATGAACGCCATTACTATTTTCTGTAAAAGGGACGCCGTTACGTTTAATGATACGAAAAATTTCTTCATATTCTTCCTTGTCAAGTGATTTGAAATCTTCAAGCGTGTGTTTGCGTTGTTCATATTCTTCCTTGGTAAGCGTCGGAGCACCTGACATTTCTATTTGACTTGTGCGTTATAAACATGGGCATTTCTACGCTTAGTTCTATTCGTCTATGTCTACTACTTCTTCATTCATTTCAAGTTCAGATTCGTCTGCTTCAGCTTCAGATTCATTTGGTTCCTCTTGATTCAATTCGACCTCAGATTCTACATCGTCTTGTTCCACTTCTTTTGATTCTTCTTCTGGAATAATATTCGATACTACAGTAGCAATAGGTTCAGCTGCTTGTTCAACTGCTACACCAGCAGCAGCTTCCACCCGTGTAATAAAGACACCTACACTAAGAATGAATTTGTCATGAATTTGGAATCTGGATTTACGAATTTCAACTTCAATTGTATCACCCGTTTCCAACTGTTCAAACTCTTCATTTCCAAGATGAAGATCACGAGGGATAAGGATACGAATCGCATCTTTATACACAATATAGAGACCCATTTTGTTCTTCTTAAGAATTGTTCCAGTTATACGTGTTCCATTCGCTGGATTTAATACAGAACCTTCTGCTTGCACATGATAGACAACATTTCCAGTATATCGCCCATTTTCAATCATTCCCATGCTTCTAGAAAGAACTTTCAAGCCTTCGGGATTTACAAATCCGTGTTGACTACACTGATTTCCAAGTTTTGTTCGAATATAGTCTAGAATAATTGTATCAATAGATTGTTTCGCCACACGATTCATATCCTTTGGCGAAAGATAGATTTTTTCCTCAAATAAAACAGTTTGCTCCATAGTTTCCTCTACATACGAATAGATGAAACGATTTTGTCAATTTTTTACAAATCAATGTCAACATTTTCAGCTTTCTTGACAGTTCGACTGACAACTCTTCCTCGGCTTGCTGGCATTCCTCTTAAAAGAGTAGGACCTCTTGCAGCGATTGGTGGTCGTGCTGGGGCAACTTTTGGAACTGCGGCAGTCGGAATTAAATTGTTAGTGGGAGATTCTACTATAATGGGTGCGGGTGCTTGTTCAATTGGAGTTAAGGCACGCGTTGTTGGTGTGGGAACTGTTGTAGGGAGAATAAGTTGTTCTTCTTCAATTGGTGAGTAAATTTGTGGTGGTGTAGGTAATACAGTTTGTTCTTCTTCAATTGGTTCTGCGACCTGTTTTGCTCGTGTAGAAGCCATTCGTGCCTTGACTTTTGCCAAACGGTCTTGAAGAGTTGGTTTTGGAGCAGGTGCGATCACAACTTCTTCTGGAACAACTTCTGGAACAACTTCTGGAACAACTTCTGGTTTTGGAGCAGTAGTTGTAGGTCGTTTAACAATCAGTCTTGGTTTAGATGTAGGATCTGGGACGATTTCTTCCTCTTCTGCTTGTTCTACAATGGTAGCTACAGGTGCGGCTATAGGAGCAGCTATAGGAGCAGGTCGTCGAACTGTTAATTTAGGCTTACGAGAAATAGGCACAAGCGGTTCTTCTATAATGGCTGTGGTAGTTGTTGTAGTTGGTGCTGCTATAGTTGGTGGTGCCGCAACTACTGTTGCGACAGGTTTACGAACAACCTTTGGTTTTGTTTTTGGTTTAGCAGTCGCTTCTTGTTCCAAACGTTGAATGGCACGCTCTGCGGCAGTTTCTTCACTTTTCGCCGCAGCAGATTTTACACCACGATGTCCACTCCAATAGGCTGCGATTGGTCTAAAAAACCATCTACGTCCTCCAATACGTAACTTGTCAGTATATCGCAACACTAAATCTAACATGGCACATCCACGTCGTGTATTAATAATATTTGTAGAGGCTGACATTAATAAATGTGTGCGATCCAATCCAAGATTTTCACGATCTGTTTCTCTATACGCATTTCCAATCTCTATTAATTTATCAATATAATGACTTGGTGTAGAAACAATTTCACATTCTTGACCACGATCTGGTTTCACACCTTCCTTATGTGGGGTAAGTGTTTTGAATATAATCTTCCCACGTTTGGGAACCATAAATCCATAGACACGACCTGCTTGTCCAACTTTTGCAGAACGTGATTGAATTGGGTCAAGACCTTCTTCTTCAAATGCCTCAATCACACCTTTTGAACAAGGACGTCCATCTGAACATACATACTCTAAAAGATTTGTATCATAATTGATTGTTCGAATAATTCGTTCCCCCCCTGAGGAAAGAACTTGTTCCTTGGCTACATCACGAACAGTTGGATCATTTGATTGAATCATACGAATCTGTGTCATACGTGGGATCCATTCATCCCAAATATATTCAAGCGCAGCCTCTTCAAATAATTGTTTATTCTCAACCTTTATTTGTAAAAATAAGATTGTATGAAGTTTATCATAATAAAAATCTCGCAACAATTTATTTGCTCCTGCAAATCGTTCCACTTCTGCCTCTACTTCACGAGGAATTCCTTGTATACTTCCATTCATTACATTTTCTAACCAATCCATCAAGATATGCCAAATATTTGCGGTTTGCCCATCATTCACTTCTGCGATCACTTCTGCCACTGTTTCTGCTGCCTGCGCATAATCTTCTTTACGCAACGTTTCTGGTTCATATTCATCACGTTTCACAGGAAACATGGCAATACGAAGTGCCATAGGAATCTTCAAATCACGATACGCATCTGGCTGGAATAATACATATCCATTCTTGTAAATCAAATACCCATCTTGGCCACCAGAATGAATGCGAAAGAGACGATTATTTACAATAGACTGTAAGGTTAGACGAACGGCACTCAAAGGAAATGAACCTTCTTTGACTAAGATACATTCTAAAATATCATATAAATAATATGGCTTTTGACTAAATAATGCTTGAAGAATACGTTTCATGGTAGATTCTGTGAATCGTATACTAAAAGAATCATATGTGCTGTCATCGGTATCTTTCAAGAGTGAAATGTCAACATTCTGATCACCATCATCACCACAACCAAAATCGGTTGGACATTCCATCCAATCACAAATGGCTGTATAATCCATATCACGAAGTGGGACACCTGGTTGTGTGCCATCACTGAGAGGAGCAGATTCACGTTCCAATCCTTGCGCATCTATAACATGACGACGATACCAGTTTGGATTCATCAAGAATACAACATTCTTTCGTAAGTTACAATCAACTGCGTAATGTTTGAGCATACGACTAATTACACCAACCTGAATTGCTTTTTGAAGGGCACTGCGATAGCAATATAAATCTGCCGTTTCAAATGTTCCGCTTGTGGAAGGAAACGCAACTGCGTGAAGGAAAATTGTTGTATTTCTTTCGGCAAGTGGCAAGGCAGAATGGGAGCAATAACGAATTCCACGACCAATAATTTGTTCGGTTTTGTTCAAATGAAACCACGCGTCCAATACATGGACTTCACGGATGAATCGTAAATCTACACCTTCTCCAGCGATTTGCGATCCAATCACAACTTTGATTGATCGTCCATCCTTATTTGATAAATCTCTGGCAGCTTCAATGGACGCAGGATTATTTGGACTCAAGTTCGCAGTATCACCAGTAAGAAGGACATATTTCGCAGGAACAAATCGATGGTCTGCTCCACGATGACCATCTTCTCGCAAGGGACATACTGCGCATTGTCGACCATGGCCATCTTGAATACCATTTTTCAAAAAACCAGATTCACGATCATAGGGTGTATATCCATTTGCTTCCAAGGCAAGTGCCATTAAAAACGCACCCGTGCTTACAAATCGACTATACACGAATTCAACACCTTTTGAATGTTGAATATAACGCATGATTGTGGCAAGTTTGGGTGCGTAGTCGCGCAAGTTTTCTTCAATAAGCCATTTGGCATCCTTTGCCCGCACTGACCCGCGACCCTCCTTTGTAAACATTTCTTCATATCCAGTTACACCCACATAACTATCTGCTCGTGAATCATCCATTTCATCATCATTTGGAAAGACACAGTTTCCTGCTTGTAAAAGACTATCAATGACTTGGTATCCAACACCTCCAGCACGGACTTTATCTTTTGTCAAACGAACTAAGATACGATTATAGGGCGACTCTGCTTTTTCCACTTGTGACAAGACGATTGGAAGTTTTGACATTTGTCGTTTGCTGACTGTTCCAACAGGGGTAGTAAGAATTTTGGCAAGACGATAGGTTGGATAATTTGCCTCTGTCAAACGATTCACACGGTCTCCACTAGGATCTTCACCTTCTGGATACAATCGTAAAGGGAAACTGTTTGGATTTTCTCCACGCATAAAACTTACATAGGCATTGGCCAATCGTTTGAAGATGGGAGTAGAACCATCCGCAGGGCTTCCATCTGGATTCAAGAGTTCTTCCATAGAGACGAGAGGTTTCTTTTCATTCATGAGCATGAGATTGAATAAGAACTGAATTTCAAATACGCTATTAAACATAGGTGTAGCCGTCATGAGAAGAAGTTTGATTCCTTCAGCCGTTTGAAGAAGTTCTTTCAAAAAAGGAGTAAGTTCTTTGGCACCCTTTGAATCATCCACGTCACCGACTGTATCAATATCTTCAGGTTGACGTTGAAGAGTGGCCATACCAGATACATCACGAAGATTATGTGCCTCATCAATAATTAAGAAACGGTAATTGAATTCTTTCTTAAATTCAGAGGCAACTTGTATACGAGCATTTGTAGCGGTAGCGGGGACTCGTTGTTTGACGGTTCGGATATAGTTTGCGAATTGACCATATCCAAAAAACTCATAACGACGATTGATGACACGGTCCACACGACGTTTGATAAGTTCCAAGTCACGTTCATAGAGACATCCTGCGAGTCGTAAGTAAGTATCACCAGTGGGTCCGCGGGCAATATTTGCGACATCTCCTTGTCCAATGGTTACTTCTTTTGGATCAAATATGGTTCGTTTGAATCCAGATCGAATGGCACGGGGGCAAACAATAAATACTTTTCGACGGGGAAACATATCCAAGTAGGCTTCCGCAGAGACAATCGCTGTAGCCGTTTTTCCAACACCAACACCATGATAGAGAAGACAACTCATATAGGGAGTTCGGGGGCTCATAAAGTTTGATACAAACTGTTGGACGGATGTGAGTTCAAAATCGGGACCGCCTTCACAGGGATTGTCATTGGGGTCAAAATCATCACTTTTGGTTTCGGCAAATTCTGTTTTTTGGAGGAGACGTGATATAAATTGAGGATCTTCGACGGTAGGATAGAAGCCGCCATCATCAAGAGCCCTGTATTCATTCTCTGCTGGAACCACACCATTTCTACGACGGTTCCTCAACGAACCCGTATTCACTGCCAATGGTTGTGGCTGTAACATATCGTCTTGTCCAGGGGTTAACTGGGGAAGGGCGGTGGGAGCACTCATTACCCTTACTTCTATTGGTTGGTTCTGCTTCCTTTTTCGTTTGTTCATCCGCTAATTCTGCGACAGGTCCAATAAGAAATGGACATGTATGACGAAGAAATAAAGAGGCACGTAAAAGAATTTCTCGTTTTTCAACATTTGTCGGACGAATTCGTTTGAGAGCTTCTTCTTGCGAAAACCAACCGATTCCACCAATTTCGCGAGTCATATGTGGATTATCAATTTTCATCTTCACATCAACTTTATGCGATACCCATGCGAGGTAATACACATGACAATAATGAATCGCATTATTTCCAATAAAACTTTCACGAATAGGCTCCATATTTTCAAAGATTCGAATTTGACTAGAACCAAGTCCAGTCTCTTCTGTAAATTCTCGCAAGGCGCATTGAAAATCGCTTTCAAATGCGTTGCGTCGCCCTTTTGGAAACCCCCATTCAGGTGTATTATAATCAAGAGGTGTTGTAGAAATTAAATCGGCAAGAGTAATTATAAGACCTCCAATTGCGACACCCTCGCGTAACAGCTCGAATTTTGCCTTTGCTTGTTCGTATTCTTGTTTATATTGGCGATTCTCTACATTTGTCATGGGACCCCATAACCCAGTCCATAAGTCAAAGAAGGGTTTATGAATTAGAGCCGTTCGTTCAGAAGAAGTAGTTCCTGCGATCTGTTGGCGTATATAGTCCAAATCGGTCAGTTTATATTTTGCGCGTAAAAGTTCTATGTATCCGATGCTATCTTTTCGTTGGATGAGTAAATATTGAAGTGACTGTTCAGGAATTCCAGAGCAATCCCATTCGTCTTTTGCAAGACTCGCAGCTTGATTCCAGGTTGGTTCATTGATTCGAAAGGCAAGAATGCCATAACTTGTGATGGGCGCAGTGCATTGTTTATAGTGATGTCCTTGGACACCGCAATTTGTACATACGGTTGTTTGTTTTGAAATAAATCGTGTTGTCGCGACCGACATTCTCTCAAATATAGGTCGCGTGTAGGCTTTACACTCATTGTGTTATGAACCAAGTAGAATGCCCGGTAGTATACCACCCGCTACATGGGGACCTTTTTTCTGGCACACAATGCATCTTGTGGCGCTTGGATATCCAAATGAACCAACCTACGCAGAAAAACGAGCCGCAAAAGAATTCTTTGAAAGTTTCACACATTTAATTCCATGTCCAATCTGTAAACTCCACTACGCAGATCATTTAAAACAGATGCCAGTCACGCCAAGTTTGGACAATCGTCAAGATTTGTTTCGTTGGACAGTTCAAATGCACAATTTAGTGAATAAAGATCTTGGGAAACCAGAATATACGGAAGCTGATGCCATTGCCTTTTATCATAAACTTGGAGAGTTAGGACGTAGTCCTGTATGGACTCCAGATGATTTACACGCACACATGTTTATGCAAACAGCAAAATATACAGCAGGTGCCATCGCAGTCGCCGCAGTGTTTGGAGGAATGGCCTATTACTTTACAAGTAAGGATTAATACTTATACTTCATACAAACACATATCTATATGAATCAAAATAACCCAACATAAAATCCACGATCATATATTGAGTTATTTTAAGTAATCCACGGTAGAATGCCGTCTCAAAAGGGTGGTTTGTTTGGAGTAGGTCAAACAAATATGTATGGAGCCAACTCCTATACAACTGAAACAGGAGTAAGCACTGGAGTCATTCAATACTTGTATTATTTTATTATGTTAACTGTGATAGTTTTATTCATTCTTATTCTTGTCAATTATCTCATCACACCAATCTTCCGCACAACCCCTGGTGGAAAGGGGTTCATACCCGTTCCCGGTATGGATGATGTAACTGTCTATTGGAAAAATGAGAAAAATATAAAAATTTTAAAAGATATGGAAATTGGTCTTGGATCTACTACTGAGAATTGGTCCTATATTGTGGACATCATTATTGACAATCCAACATCCAATACAGATTATCCGCGAGTTCTTTTGACAAGAGGAAACCTTATGGCTACACCATC
>Ga0209107_10002047_pt1 | contig 11203 bp, 9 predicted proteins | sample LakErihyJuly2011_2_FD_187460 | JGI IMG/M metagenome (GOLD analysis project Ga0209107, IMG submission 187460) | Freshwater microbial communities from dead zone in Lake Erie, Canada - CCB hypolimnion July 2011 (SPAdes) (version 2) | ecosystem: Environmental > Aquatic > Freshwater > Lentic >... | reverse complement strand
TGTTTTAGCCACTAGTTTGTTATTATTGTATAAACCAATTGGAATTAAATTATCTTGCTCTCCAAATGATTTTAGGTTGACACCAATTTCATAAAAATCATTCAGCGTTTGATTCATATAAACACTGTCAATTGAGATATTATTTTTTTGTTCCGTTTTAGGATTAATGAAGTAAGTATTGAAATTTTTATCGATACTTTTTAGTTGTTTTGGTTTTAAACCAATAGCGTCAGTAATTATAATTACATCTTTATTATTGGCACTTTTTCTAGATTTAATTTTCGCCATTGCGCTCTCTAATTGAAACGGTATCGCGCTATAATTGATATTTTGAATTTCTTTTTGAATGGATTTAATGTCAGTATCCCAATACGTTTCATTATTTGTAATCAGTGAAAAAGTCTTATTTTCCGTGGTGTTTTCTAATAATTCTTGAATAGCTCTTTTCAATAATTCGCCTTTATTTCCTTTGGCTTGCATTGAATAGGAATTGTCTAAAACAATATACATTTCATTGTTAGAATTTTTCTTGTCTTTGGCTTGGAAAAAAGGTTGTGCAAAGGCAATTATTATTGCTGCTAACAACAACATTCGTGTAATTAAAAGCAACCATTTTTTAATTTTTGAACTTTTTCGAGTTTGAATTGAAAGTTCTTTTAGGAATTGAACATTGGTGAAATATTCTTTTTTAAACCGTCGTAATTGAAACAAATGTACCAGAATTGGAATAACCAACACAAAAAGAAAATTGAGTATTTCTGGATGTTTAAATTGCATTCTTATTTTTGTTTGTCAAAAATACTACTTTTTATGTTTGTTCAAATCATATTTATTTTTTAAATCGATTTTTTTATTAGAAGGAAACTCCTATTTTTGTTTTATATATTCAAAATATGATCTCAAGATTTTTTTTATTGTTGCTTTTTACAACAATTTCCATCGGTTATTCCCAAAATAAACATTTCAATTTGATAGTTGGCACCTATACTAAATCATGTGAAAGTGGTGGTATTTACACCTATGATTTTGATATAAATAATGGGGATTTTTTTTTAAAATCAAATACGGAGAAAATAAACAATCCTAGTTTTTTAACTATTTCTTCAGATAAGAATTTTGTGTATAGTGTAAACCAATTTCAAAGTGAAAATAGTATAAGCGCTTTTAAATTCAATTCTAAATCAGGAAAATTGGATTTGATGAATGCTCAAAATTCTCGTGGTGTCAATCCGTGTTATATTACAAATGATAAAAAAAATGTAATTGTTGCTAATTATAGCAGTGGAAGTCTTGCGGTATTTTCAAAAAATAGTGACGGTTCTTTAGGCGAAGTAAAACAAGTATTTCAGCAATTTGGCAAAAGTATAAATCCTAAAAGACAGGATAGTCCTCATGTCCACCTGGCTCATTTCTCACCAGATAAGAAATTTGTTTTTGCAACAGATTTAGGAAAGGATAAAATCTACGTTTATAGTTATAATTCGGCCTCAAAAACAAAGATGTTGTCAATTAAAGACAGTGTTTCGGTTAAACCAGGAAGTGGACCAAGGCATTTGACTTTCAACAAAAGAGGCAATTTAGTGTATCTTTTACAAGAATTGGACGGCACTATAACTGTTTATAAAAATAGCAAAGGAAAATTAATTAAGTTTCAAGAAACTACCATTGTTACTCCTGATTTTAAAGGAGATTCTAGCGCAGCTGATATTCATATTTCTCCCAATGGGCATTATTTATATGCCTCAAATAGAGGAATTGTAAATGACATTTCTTGTTTTGAAATTCAAAAGGATGGAAGTTTGGTATTTAAAGAAAGAACAAGTACTCAAGGAAAAGGACCAAGAAATTTCACGATTGATCCAACAGGAAATTATTTATTAGTTGGAAACCAATACACTAATAATATAGTGATTTTTAAAATTAATAAAGATACAGGAAGTCTTACCGATACTGGAAAACGAATAGAAATTTGCTCACCTGTTTGTTTAGTTTTTACTGAAGGATAAACTATTTTTTATCTTTACGTTTCTTATCTCTCGTTTTAAGCATATTCCTATTCACAGAACCAGAAACCTTCTTTTTGGTTTTTGAAGGACCTCCAAGATTTACTTTTTTATTCTTTTTTGATTTTTCGTGAAAAGCACCTTCACCATCTAATTTTGGTTTTTTTAGCAAAAATTTAATTGGTTGTTTGTCTTTTTCAGGTTCAATTAATTTAGAAGAAATTTCTACAACTTCAGGAAATTCGACTATTTCAAGCACTTGTCCCATCAATTCTTCCACTTCAGTTTTAAAATCTTCTTCCCGCGGCGTAATAAAACTAATGGCAGTTCCAGTAGCATCGGCACGACCAGTTCTTCCAATTCTGTGCATGTACAATTCTGGCATTTCAGGTGCTTCAAAGTTCACAACGTGCGAAATATTGGAAATATCCAAACCTCTAGCCATAATATCGGTGGTAATAATTCCTCTCAAATTTCCTTCTTGAAATGAAGCCATCGTACTCAAACGATAATTCTGAGATTTATTCGAGTGAATAACCCCAAATTGTCCTTCAAAATGTTCGTCAATGCGCTCGTGAAGCATATCAGAAATCTTTTTATTATTTACAAATACCAATATTCTCTCCATCGACTCATCGCTTTCAAGCAAATGAATTAAGAGATTAACTTTCGTATTAAAATTTGGAACGTTATAACTAAGTTGTTTTATGTTTTCTAATGGAGTTCCCGATGCGGCAAGCGTAACTTCTTCAGGAAAATCGAAAAAATCATTCAAAATTGCATCTACTTCGTCGGTCATTGTAGCCGAAAAAAGAATATTTTGACGTTTGTTTCTCGTCATCATTGCCAAAATAGAAGTCAATTGAACTCGGAAACCCAAATTCAACATTTCGTCAAATTCATCAATGACTAATTTTTGTGTGTCGTCAAAACGGATTACGCTGTCCAAAGCCAAATCCATCACTCGTCCAGGAGTTCCCACCAAAATATCAATTCCTTGATACACCGATTTTTTTTGCGTGTTGATATTCACACCACCAAAAATCCCGATGGTTCGCACCGACATGTATTTTGTCAATTTTTCAACTTCTTCCACGACTTGAACTACTAATTCCCTCGTAGGAACTAGGATTACAATTTTCGGTGTATCGGTAAGCGTAAATTTATATAATTTTAATAAAGGCAACAAGTACGCAAAAGTTTTCCCGGTACCCGTTTGTGCAATTCCCATCATATCGCGCCCTGACATAATCACAGAAAAAGATTTTTCCTGAATTGGAGTAGGGTTTACGAATCCTAAATCATCAATTGCTTTTTGAACTGATTTAGGAAGATTGAATTGCTCGAAAGTAGTCATAAAATGTAAATTTGCTGCAAAGATACGTTTTTTTAGGTGGTAAGAAAAAGCTTTGCCAACTGAAGCAACAGATGGACTGTTATTTTTTAGACTATTTTTTTTCCTAGTTTTGGAATCATTTGTTTTTTACTTTTTTCTACGCATTACCACTTTATTTTAAGAAGGATTTAACGGAAACAATTTATAGTCTAGTTAGTATAGTTGCAACAGAATTTGTACTTTTGAATTCCAATAAAAAGTTATTATGAAAATTGTTATTTCACCTGCTAAATCGCTGAATTTTGATACTCCATTACCAGTAAAGGAATATTCTGATGCTTCATTTTTAAAAGAAGCTCGACAAGTTCATAGCGTTTTGAAAACACTTTCTCCAAAAGTCTTGTCGGATTTAATGGATATTTCCGATAAATTGGCAGATTTGAATTGGCAACGCAACCAAGAATGGAAAACACCTTTTTCTAGAGACAATGCGCGACCAGCCATTTTTGCTTTTGATGGAGAAGTTTATAACGGAATAGATGCTTATTCAATTCCATCCGACAAATTAGAAGCTTTACAAGGCCGTCTTTTTATTCTTTCAGGTTTGTATGGTTTGCTAAAACCATTGGATTTAATGCAACCGTATCGCTTGGAAATGGGTACGAAAATGCCTGTTGGTGAAAGTAAAAACTTGTATGAATTTTGGAAAAAAACAATTACAGCTGCGCTAAACAAATCTCTTTCAAAAAACGAATTATTCGTGAACTTAGCAAGTACCGAGTATTTCTCGGCAGTTGATATAAAAGTGTTGAAAGTACCAGTAATTACTCCCGAATTTAAAGATTACAAAGACGGAAAACTAAAAATGATTAGTTTCTTTGCCAAGAAAGCTAGGGGTTTGATGGTTCGTTATATTATTGATACTAACGCCCAAACCATTGACGATTTGAAAGGTTTTAATTATGAGGGATATTGTTTTGATGCTAATTTATCCTCTGAAGTGAAATTGGTTTTTACGAGATAATTTTTGTTTGTAGTTTTGTTACTATTTAGAATCAGTAGTTAAATATTAATTATTAATCTTCTTAAAAATTAAACGATTGCTATTACCTGAACTGTTTCAAGAATTCAGGAATAGTTTGTGTTCCTTTTTCAGTTAAATGTTTTATAAAAGCACTTCCAATAATGGCACCTTTAGCATATTTTGTCGCTTGGTTAAAAGTTGTTTTGGAACTAATTCCAAATCCTACAATCTGCTGATTTTTTAGATTCATTGCGTCAATTCTCTGAAAATAAGCTTCTTGAGTTGTTCCGAAATCTGTTTGTGAACCCGTAACATTAGCGGAACTCACCATATAAATAAATCCATTTGAAACGCTGTCGATGTAGCGAATTCTACTTTCTGATGTTTGCGGCGTAATTAAAAACACATTTATAATTCCGTTTTTTTCAAAGATTGCTTTATAATTTTCATCATAAATGGCAACGGGTAGATCAGGAATTATAAGTCCGTCAATTCCAATTTCTGCGCATTTTTCACAGAATTTTTCCACGCCATATTGTAAAATTGGATTGAAATAACCCATAATTAACAACGGAATTGATACTGTTTCTCGGATATTTTTCAATTGACTGAACAATAATTGCGTTGTCATTCCATTTTCAATTGCAAGTGTAGAACTTTCTTGAATGGTTGGTCCGTCGGCTAATGGATCACTAAATGGCAGTCCGATTTCAATCATATCCACGCCATTTTTTTCTAAATCTTGTATGATTTGAACCGTGTCATTTAGATTTGGATAGCCAGCAGAAAAATATATTGATAGCAGTTTTTTGTTTTCTTGTAATGTGTTTGAAATTCTATTTTTCATAATAGTTGTATTGTTGTTAGGATGTGCGTTAGGGTTGGAAGCGGCATCCCTTGGTATTGCTCGGCACGAAGCAATAGCGAGGATATAGCGGACAGCCCGACCCCAAGTCCTGAATTTTTTTTCAGGACTTGGGGAAACGCCCAATTAAAGTTTAAAATAATCGATATAGGTGTTCAAATCTTTGTCGCCGCGCCCCGATAAATTGATTACTAAAATATCGGTGGGTTTGAACTTCATTTCGTCTAAAATTGCGAAGGCATGGGCGGTTTCAATCGCAGGAATTATGCCTTCGGTTTGGGATAATTTGATACCCCAATTCATAGCATCTTCATCGGTAATTGAGATAAATTGAGCACGTTTTGTTTCGTATAAATGGGCGTGCATTGGACCTACGCCGGGGTAATCCAACCCTGCGGAAATGGAATACGGCTCGGTAATTTGACCGTCGTCAGTTTGCATTAAAAGGGTTTTACTACCGTGAATAACGCCAATTTTCCCTAAGGCAGAAGTTGCAGCACTTTCACCTGAATGGATTCCTTTTCCAGCCGCTTCGACTGCGATAATTTGCACATCATTTTCGTCTAAAAAGTGGTAATAAGTTCCTGCTGCATTGCTTCCTCCTCCAACACAAGCGATGACATAATCGGGATTTTCACGCCCTTCTTTCTCGAATAATTGTGTTTTTATTTCCTTTGAAATAACGGCTTGAAAACGCGCCACCATATCAGGATACGGGTGTGGTCCCACCACGGAACCGATTATATAATAGGTGTTTTCGGGGTTATTAATCCAATCGCGAATGGCTTCATTTGTGGCATCTTTCAAGGTTTTTGAACCCGATGTTGCGGGACGAACTTCGGCACCCAACATTTTCATTCTCGCTACGTTTGGTGCTTGGCGTTTGATGTCGATTTCACCCATATAAACGATGCATTCCAAACCCATTAAGGCACAAACTGTTGCTGTTGCAACACCGTGTTGACCAGCGCCAGTTTCAGCAATAATTCGGGTTTTCCCAAGTCGTTTTGCTACCAAAATTTGCCCAATTGTGTTGTTGATTTTGTGTGCGCCAGTATGGCATAAATCTTCTCTCTTTAGGTAAATTTTGGTGTTGTATTCCTTGGACAAACGCTCAGCAAAATAGAGTGGGGTAGGGCGTCCAACGAAGTCTTTTAATAAAGCGTCAAATTCTATTTGGAATGACGGTTCGGCTGTAATTTTTAAATAATTAAGGCGTAATTCCTCAACATTTGGGAATAACATTTCGGGAATAAAAGCACCACCATAATTCCCGTAAAATCCATTTTCATTAACGTTATAACTCATTTTTTTAAATTTAAAATTTCAATATGTGATTGAAACGATGTTAATAATTCTATATTTTTTAATCCAGGTTCTTTTTCAAATTTGCTATTTACATCGATGCCGTAAATTGGCAAATTCATTTTTTTTAGTAACTTTATTTCTTCAATTCCGATTCCCCCACTTAGGAAAAAAGGTTTATTTGATTGATATTTTTTCAACAGATTCCAATCGAAAGTAGTTCCGTTTCCGCCTGGTAATTTCCCTTTTGTATCAAACAGAAAATAATCACAAACACTTTCAAATTCTTTTAAAATAGCAAAATCAAAGTTGTCTTTAATAGAAAATACTTTGATGATTTCAATTGGTATTTCTTTTAGTTTTTTACAAAATTCTACCGATTCATTTCCATGTAATTGAATACAATCTAAGTTGTGTTTTTCAATTTTAGAAATTACAATTTCAAGCGATTCATCAACAAATACGCCCACTTTCTTGATAGATTTGGGTAGTATTGGAATTTCCCCATCAAAATAGCGACTGGATTTTTCCCAGAAAATAAAGCCCATAAAGTCGGGTACTAGAGTGCTTACTCCGAGGATGTTTTCGGGATATTTCATTCCACAAATTTTTATCCTCACCCCAGTCCTCTCCAAATTATAGTGAGCCGAAACGTATTGATAGTCTTTATTTTTTTTCATTATTATTTTTTTAACACTAATTATCACGGATTAATTCGTGGAAATTTGTGAAATACGTGTTTGATTTTTAGTTCTTACTTTCCCCCTTTGGGGGTTAGGGGGCCAAAAATTCTTTTGCGGCTTTCCCTGCATTTTCGGTTTTCATAAAATTTTCACCAATTAAAAATCCTTTGTAACCATAGGATTTTAGTTCATTAATAGCTTCAATTGAAGAAATGCCACTTTCTGAAATTTTTACAAAATCGGCAGGAATTTCCGAAGCCAATTCTTTGCTAATATTCAATCCAACTTCAAACGTTTTTAAATTCCGATTGTTGACTCCAATCATATTCAAACTTGGCATAATTGATTTTTGTAATTCCTCTAAATTGTGAACTTCAAGCAACACTTCCATACCTAATGATTGCGCTAACTCGGATAATATTTTTATTTCATTGGCAGATAAAACGGCTGCTATTAGTAAGATAATATCTGCACCATACGCTTTGGCTTCTATGATTTGGTATTCGTCAACGATGAATTCTTTTCGCAAAAGCGGAAGATTTGTTGTTGCTCTTGCAAAAATTAAATCGTCCAAAGAACCTCCAAAATAGGTTGAATCTGTTAATACAGAAATTCCACAAACGCCCGCATTATCGTATCCTTGCACAACTTCTTCAACAGAAAACGCATAATTTATTTCTCCTTTTGATGGGGAACGTCGTTTGTGTTCCGCAATAATTCCAGTATTACTGTGATTTAAATTGTAGCCTAATGATACTGTTTTGCGTTCAAAAAGTACCGATTTCTCAAATTCAGCTATCGGAATAATTGATTTTTTGAGAAGAACTTCTCTTTTTTTACTTGAAATTATTTTATCTAAAATGGTCATAATCGATACTTATTTGCTTAATTGTTGTAATTTATTTAATGCCAAAAGTGCTTTTCCTGACAATAAACTTTCTTTTGCAATTTTAAATCCCTGAATTGGTGAAAGTGAATTAACTGTAGCAATTGCTAATCCAGCATTGGCACAAACTACATTGTTCTGTGCTTCAGTTCCTTTACCTTGAATTATATTCATAAATAGTTTAGCAGATTCTTCGATGGTACTTCCGCCTTGAATTTCCTTTTGTGTTAAAATTGAGACTCCAAAATCTTCGGGTTTTAACATTCCTTCCATAGTATTTGTGATGGTTTTGGTATTTCCTGTCAATGAAATTTCATCATAACCGTCTAAACTGTGCAAAATTGTAAAATTGGTAGTCGTATTTTGATATAAATAACTGTACATCCTTGCCAATTCAAGGTTGAAAACACCCACCAATTGATTCTGTGGAAACGAAGGATTTACCATTGGACCAAGCATATTGAAGAACGTTTTTACGGCTAATTCTTTACGAATAGGACCTACATTTTTCATTGCTGGGTGAAATAGTGGTGCGTGTAGAATACAAATTCCAGCTTGATCGATGCATTTATCTAAGTAAGCGTGGTCATTACTGAATTTTATGCCAAGAATTTCCATTACATTACTCGAACCTGAAATAGACGAAACGCCGTAATTTCCGTGTTTTGCCACTTTAACTCCTGCTCCTGCTGTTACAAACGAAGCCAATGTTGAAATATTAAAAGTATCTTTTCCATCGCCTCCAGTTCCGCACAAATCGACGGTATTATAATTTGATAAATCTACAGAAATACAGAGTTCTAATAGCGCTTCCCGAAATCCAGCCAACTCCTCAATAGTAATATTTCTCATCATATAAACGGTCAGAAAACTTGCGATTTGGCTTGTATTATAGCTTCCGTTGGAAATATTTACCAAAACTTCTTTGGCTTCCAATTTTGAAAGTACTTCGTGATTAATAAGTCGGTTTAATATGTTTTTCATTTTAATAAATTTTAATATTTGCTTTATAAAACGTTGACTTATTGTTCAACCCAATTTTCTAAAATCTTTTTTCCGTGAGGTGTCAAAATACTTTCAGGATGAAATTGAACGGCACGAACATCAAAAGTTCGGTGTCGCAAAGACATAATTTGCCCGTTTTCATCTAATGATGTGATTTCTAAAACTTCAGGAAAATCAGTTGGATTTACCACCCAAGAATGGTATCTCCCGACTTCAATTTCAGATTCTAAATCTCTAAATAATGGTTCGTCTAGAACTTGAATTTTAATATTTGTGGCCACTCCGTGATATACTTTTTCAAGATTGATAAGGCTTCCGCCAAATACTTCTGCGATTGCTTGTTGTCCTAAACAAACTCCGAGAATACTTTTTGTAGCCGAATAGGCTTTGATTACATCTTTGAGTAAACCCGCTTCATCTGGAATTCCTGGTCCTGGGGAAAGTAGGATTTTATCAAATTTTTGAAGTTCTTCAATATCAAATTCGTCGTTCCTATAAACGGTTACTTCACAGTTTAAATCTTCTAAATAATGCGCTAAATTGTAGGTAAAACTATCGTAATTGTCGATGATTATTATTTTTTTCATAGTATAGTATTAAAAAATTAAAAGATTGAAAATTTTGTTGTCTTTGTAATCTTTGAAAATTAAATTGGTTTAAATGGTTTCCGCTATTTCCAATGCTTTATCTAATGCAGCTAATTTATTATAAACTTCCTGCATTTCATTTTCTTCAATAGAATCGGATACAATTCCTGCACCAGCTTGATAGTGCAATTTATGATTTTTACTCAAAAAAGTACGTATCATAATGGCGTGATTAAAATTACCATTAAAATCCATAAACCCGATGGCACCACCATAAAAATTCCGATTTGTTTTTTCATATTTTTCGATAAGTTGCATCGCCTTGTGTTTTGGCGCTCCCGATAAAGTTCCAGCTGGAAATGTATCGGCTACGACTTGCATTGTTGTTGCTTTTTCGTGTAATAAACCTGTAACTTTTGAAACCAAATGAATTACGTGAGAAAAAAACTGAACTTCTCTGTATTTTTCTACATTTACTTGGTGTCCGTTTCTGCTTAAATCGTTTCTAGCTAAATCGACCAACATAATATGTTCGGCATTTTCTTTTTCATCTTCGGATAGATTTTTGGCAAGTGTCGCATCTTTTTCGTCATTTCCAGTTCTTCTAAAAGTTCCTGCAATAGGATGAATTTCTGCTTTTCGGTCTTTTACTATAAGTTGTGCTTCGGGTGATGAACCCATTATTTTGAAATCGCCGTAATCAAAATAAAACAAATAGGGCGATGGATTGATGCTGCGTAAAGCTCTATAAACATTGAATTCATCGCCTTTAAAACCTTGTGAAAAGCTACGTGACAAAACGAGTTGGAACACGTCGCCACGAAAGCAATGTTTCTTGGCTAATTTTACATTATCAATAAATTCAAAATCGGTTAAATTAGAATTTTTTTCTCCTGTTTTTGAAAAAGAATACGATGCAAAACTTTTGTTTTGAAGTAGGTTTTCTATTGTTTCAATATTATTGTTTTCTGTGATGGAATGGCAAAAAATAAAGGCTTCATTTTTGAAGTGATTGATAGCGATGATATTCTGATAAACGGCATAATAAATATCAGGGATTTGCAAATCATTATCTTTTTTATTGATTTCAATGTTTTCAAAATAACGAACGGCATCGTAAGAAATATAACCAAACAATCCATTGTTTATGAATTTAAAATCGTTGTTTACGGATTGAAATTGAGAGGCAAATTCTTCGATTATTTTTGGAATATTTGAATTTACATCAATTGCTATTGCGTTTAAAGTTCCGTCAGGAAATGTTTTAAAAATAGTTTCATTTACTATTTTTATAGACGCAATTGGATTACAACATATATACGAGAAACTATTGTCGTTAGCATGATAATCGCTACTTTCAAGCAGCAGACTGTTGGCAAATTTATCGCGTATTTTTAAGTAAACACTTACGGGTGTTATAGTGTCGGCGAGAATTTTCTTGAAGGTGGTTTTGAATTTATAAATTTTCATAATTTGTTTTTGTGTTTTTTGTATAAAAAAAAGGGCTTG
>Ga0209107_10002046_pt1 | contig 11210 bp, 11 predicted proteins | sample LakErihyJuly2011_2_FD_187460 | JGI IMG/M metagenome (GOLD analysis project Ga0209107, IMG submission 187460) | Freshwater microbial communities from dead zone in Lake Erie, Canada - CCB hypolimnion July 2011 (SPAdes) (version 2) | ecosystem: Environmental > Aquatic > Freshwater > Lentic >... | reverse complement strand
GGCCTGCATCACAGGTAGGGTTGGCACTGCGTGCCGACCTAGTTGTATCCCTCGTCCGGCAGGACAGGGTCCCATCGCATCGTCCGCGACGAGCACGAAGAACTATCTATCTGAGTTTGCGTAGAGGCTATGGCGGCCGGAACCGTAAACTAAATATCTAGTAGTTGCCAATGGGGTCAGGCCGTACCTTCGTGGCGGTGAACCCAAACCTGCATGAAATGTTTAGTTTTCGGTTCAGGCATAGACTGGGTACGGCCTGACCCCGTGTTTGTTCCGTGGGGCGACGAAAAGCGCTGTTAAAATGCCACTAGAGTTAATAAGTATGTTTGGCTGTCGATGATGGTTGGTGTTGTTTGGCGATACATTTTCCATCTTGAGTAATCGGAGAGGGGGGGTAGGTTTGTCCTTAAATGAAAGCCCTTTTGATCGCATTTTTTCTGCCTTGTTTGGCGTTGGCTGACGTCATTTCGTTTAATGAGCGTTTTCCCGACACGACATTGCGCGGCCGGTCGTTTGATGTTGCTTACTCGTCGGATTACGTTCGGGCATGCGAACTCAAGTCGCTAATTATTCGTAAGCAAGCTGAGGCAGATGCGTTTTTGTTGAGTTGTCCTCCTAATTCCAAGGACTGGCGCGAGCAAGCTGAGCATTGGAATCAGCTGCGCCGGCAGAATTTTGAATTCATGATGCAACTACGGGCGATTGTTTCTCTGTAATCCTCTGCTATGAAATTTCCTTACCGTCTTGTAGGTCGGCGATTCTTTTCGCGAGTTCTTGGCCTATTCCTTGCCGTGGTGGCTGCTTGCGTCCAAGTCCAGGCTGCTAATGGGGATACGTCTGATGCGCTGCTGGATCGTGCTTATAAAGGTGATGCAACTGCCCAGTGGGAGATTGGCGTGCGTTACACGCAAGGGAGTGGCGTCCCGGTTGACTGGAACAAGGCAGTGAACTGGTGGCGGAAGTCTGCTGAGCAAGGAAACCGATATGCTCAAGCCATGCTTGGTTCGTGCTACGCCCATGGTAGTAACGGAATTGATCGTGATTTGGTTGAGTCCGCCAAGTGGTATTTAAGGGCAGCAGAGCAAGGGCACAAGAATGCACAATTTAACATCGGTAACTGCTTCGCTAGTGGCGAAGGTGTTGAGCGAAATATGGAGATTGCCGTAAGTTGGTATGAGCGTTCCGCCGCTCAAGGTCTGGCTAAGGCGCAGAATGCACTCGCGAGGTGTTATGCGAAGGGGGATGGGGTTCGAAGGAATCAATCCCAGGCATTATCGTGGTATCGTAAGGCGGCGGAGCAGGGGGATGCGGATGCTCAATACAATCTCGGTGTTTGCTGCGAAAACGGGGACGGCCTCCCCCGCGACTTCGTGGATGCGTATGGTTGGTATTCGGCTGCTGCCGCGGCAGGCAGTCAAGAGGCCCGTCGAGCACTTGATTCTCTTTCGGCCATGATGACTAGCGAGCAGCTTAATCGAGCTCAGTCGCGTGTTAAGTCCGTCAATCAGGTTTATGGAGATGGTAGGTACGACATGCCCCGTCCTTCTTCCTCAAGGAAGTAAACTCCGGACTACACCTGAGTTGCTGAATAGGTTGTCTGGAAAGCAGCCCGGTCCCCGTTGTCGTGATGTTTTCGTTTTTCGGACGACAAAGCTAATGTAAGTGCAGTTTATCGCCATGTTCTAATTAGGGCGATTCCATTTGCCGATATACAGGCTATCTCAGCTCCCCATCAGCCGGCTGTAGTAGTCGGCGACGATGGCGACAATCTCGGGGTGGCCGCGCAAGGCTGCGGGCAGTGAAGCTACGATCTTGGTAGCCTCGCCCAGGGCAAGGAGGACCTCATCTTGGCGGGATGCCGCATCCAGGTAGTCCGCGTAGTGCTTCCACCCTAGGGCTAGGTTGAAGTTCGCCGCGGGGACTTCGCCGGCCAGCTGGGCCTGTAGCTTTAGGCCGGTCTTGAAGGCGCCCTCGGTGGCCTCGCCATACCATTGGCGACGCCTGCGAGGCCGACCATGACCCAGCATGCGCGAACTAAGGGGTCAGGCCGCTCCTACATTCACCCGCTCCTAAAACCGCGCCTTCCAGGGGTTTAAAGGAGCGCACTCTACCAGGGAGCGGCCTGCCCCCGTGTTTGGCCACTCCAAGATAAGGTGGGCCGTCAGCTAAATGCCAGGAAGCAGCCCGACGCCCTTGAAGATTTTGTCCTGGGTGTTTTTCCAGACGAGATGCTTATACTTAAAGAGCTCGACCATGGACTCTAGTGTGTAGGTGTTCGCGAGGTCTTCCGGTTTAATGGTCAACTTCGTAAACGAAGCGATGCTGGGCCACATGTCGAACGACTTGAGGTCCTTCCGCGAAAAGTCGCTCGTCGTGGCAAGCGGCATTTCGCAAGATTCCTCCATGAGGAGGGAACGCAGTTGCTTGATTTGCGCAGGTGTAAGGTCGGTTGCCGAAGTGCGATTATTGATCTTGGTGGCGTCGATTACCTTGACCTGGCCGTCATGGATTAAGCCTGGCTTGAGGACTACCATCAGTCCCTGGTCGCAAGGCACGTATTTCTGCGGGTCACCATCGCTCCATGACGGTCGGGCTATGGGTGGGAGCTGTAGCACCATGGCTACATTGCCAATGACTGACTTAAGTAATTTCCAGTGCGTGGTCGGAAGGTGAACAACCATCCTGCCGCTTGGTGCGATGCGTTCGCCGAGCTCGTGCCAACGGAAAAGATCACTAGATTGCCGCACGGCCTTGTCTTCATTGTCTTTCGGGTCGATGTCAGCGCCAGAGGCTTCCATCAGCGCGACGTTGAAACTTAGCCCGCGTGGGAGTTCGTAGACCCGCTTGACTGACTCCACCCTTATATTCTTGTCGTGAAGTTCACAGATGGCCTTGGCGAAGTTTCGGAACGGCTCGTTTTCTTCAACCAGAGCGAGGGTTCCGGGTGCCCTTGCCTCTGACATCACTTCGTTGGCGAGGTGACCGGCTTCGGCGGAAAGTACGGCGACGGCCCTCTGGTTGTTCGCGCATGATGCAAGCAGGGACCTGATCGATCTGGCGACCTTCGTGGATGAGGCGCGCTGATCCCCCTCCTGCATTAGCAATGTGGTGGACTCCAGCTTGTCTCGGTCACCGAGGATTGCACGCCTTGCTTCCTTGGTGTTCTCGGCCCCGTCAAGAAGCCCGCACAAGATTGCGGTGTCGCCGCTTGGCGTTTCGACAGCAGATAAGGCTGCGATGCACTTGCATAGGCCTTCCGACGCCCAGCGCTCCTTCTTTGCCTGCAACGCTAGGCGTTCCTCGCTGTAAGGTTTGATCCATTCCCAGTTCGTCATCGGCTGGCTTTCATCTTTCTGCCGATCTTCGAGCAACTTATTGTGAGTTGCGGTGGAGCGGCCCTGTATCTCGTTGGAGTGCTCCTCGTAAGTCTTTTCCCAGGATAGCCCGCTAGTCTTGTGATGTGGGAAGCGGGAAATATGAATGGGCTTGATATGCTGCTCGGCGCGCCAACGGGCTACCTCGATAATCGCGTGATTGAGAGGGCGGATTTCGGAGATCAGAGACTCGGCCTTGTGCGCAAGGATTTCTACATCTTCGCCGAAGTTAGGGCGCGCATCCTTTAGGTGATTAGGGATTGGCAGGCCGCAGACGGCATCCTTAGAGAGTACGCCGCTCTTGTCGTATCCCTTCCCAGGCTTCTTATCCTTGTTCTTTCTCGTCGTGTGCTTCGCGAAATACTCAGCTGCATACTTCAGCTTTATTGCCTCTCGGAGAGCAGCTGCATTGACTCCAGGCTTCGCCCTTATGACCAGGACTTCCGGCCCGGCAACAACGTCGGTTTGGCCGATCATCTGATTGGTCAACATCGGGCTGACCTTCGGGATGCCTCTGGTCGATAGGAGGAGGTCGCCGCTCCAGAGCTGGTTGGTTTGGCCTGGACCTCGGCGACTGCCGGATGAGACGTAGCGTTTTGCGACTAGCATGCGGCTGATCTCGTCGGGCTTGAGCCACGGAAGGAGGCTCATGACGTCCGGAGCCCTGATTACGCGGCACTCGGCCGTCTCCGGTTGCTTGGACATCTTCGACAATTTCTCCTCCGTGAACATGTCAGCGTTGCCTACGCCGTGGAACACGTAAGCGAGGTCACCGAGCGTTGCAGGCTTTTCGGTCATTAGGACTGACCCTTGAGGTCTTTCGCGCGATTGGCGATAATTGTCATCGCGATTTCCGGTTTCAGCCCGCGTCGGACGATGGTTCGCAGGATGGCCTGTTGCTCCTTGCGGGTCGTCGGGCAGGAAGGGAAGGAGACCGGAATCCAATGCTGGGATAGCTCAACGCCCATGACGCCGCGGATCTCGGACCAGACTCCAGGACGGGTGGCCGCTTCGCTGCCGCTCGTTCGCTCAGGCAAACCGGTGAATGGGTCAACGTGTTCGTGGCTAAAGGGATTTTGTTCGGCGCCGCTGCTGTCGTCCTGGTCGCCCTTGATTCGACGGCGGTTGATGTATCGGCGCATGATATGATCGCCGAAGCCATCGAAGTCTCCCAATTCGCTCGGCTTACTGGGGGCGGGGAAGGGCATGTCGGCGAATTTCAGTGCTGCGGTGACGATATCCTTTGCCAAGACCAGTTCCCATCCTTGGGGCTTTGGGCGCAGGAGGACCAATTTGAACTGCGAAACTGCAGCTGCGGTGCGACGCTGGCCGTCGTCCCCTTGTCCGAGGATGCGGAGGGTAGCCAAGACAAGCCCGGAAAGGGCCGCTGCCTCCTGGGTAATTACGACCTGGCAACAACTGTTGGTGTCAATCTCCTCGGCCTCGCTGGGTATAATCTGGAGGCCTTGGGCTCGATAATAGACCGGGAGGCCGCTGGGGGTGGTCGTCTTGAACGAATCCAACCCATCCTTCTCGAGCTTCTGGCCGACTTTTAGCAGGCGATCTGTTTGCTTCATGCAGGGAAAGGAAGTGGGCTTGACTCCCCTGGGTCAACCCCTTTATTTCTGAAGCGTCAGAAAATGAAGTACCTAATCAAGAATATGAACGCGCTGGCGTCCGGGCTGAAGGCCTGGTCGCACAAGCGACACGTTAAAGCCAAGGTTCACGCTGACTTCCGCCACAATGGCGAAGTCCGTCTGGCTCCGATCGGCTATTCACCTGCAGCTGCCGCCCTGACTGGCGATGATGGCTGCACAATGTTCGTCCAGACGGGGTTCCTCTTGGTTGCCAGTTGCAAGGCCTGCCGCTGGATCGAGGATGCTGTTTGTCGCTTCCTCACCGATGAGAATATCATCGCACGTGGCGTCGAGGTCGTCGAGTGCCCCGTCATCCGCCGTCAGTTTCCGCGCCCTCTGTCCATCGTTCGGACTTCTCCCGTGAAGCTGGTTCGCCGTCGCATCAAGAGGGCAGACCAGTTGATGATTAAGGTGCGCAGGTTCTCCTCTGTACTCGAGGCTGTCAAGGCCGCCACGAGCGATGGGGGCCCCGAGTTGGTAATCACTGATCGTGCCCTTCGCAGTGCGGCCATCTCTGACTACCATAACCCGGACTATATCTACTCGTCTCTGATGGCCCTCGCGCTTGCCGCCAAGATTAACGCCGGCGGCTCCGGGCTCGGCATGCCGTGGGCTGATTTCCTCGCCGGCAATGGAGCTCATGACTATGTCCCCCATTCCTCCGACGCCACCCTGCAGCGTTTTCGCAAGGACTACCTGGTGGTCCATGCCGGGGTGGAGTACCTGATTGAGGCTCATGTGCGCTGTGGCACGGGCTCGGGCAGCGAATCGGCCCGCATCTACGTCGCGCAGCCTGCCCGTCCTGGTCAGCCCGTCGTCGTCGGCCATGTCGGCAGCCATCTTCCGATCCACGCCCGTAGCCACTGAGGTCGCCCCATGCGCATCACCACGCCCCAGCCCCCACGGCCCACCATCAATCGCCCTGGCGTTCCCGCACCTAGGGTTCCCGGACCCTATCCCGATTTAAGCTGAGGATTTCCTTCGGCTTTCAATCCAAGAAAATAGAAAGGAGGTATCATGAACCAAGGACCCAAGAGTGATCGCGATAATCACTCGAACCAGTGCAACCCGAATAACGACGAGTACTGGAACAGCCGCGATCAAGACTAGCCCTTCGCCCATCTCAGGGCCCCACTACGGGGCCCTTTTTTGTGGCTGGACTCGGCGTCTGCCGCCTATTTTCGTGACCGTTGGTTTTGTTAGAGACCGAGGAAATCCCACTTCTCGAGGTGCTTGTTCTCCTCGTCTCGGAACTTTCGCATCGCACTGTCCTTGCGCTTGCCGCCATTCGGTTTCTTGCCCTTGAGCCAGGCCCTGTGTCTGGATGAGACGTATTTCGCCACGACCTTCGCGGGAATCGCCAATGGGGTCAGGCCGTACGTTGGGCTAAGTGAACCAAAAAATGCATGAAATATTTGGTTTTCGGTTCAATCGTAGGCTGGGGGCGGCCTGACCCCGTGTTTGTCCCCTAGTTTAGAATAGGTTAAGCTCCCATTCTCTCGCGGAGCTCGATGGCCTTCTGGTCTCTACAGGGGGTAGTCAGCCCCCGCGCTCAGTAGGCTAAAATCAGGACCGAAGATTTCTCAGCCTCGGCAACCACGTCCTCGAAGCCAAGTGTGCGCGTGGCAGGCTGAGGCAGTTGGCTGAACACCTCGGGGGTCGATTCGAGGAAGGCCAGCAGGTGGCTGGATTTAACTGCGAAGTTTACGTTCTCGGCAATGGTTCCGGTCTTAGCGATTGCCGCTTTTTGGTTAATCTTGGCCGTAACCACTCCGACCACGTTACCAAATGAATCGAAGAGCGGTCCACCCGAGTTACCGGGTTGAACGGCAGCGCTGATCTGGAAGTACTTCGGGTCATCTCTTAGTCCGGCTAGGCTCGAGATCTCTCCCTTGGTTAGTTTGGGAGAGAATCCCTGCATCTCGGTATTGGGGAACCCAATGGTTGCGACTGTCGCCCCTAGGCGCACCTTACTGCTGGTGCTAAGTGCCATCGGAACAAAGGTGCCATCTACCTTGAGCAGGGTAAGATCGTTTGCTTCATCTGTTTTGAGGATTGTGGCTGAGAGGGCGCCAAAGCGAGTGATGACTTGGATCTTTGTACCCGCAGGGGCGACGTGATAGTTGGTAATGATGTGCCCCTGAGAGGTAATAAGGAATCCGCTTCCGGACCACTTAACCGTCTTACCTGGCAAGGCTGCGCCTGGGTTGCGCTTAGGGGAGGACCACGGTTCTGGTCCGTCCCGCATCTGGGGCGAAGCGGCTATTTCGGCACTCAGTGAGGAGATCCTATTGTTGACCGCGTCTCTTAATTGAGTTGGCAAGGCAGGAATCCCGGAGATGAAGGCTTTGGCATCAGTTTGGCCGTTATTGGCGGCAATCGTCAGCCATGCTAACCCTTCGGGCATCGAAACACTCACTCCGAGCCCCTTGAGGTATGCGACTCCCATGCAGTACTGGGAGTCAACATTACGCTGAACTGCTGAGGCTCGGTAATATTTCACCGCCAGCGATTCATCCTTACTGACGCCGTTACCTTTTTGCAGAAGCACCGCGTAGGAGAACTGGCCTGAAGGATTTCCTCCTCCGGACGACTTCTGGTACCAGGCTGCAGCCTGTTCAATATCGGTTGTTACGCCAAAACCTTCTTCGTAATAAGAGCCTAGGACGAACCATGCCAACGGACTTGCATATGCAGACGCTTTTTTCGCCCACTCAAACGCTAACGCTGGGCTCCTTTCTGTCCCGTTTGGAATGCAGTAGCACGTGCTAAGGCTGACCATCGCCGGAGTATACTCGAGCTCCGCGGATTTCTTAATCATTTGGAAGCCAGCTGTTGGATCTTTCTGTACCCCGTATGAACCCTCCAGGAGCATCAGGCCCTTGAGGTGCATGGCCGGAGCAAAGCCCGCATCGGCTAGCTCGCTCATTATGCGTAAACCTTCAGTTCGACTTGAGTCATCCTTAAGTAACTCAACGGCCTTGAGTGCCTTTGGCTCGGCGTCCTTAAAGTCGTGTTCTTGGGCACAAACCGAGCCCATTAATGATAGAAACAGGCAGAGGAGGTGAACGGTTTTTTTGGCCTGTCGCATTGGTTAAATAATTGCCTTTAGCCTGTGAGGGTCAAACTGTTCCCACATGAAACTGCTCTTCGTGGGTATGGCGCTCTTGCTTGCTGGTTGTGTAAATAACAATCAGTCTGTATCCTCTCGATTTAGTGTTCCTAGGACGATTACTGAAGGGTTTAACTCCGTTGAGGTCCCTACAGGAACTTACTCAGGGCGTACTCGCGTGATAGAGACGCCTGCAGGTGCTCCACCGACTGATGAGATCAGGAGGAACTACCAGCCGATTGGTCAGTCCATGTTTTTACTCCAAGGGAACTATAACGAATATGAGCTAACGAAGGCCGGGGAGGCTGTAGGGGCGGATATCGTAATCTGCTGGAGAGCTGATATGGTTGGTGCTGCAATCTTTCTCAGGCGCCGGTAACACATACGTCTGTGATGCAATTTCCCGTCTGTTGACACAGCCATTTAAATTGGGCAAGACCTCAACTTATGAAAGCCGTAGCGATTGCATTACTTGTATCTCTCGCCTCCCTCAATACCGGTTGTATAAGTCAGATCATAGAGGAGAATAATGCATTAATGCAGTCTTGGGTGGGTGTGAGTGAGTCTCAGCTTATTGCCGACTGGGGTCCGCCTCCATTCGTCAGAGATGATGGGCAAGGAGGGCGAGTTTTGGTATACGGAAATTTCAATGGGGCTTACCGTATGTTTTACGTTAACTCGAACGGTTTAATCTACTCCTGGCGCTGGCAGGGTAGATAGACCTAATCGGCTAACTAATTTAATAAGCCCACATAATTGGTTGAGCTTGTAGTGCTGCTCTCAGCCCGGAACTTTCCGGCTGTAGTAAGCGGCGAGGATCGCAGCCAACTAGGGGGTGCTGGGCATTAGGTAAGCGGGCAGGGGATTACCGGCTGCGCTTAGGTCCTGGGGCACGGTTACCCCTTCTGATAGGCCTTCAGGATAAGCGGCTTTGCCTTCTCAAGTCCTTCTCTGTCGTTGAAGGCTACCTCGAGGTCGCCGGTGCCCCAGTGACCAATCTCGGAGACGTCGCGCGTGAAGCCCTTCTCGATGGTCTCACGCTTGGGGTCCAGCTTGAGCCAGAGGTTGATCTCCTTCGTGCCGGTCCAGACGCACGCGAAGTTCTTAATGCGGCGGAAGCTCTTGTAGTGTTTGAGCTGCTTGAAGGTGACGTCGTCTCCGAGGGCCATGAGGTAAGCCCTCAGTTCTTCATAGAGGTCCAGGAGGTGCAGTTCCGGCTTCTCCTCTGGGCGATCCTTGCCGCGCTGGGGGTCAGCTGACTTAGTTCCGGCCGTCTTGGGTTGGTCTGCGGTCACGGAGTTGACCAGTTCAAGCATGAGCAGGTCATCGCCGAAGCGCTTGTAGCGCATGAGCTCGATGTTGCGGTTGATCTGCCGGACGGCGTGGAGGTCGTATTTGATGTAGTCACCCGCGATGCAGATCAGGCGGGGCTGGTCCCAGTCAATAGCTTCTGAGGCTTCTTTGCCCAGCTTCTTGAGGACGAGCAGCTCGAAGTCAGCTTGGTGGTCCATCAGCCAGTCGAGATAGAACAGGCCTTGGTTGATGACGTTCTCGTTGGAGGTGCGCTTGTACTCGAGGACCACCGGGCAGTTGTCCTCATCCAGGCCTAGGGAGTCGATCCGGCCGCCGTGAGCCTTGCCGGTGTCGTGCTCGGAGGCGAGGAAGCGGATGCCTAGAAGTTCGTCCAGGTTGGCCTCAATCAGGTACTGCAGGGACTTCTCTAGGGCGATGGATTCGCCTTGGAGTTCCTTGGCTTTGCCTCCGGTGAGGCGGTAGAGTTTGGTGTCGGACATGACTAGTTGCCAATCACTTGACTGAGGCGATTTCGTCGATGATGGAGTCCCCGACAAATCGGGTGAAGCTTTCGTCGTCCTTGAAGGTGGCGTTTCGGTCGCCATTCTTGATCTTCATCCGGCTTATGACTTCACCGGCGGAGTCGGTCAGGCGGACGGTGACGCCAACTATCCCGCCGCTCCTGAAATGTCCGTCAATCGAGACCAAAATGACCCCGTCTCCCGTCGTCGAGACGTTGAAGGCTTTACTGTCCTTTAGGTAATAAAAAAGGTCCTCACGGAGGGTCAGCTCCGCCGAACTGTTGCCAGAGCGCGCAACTTTGACTTCGGCAACCTTGCCGTCCTTCACGGTGGTGGACACCTCCCCGGACTCGTAGGCAAGTTTGACCTGCCAGGCCTTGATCTTGGAGTAGGAGCCGGGTTTGTAGTTGGAGACGGTGCTGTTGGCGCAGCCGCTAAGGAGGAACAGCGCAGTAAGCGCCACGGCAGCGGTAAACTTAGTCAGTGTGTTAGTCATGTTAGGAAGCGTGTTGATAGAGGTGTCGCTGGAAGCCCTTGAACATGGCGCCGATGGCGTCGGGGTCGCCGCCGAGGTCGTCGAGGGCGTCGTCTAGGCTGTCGTCGTAGCGTAGCTTGAGCAGGGCCGGGAGCTTCTCCTGGTCGAGTTCCTCGACCCCGACCTTCTCGTATTGCTCGAGGACGAACTCGAGGAAGGAGCGCTGGCGGACCCCGTAGTCCGAGCTGATGGCCATGCGTGCCCATCGGGAACGTTCGGTCCGCGTAACCTTGTTTTCCTCGGGGTCGCCAAGTACGGCTAGCACCTGCGCATTGGTCATGCCCACGTCGATCTTAGCGAAGTCGGGTCGAGTCTTGAAGATGCGCGAAGGAGTCCTGGATCCGTTGGTGCATCCGGTGAGCGATACTATGGCCAGCGCGAGAAGCCCGAGGCAAAGAAGACGCATAGTCCTATACATCCCTGATTATATTGCCTGTCAAGGGTTGTGCCTCCTAGCCGGTGAGCTTGGGTAGCTTGAGGATCGCGCTCTTGATGGCGGTCTCCTCGTCGTGGCTGTAGATCTTGTGCACGTCGGGGTTGGAGTGACCGACGATGAGCATGCGCACGTCCTGGGCTACGCCCTTTTCTGGGTGGTTTCGCGCAACCTTAGCTTACTCCGCGTAGAGGCTGTTCCGACCGGCGCCAAACTTGCCGAGGGCTTTGGTCGCTAACCAGGCAGCGAGGCTGCAGGCGGCGGCGTAGGGCGCGAGGGAGGGGCCGAAGAGTTCGAGGGCGAGG
>Ga0209107_10002045_pt1 | contig 11217 bp, 11 predicted proteins | sample LakErihyJuly2011_2_FD_187460 | JGI IMG/M metagenome (GOLD analysis project Ga0209107, IMG submission 187460) | Freshwater microbial communities from dead zone in Lake Erie, Canada - CCB hypolimnion July 2011 (SPAdes) (version 2) | ecosystem: Environmental > Aquatic > Freshwater > Lentic >... | reverse complement strand
AACGCCTGGGGCGCCGCTTCCACCGCCTTCGGCGCCGCCGCCTTGGGCGCAGCTTCGACCGCCTTCGGCGCCGCCTTCGCCGCCTCCAGCGCCTCCAACGCCGGCCGCGCCCCCGGCCGCGCCCCCGGCCGCGCCCCCACCGGCCAGCCCCGCCCGCGCAGCGCCAGCTCCTTCTGCAGCACCGCCACAAACGCCGCCCGCGCCTGGTTGCGCTGGTCGCCGCGCACCTGACGCTCCACCTTCCACGCCTGCCAGCGCACCGTCACCGAGCACGTCCCGGCGTTGTGCCGCCGCAGCTCCACCGAGGCCCCGCTCGCCGCCAGCCGCTCCACATACGCCCCCCGCGCCTCCTCGCGCAGCGCCGCGTCCGCCGCCTCGGTCGCCCCGCCCCCCACCCAGACCCCGAACAGCGCCCAGAGCTCGTTCCGCACCGTCTGCGCGCTCCCCGTCAGCTCCGAGGCCCGCGAGGGCAGCACGCCCTCGAGCCCGAGCGCCTCCAGCCGCGGCGTCGGCGCGGGCGCCCCCGCCTCGCGCGCCGCGCCCGTCTCGTCCGTCCCGCGTGTCTCGCATGCCATCGTGTGTGCTCGTGCGCGAAAAATTTTGTGCCTGTTTTCATAGTACCACAAGTTCGCGATGGACTCTGCCCCGCAGCCCTAACCTCGGTACAATCCCTATGTACCATCTCCGTGGTACGATATCGCGACCTGACGACTGAAAAAAAAATTTTTGTATATAACATACAGAAATACAGAACACACAATGACAGACAAGATGTTTGAGAACACACCGGCAGGAATGCCTGCCAATACTGCCGACGAAGAAAGACGCACGGCATTATATAAAGCTGCCTACAATGGGCATCCCGAGACAGTGCGCGTGCTGCTGAAAAACATCGCCTGCACCTATGACATGCCAAGGCTCCTTTTCAAGGCTATCGGCAGTCGTGATGCAGAGACAGTGCGCACGGTGCTGGAACTGGGCGCCGACCCCAATAGTCTCAACGATCATGGCGAAACTGCCCTCTATTGTGCTGCCTCTCGTTGTTTGACAGAGACCGTGCAGGTACTGCTGAATTACGGCGCCGTCCACGATCGTCGCGACAAGTATGGCGAAACTCCCGTCTGGGTTGCTGCCCAAAAGGGTATGGTAGAAATAGTGCAGATGCTGGTGCTTGCCGGCGCCGACCCCCACACTGCCGATGACCGCGGCGAAAGTCCGTTCTGGATTGCTGCGGCACTGGGCAAAAGACAGACAGCGCTCTTTCTTGTGCAGAAATGCGGCGCCGACCCCAATACTCGCAACCCGCGTGGCGAAACTCCCCTCTATTATGCTGCCCTTCGTGGTGAGGCAGAAAGAGTGCGCATGCTCGTGCGGGACCTCGGCGCCGACCCCAATACTCGCAACAACAGCGGCCAAAGTGCCGTTGCTGCCGCTTGCCCTAGCACAGAGACAGTGCGCGTGCTGGTGCAGGAGTGCGGCGCCGACCCCGACACTGTCGACAGCAAGGGTCAGACTCCCATCATGCTTGCTGCCACGCATGGTTGCACAAACATAGTGCGCGTGCTAGTGGAAGCCGGCGTCGACCTCGACTCTCCGGACGGCAATGGCGTGACTCCTATATTCCATGCGGCTAGATACGCACGCGACAACCTCGTTTGGTTGTTGGCGCGCGAGTGGGGCGTCGATCTCACCAGGAAACAGCCGCGGCTGGCCTTCGCCATGGGGCACCATCAGCGGCTCGGAGCAGCGTCAGCTGTGAGCTCGCTGTCCCCGGATGTGGTGCACCTGATCTTGAACTACGTAAGGGCACCGTGGGCTCCCCAAAACAAAGGTCCGTCGTACAGGACCAGCTTGCCGCTATATGAGTGGCTGGTGAGTATCGAGGACGCGCCCCCGGCGTACGCGGAGCACAACGCAGGGCTCCGCGGCAGCTTCCAGTGTTCTATGTGCAATCATGCCACAGACCAGGCCTTGGCCCTCGTCCCGTGCGCACACCGGGTTTGCCGCCGGTGCTGGGAGCCATTCCAACTTAATCCTTTTGCGTACGGCGAGCTGCCATCGTGCCCGATATGCCAGGCAGTGGTGTATCACGCAGTACCGCAGGAGCAGTTTCCGGACCAAGCGCCTCTTGATGTAGGCCCGGCCGGCGACGCCATGCGCCCTTGAGCCCGCGCCGCGGCCTTCGCTTATTTTGCAGACTCTGCAGTTCATGAAACATTAAACTACTTGCCCGAACGCGTCTGCTCATCCCGCTCATCCCGTCTGCTCAGCGCCCGCCTCCCCGCCCCGCGTGTCTCGCGTGCCATCATACGTGCTCGTGCGCCGAAAATTTTGTGCCCATTTTCACAGCACAGCAGAGCAAGTTCGCAATGGACTATTCCCGGCAGCCCTAACCTCGGTACAATGTCCACGTAAAAAGAGAAATTGCATATTTAAGCTCTAGAAATATAGAAAACACAATGGCAAGCACACTTCTTTCCCTCACAAACGAAATGGAGCGTCTCGCAGCGGCTACCGCCGCAGCGCGCAAGGCGGTGGACGAGGCAGTCGTTCAGCTCGAGACCGCAGAACAGAACGAAAAAGAGTTTGAGCGGAAGCTTGCTGCTCTTGCCGGTGCTGTGGCTAGGGTCACCCAGCAGAGCACCGCCGTCACCGCGACCACCTCCGGCGCCGCGAGCGGCCCCTCTGGGGCCCTCAGCGCCGCGCCCGCCGCGAGCGCTGTCACTTCGACGCAGCGCTTGCCGAAGGGTGCTCCGAAGCCCAAGAAAGTTCGCGCGCCCAAAAGCACGGACCGGAAGAAATTGCCCGACGCGCCGCCCGACGCCCAGGCGTCTGCGCGCGCAGCGCTGTACCCGCCCTTCGACCACGCCGCCGCCATGGCGAACAGGTGCAGGCACTCGTGAGCTCTGCACGCACTCCGCGCGCGAGCCTCCGCGCGCGAGCCTCCGCGCGCGCTTGACCAGTCTCGAGTTTAATAAAGTAATCATTACCAGCCTCCGTCGCGCGGCCGCACGCGCGCGGCCGTCCGCGCGGCCGTCCGCGCGGCCGTCCGCGCGGCCGTCGCCGAAAAATTTTGTGCCGTCTCCTCGCAAGCAGCAAGTTCGCGATGGATCCCTGCAGCCCTAACCTCGCGCAAATAAAGCTTCCAAGGCACCGACTCTGCAAGACATCGCCACCACAGCACGCCACCCATGCAGACCGCCGAGCCCGCAGGCGCGCGGGCCCCTCTGGGGCCCTCCCCGCCGGCGCCCCCTCGCAAGCCCACCGTAATCCACTACGACGAGAAGGGAGACTCCTGCACCATGTTAGTCGCACAGGAGGAAGACGCACTCTACGCCCGGCTCCAGCAGATCACGGGCTACGAGGAGCTCGAGTGTTGGAACTTCGTCCTGTCGCGCGAGGGCACCGCGCTGGTCGCGGCGGTCTACTGCAACGAAGTCGGGCGCTACGAGTCTCCCCTCAACCTCCCGGTCTCCCAGGCGCTCGGCGTCGAGGTCTTCGGACAGGTGGTGATTGCGTGCTTCGAGGAGCACCACGGCGACGAGGACGGCGAGGGCCAGTGGAGCGCCGTCATTTCACACACGACGCTCCTCGAGAAGCTGGCCGAACGCGGCGAAGCGCTGCCGGCCTCTTGCGACAAGCGTCTGCGGGGTCGAGCCGGCGATCTCATGCACGAGATCCGAAAGGTGCTCAGCAGGCGCCGCAGCAAGTAGTAGGCGCCGCGCGCCCTGTTCTTGCAGACTTTTTGCAGACTTTTGTCTTTGTAGACTTCAATAAATTGCAAGTAGATCTCAGCGCGTCTGTCCAGCACGTCAGCGCCCGCCACGCGCCCGCCACGCGCCCGCCACGCGCCCGCCACGCGCCCTAACCCCGCCCCAACCTCCGCCCCAATATCCCCAATAAAACAGACCATCCGCATGCACGAGAAGCAGCAGCATGTTCTACCTTTGCGACGCATGGTTCTTGCCCGAAGGCGGCGTCTCCGGAAGCTACGTGTCCGCCGTCGGTGACGCCCTCCTCGAGCGCTTCTACATCGACCAGTGCTACAGCCCTGTCGCGTGGCAGTTGCAGGACCTCCACAGTCGCATTCTGGCGGGATGGTGGAACGAGGCGGCGGTCGATGCAGCTGGCCAACCCACCTCACGGTGGACATCCGCCTCGCTGTGCCGCCACTGGAAGTATGCCCTCGAACCGCGCACGACGGTCTTCCATCACCGCCGCCTTGCCTCTGTGTTCTGGTGCCCACAGGCCATTTGCGTCCTCGCGAGCGCAGCATCCACAGCGGCTCGCGCGCAGCGCAAGGCGTTCCGGATCATCCGAGAAAACAAAGCCAAGCGCTGGCTCAACGCCGTCAGCGTCATCCTCCCCTGCGCTTTCAACCACCAGAAGGGTTGTGCCGACGTCACCAGGATCATCGTCCACCTCCTCGAGGCGTGGGAAAAGCAACAACCGAGGGACCGAACCTACGCAAGTTACATCCTGGACGAAGCCGTGGAGGACGCGCTGCTGGGCGCGTCGGTCAGCTACGCGCCCAGCAAGAGGCCCAAGCTGTGCTAGGCCGTGGGCGGTGTCGCTCGTGCAAAGAACAAAATTTAATCACAACAACTTCACACGCCCACGCGCCCGCCCGCGCCCGCCGACGCGCCCGCCGACGCGCCCAACCCGCCCCAACCTCCGCCCCAACCTCCCTATAAAAACCAGACTTTGCACATTAAACAGCAACACAGACAGAACTCACAATGGCACACATGCTTCCGAAGCTCAAGCGCAGCAGGTCCGCGGCCTCCGCCGACCAACCCGTGCAGACGCACCCGTCCGCCGACGGCACCAGCGCCGTTGCAGCAGACCTCGCAGGAGACACGTCGGAGCTCCTCGTCCAGAGCCTCACTGCCGGGCGCACCTCTGCAGACGCCCTCGCCGCCGTCCTCGACGAGCTCAACGCGTTGCCGCACGTTCCGATGGACGCCGCGTCTACCGCGCGCGAGGAGCAGATCAAGCACTTGCTCTTCCTCGACATGCTCCTCGAGGCCGCCGAAAAGGCACGCAAAGCCGCACGGGACGCCTGGGAGCGCACCACGTATCATTTCCAAGCCGGATGCAACCGTTGTGCCCTCGACGGGATCGATGATGAAAACGGCTTGATCCCGGACGGCTGCGCCATCTGTGGCGTGCCCAAGACCGAGTGCATGCAGCAGGACGAGCACTTCGGCGTCCACGGCGAGTCGCCGCCGGACGCGAAGTGTCCCCACTGCTTCTTTAACTCTGGCAACCATTACATGTCCGGGCGCGAGCTGCAGCTGCACATTGCTGCGAAGCACCCTCCGAAGTCCCAGTAGACAGCACTACCCCGCCTGCAGCGCGCGCCAGCTGCTTGACAACTTTTATTTTATGATGAGGTTGTTTATTAAACATACTTAAGATTTCAATTATGTAAACTAGGGTTGAACCTAGTGAAATGACCGTGACCCCTTTCATTCGTTTCCACTCCATAGACTTGCAAGAAATCCACAAGCGCGGTAATTGTGCTTTTGAGATTTTCGTCGAAGCATTTCAGCACTTTTTTATCACCCGAATAAAAGTATTTCGCCAACATGGTAAACGCATCTTGCATGTTTTTGTCTGAGAAACAATTATCCAGTTCAACTTCAATTGTCGACGATTGATTATGCTGAAACACAAAATTGAAATATCCACTGTGCGAGCTCAATACAGCCCTGTGCAACAAAAACTTCTTTCCACGCACCAGCACCGTAACGTCTGAGGCGCTGTCCAGGCCCATAGACGCCGGCGGCGGCATATAAAAGTCTTGCAAATGCCCACGATGTACTCTATCAGACGTGCCAAACGCGCCAGACGCGCCATACGCGCCAGTGTGCAAACTGCCGAGATCGCGACTAATCGAGACCAAGTAAGGATTGTCTTGCGTCATGTGGTTACACGCGTTATATAAGTCGGAACGTAAAATGGCCTCCGTCTATTGCAAGCAGTCACAAAACCCCATTATTAGTCTCGCGTGCCCGTCTCGCGTTTAGGGTTTATGTAATAAAGGTAACGTGACACAAAAAAGCTTCTCATTCGCGACTGCTATCATTATTTAACTCACACGCGTCACGCATGCCGCTCGTCGTGGCAGCAGGCTTCTTCTTCTGCGTGGCCGTGCTACTGCTGCTCCATCACGGCTGGAAACACTCCCAAGAAGACCCGGCCACGAGCTTGGCCCAGCAAGAAAGCTGTCCGGAAGTCTGCTATTTTCAGCCCTCGGACGTCTGTAACTTCAGGACCTGCAACCACGAAATGTGGATCCTGCTGTGCTTCTCGCTGTCACTCGCTTGCTGGGTATGGGCGCTCTGACCGACGAGCACCGCGTCCATGAGGCTCTCGGTGCGCGCCACCTGCTCGCTTACCGTGCACGCGCGGCATATCGGGAAGAATGAGCGCAGCTTCTGCATGATGGTGCGCACCTCCTGGTAGCGCAGGATGTGCAGGGTCTGTGGGGGACACTCGTCCGCCATAATCGGGGGTGCTTTAATAAGCGCCGGCTTTGTTATACTACACGCGGCATGGCCACAGCCATGGCCACAGCCGCAGGGGCCGCAGCCGCAGGGGCCGCAGGGCCGCAGGGACCGCAAGGCCGCAGGGCCCGCGCCAACAGCGCGCCCAGCGCCGCGCACGGCGCGCGGGCAAGGCCGGGCGCGCGGGCAAGGCCGCCCAACCTCGCGGGCAAAACCGCCCAACCTCGCGGGCAAAACCGCCCAACCTCGCGGGCAAAACCGCCCAACCTCCGGGATAAAAGCGCAGCTTTCACCCAGCACGCTCCACTGCACACATCTCGACATGGCGTGGTGCGGCTACAACTTCACGGTTTTGAACGCCGGCGCAGCGCGCCAGGAGCTCTTGTACATGGGAAAGAAGCTCGGACAAATCTTCTTCGAGAACGAAGAGCGGCAGATTCGCACGCCGGTACCCGAGCCGCTATTCGCTGGCTTCGACGCCGTCCATGTCGCCTTCGGAGACGAGCACATGGTCATCGTCACAGCCTGCCAGAGGCTCTTCGTCGCGGGCAAGAACTCGAAGGGACAGCTCGGCCGCGGCCCTTCTTTCGTTGGCCGCACCTGCACGCTGCGCCCCTCGCAGCCGCCCGGGCGCGTCCTCGGCGCCGCGTGCGGCGGCCACCACACGCTGGTCGTGATCGACGCCAAGGAAGGCGCGCCCGCCACCGTCTGGGGCTGCGGCGGCAACATAGACGGCGAAGTCTGTCCGGCGCGCCCCGAGGACAATTACATCTTCTCTTGGACGGCGATCGACATCGCGGCCCTCGCTGCGGCGCCCGCTGCACTTGCCGCGCCCGCGAAACCGCGCGTCGCGGCGGGCGCACGCTTCTCTGTCGTCGTCATTGGAGACGCAGTGGGCTTCATGGGTTCAATGAAGTTTAGGCAGACCTCCTTCACGCAGCCCGCCCCCCACCTCCGCATCGCCGTCAACCCCCCGTGGCGCGGCGCCGCAATCCGCCACGTTGTCGCAGGCTACGAACACGTCATGGTTGCCTGCGCCGTCGATCGCCGCCTCGAACTCTACGGCTGGGGACGCAACGACAGTTCGCAGCTCGGGCTCATTCTGGACAAGACCGGGAGGCACAACACGGAGTACGTGCGCGAGCCCACCCGAGTTCCCTTCGACTGCCCGCTGCAGGCCTCCGACGACTTTCCGTCGATGCTCGCAGCGTTCGGCCGGGCCAGCATGGTCATGGTCGGGGGGCGGGTCTGGAGCCTCGGCTCGCAGGGGATCGTTGACACACACCCGCCCTTCTTGCCTCCCTGGATGCGCGGTCCCACTGAGATCGACCCACATCACTTCGACCGACAGCCTGTGTCCTTCGTGGGCCTGGGACCTTGGCACGCCGCCTTTGTCACCTCCACCGACACCACCGGCGCCAAACTCTACATGCGCGGCAGCCAGAACGACGGCGAGCTGGTCGGGGACAACGGCATCCCGACGAGCACACGCCGTACCAAGAGCGGCGTCATCGGCGTCTGTGGACCCCGCCTGCTGACAACCCCTGCGCTCGTGCCGCCCGAGCTCTTCGGAGGCTTGTCCCTCCGCATCTCGGGCCTCGCACCGGCGCATAAGCTGGCGTTTGTCATGGGCACGCACTCGCGCCTCGGCTCGCTGCAGGGCACGCCCTCTGGTGCCGGCGCGCGGCGGGGCAAAAACGTGAAAGCATACTCTCGCCCCTGCGTGTATTTCGACGTAGACGAGCTCGTGCTCAGAATGATCATTGAGTTCGCAGACGCGCTCATGCCGCCTCTCATTTGTCCCTAAACTGAGTCAACTTAGTTCAGTGTCAATAAACAATCGTTCGGATGAGGACAACCTTGCACCAACTGTCAGTGCTTCTCTCTCGAGCACATGCGCGCCACGGCTACACTAAGAGAATTAATGACATACTTAATCAAGTTTATTGCAAACCAAACTTTGGAATCTGGGCGCAGAATCTTTTGACCACATTTACTACGTCGGTATAAAAGCACCGCTGAATATGCCAGGAGCCGAAAAATACTGCATCAAGCCACTGTACCGCATCGAGCCCAGCACGCAGCAACAAAAAGTGCAGGTTGAGGTGATTGTCAAATGCTCAGATCCAACACAAAAGTGCACTAGCCCTCCTGTCGTAACATATATTTCACATGAGGACTTCAATACTGATCATGACGCGCTGTTGAACTTCTTGCAAGCCCAACTGCCAACAAAATACTGGTCGAGGCTATTATACCAGATTATTGGCCAAAACAACAAGGTTATAGAGAGCCGAGTTATTATGGACCATAGAACTATGGAGTTTGAGTACTTTAAAGACCTGCAAAGCGTGCTGTATAAGATGGTTGGGGATACGATATCCACAAACAAATGGAAGTTTACATTGTATAGAAAACCTTGAAATCGCGCTCATTCAGCGGCGCCCGCTGGCGCGGCTGGGTATACTCCCTCTTTTGACAAGCCAGCGAGCTAACTGACATCATCATTGTGAATCATCATTGTGAATCATCATTGTGAATCATCACCAGTCCGCTTGGACTCCGACTTACGGGGCTGCCGCGCGGCGGCCTCGGCGGCGTCGGCGGCCGCGCGGCCGCGCTGCGGCCTCAGCGGCGTCGACGGGCGCGGGCGGCGCGGGAGGACGAGTCACGACTGTGATGGCCCATCTGCACCCTGGAAAGTCAGACAATGTGCCTGTCATGTCTGTCCCTGGCAAGTCAGGCAACGTCCTCTCTTTTTCATCATCCCAGTCGCGTATACCCAGCATGTTTATTCTCAGGAAGGATATTAAGCTCATTTTTATCAAATTCTGTCCACATCTTCTGACATACCCGGTGTCCAAAGCAACTAGTGCGGGATATATCAAGATGGGTGTCCTATCGCCAAAGTATGGAGTGGCAGTCACTTTCTCCCAATGATCAGACGACACTATAGCGTCAATCACCTTGAAAAGAGCATCTTGGTGATCGAAATAATCCTTTCGACACAGGCTTCGTTGGCATGATTTTGTGTGCAGTGAACCCTGCACGACAACTTCAAAGGGCACTGGTTGCATTCGAAGCTTTTGTTTCCTTTCTTTGCGTTCGTCATCGTCTTCATCTGATGTGTCAGAATAAAAATCCTCGTCGCTAGAGGCATCCAATGGAGGGCCATAATACGATTCAACGAGGTACCGCGCCCCGGTCCCGGGAGTCTTGTGCGCGCCCGCTCCGTCCGCGCCGAACTCCATGCAGGGCCGGTGTTATATAGGTACTTGAGCTCAGCATCCGGCACTCTCCATGATGATCCTAGCGCCGACCAGCACCTCCGCCACGCGCCGGTTCTGACTTCGGTACAGAAACATGATACGGTAAAGGATCCACTGGCCTCAATCTTGGGTTGATAAAACGTTCTTTGTATGGCCGAGCAATCATCTTCTTGCCTCCTCGTTTTTGAAGTTTTTGAATAATCAAGGGTGCAAAATGCCGCTCCCCTTTAGAGCTAAATTGCCTTCCCTTTTCATCCACATTCACGTAATAATGATCATGGAGAATATATTGGTAAAAATCTCCATTGAGATCGTATTCTTGTCCGTTGACTTTGACAGCTCCACGATAATGTGTCACGGGCAGATACCCGTCGTCATTGAAAGATTTTATTTGAACAGTGTTCACCTCACAAAAAGAGTTCAGTACAGTGTTCTGATTATGATCCACCACCATCCAATAAGCTTCGCCTTCAGGTTGCAACATAAACCTGATGGACATAGGGAGCTTCGCGTTTATACGTGCATCTCGAAGTTCTGCGCGTCGTGCGGCCCTTCCGCCGCCCCCGCGAAGCCGACCTCCGCCTCACCACCCCGTGTAAACAAAGCGCGCGCCCGGCGGCGGCGCCGCGGGCGCCGCGCACACCGCCGCGGGCGCCCACGCCCCCGCGGGCGCCCCCGCCACCGCCACCGCCCCCGCACCCGCCTCCGCGTAGCCCCCCGCGTACGCCTCCCCGAGCCGCAGCCCCGCCGGGAAGTTCGGCGCCTCGCCGCCGTAGCCCACGTGTAACACCTCCAAGTGGCAGTTTCCTTCGCCCACGTTATCGCCGTCGTCGATCCGGTTCAGAGACCCCGTCACTGCGGCCATCAGCTCGCCGGCCCGCGCGGCGGCGTCCGCCGCACGGTCTCCGGCCCCGGCGTCGCCCTCGCGCGCCGCGCCGTCGCCCTCGCGCGCCGCCCCCCGCCACGCGTTCCAGCGCAGCACGAACACGGGTCCGCCGAAGTGCCGCATCAGCCCCGTGTACCGCCCCCGCTCGCGGCCCCGTGTGCAGCGCAGGTGCTCATGCGCGTCCATCTCCACCAAAAAGAGGGTCTTGGTGGGCTCATCCGTTTCCATCCACACATTCACGTACCGCAGCGCGCCGCACCCGCAGAAGCCCGTAAACCTGGACTCCGCCTGCCGCAACTCCGGCGCAACCTTGCACGCTTCGAACAGCACCCACGCTTCCTCCTCTAGCAAGCGCGCGCGGTCGCCGCTCTCCTCGTACGTCAGCCGCCGCTTTTCCGGGTTCCAGAACCCGCGCCCCTGCCGCCCTTTCTTCTTGAAGTACTCCAGATTCTCCTCAAACCCAAATGTTACACCACACCTCGCGCTCTGGTGTCTTTTCGCGCCTGCGCGCCCGCAGGTCGGGCACACGCTCGTCGCGCACGCCGCTTCA
>Ga0209107_10002043_pt1 | contig 11221 bp, 13 predicted proteins | sample LakErihyJuly2011_2_FD_187460 | JGI IMG/M metagenome (GOLD analysis project Ga0209107, IMG submission 187460) | Freshwater microbial communities from dead zone in Lake Erie, Canada - CCB hypolimnion July 2011 (SPAdes) (version 2) | ecosystem: Environmental > Aquatic > Freshwater > Lentic >... | reverse complement strand
AACTTTATCCGAACATCTGTTCGAAAGGTAGCAGGCGGGGCTGACAACGCCCTCAGGCGTGTCGCCATGGGAGGATGCCCAGGTGTTAATCCTGCTGCCGCCATCTGAGAAGAAGAACGCGACAGCCAAGCCCACACCCGCCATTTCAGTCTATACCGGCGTGCTGTATCAGGCGCTGGATTGGCCCAGTCTGACGATGGCTGCCAAGAAACGTGGGACCGGCTCGGTTGTGATCATCTCAGCTAGATACGGCGCCGTTCGGCCAGATCAGTTGATTGAAAGCTATAAAGAGAAAATCGATAACAAGGCGATGCGCGCACCGGTCAGCAAAATCCTTGATGCGATAAAGACGGAATTAATTGTGGACTGCCGTTCTTCAACCTATAAAACAGTCTGGCACTCCCCCGTTGAGAAAACCGTGGAAGTTCGTATTTCTACCGTTGTCGATGGCGTGCGCACGGTCATCACGCATATGTCCAAGAAAACCCGCGGAGAAATTACTCGTTGGCTTTTGCAGTCAAGATCGGTGCCGAAGACTCCTGAGGATTTATATGCGATTGTTTCGGAGAAATATCCGTGTGCCCTTACGCCAAGCGATGGAGTTGAACCTTGGGTGCTGGAAGTGATAGCCGTTTAAAAAGACGTCACTTAATTAGTTTCGCGCTAAATATCCCCAAGCCAAGCTGGCTGCGATAGCCACCCAAAGTTGATAGGGAACAAGTAATAGCCCCATAACCAGTGATGCTTTAAATGTTAGAAAGAGCATTGGAAGTGTCAGTAGCGCTGTCAAAGTTAAAGCGATAGATGCTGATAAGAAATTGTGGGGGACGTAAAATTGATTAGCCCAGGTTAGGGCGGCAATTATGCTTAAACCAAATAAAACAAGCCAAGTAATACTCTCAGATCTAGTCAAAGATTTTGAGACTTGAAAAGATGCAATGCCAAGAACGGTGAAGTTATAAGGCCAGATCAATCCGATAACTGCGCTCGGCGGTTGCCAGGATGGACGCTTGAGAGAGGCATACCATTCTGGAGATGAGGAAACCCAGATTCCTGAACCGAAGGCATAGATAAAGACAAAGAGAACTCCTATGGCACCTGCGATTAATTTAAAATCCACGTCAAGAATCTATCGGTACTTGGCGGTTTCGGTTGGGCATTGCTTGCAGACCGCGCGCCAAATTTCATCGGCTTCAAAACCATCTTTTAGCGCTTCATCAACCGATCGACTTCCAAGTTCGCTGATGGCAATATCTTTGCAAAAAGAGGGAGCCCAGGTCTCACCAAATGAGAGCGTGATCCTCTCGCGTAGATCAGATATGCGCATCTAAGTAAAAATTAAAAAAGAGTGCGATCGACTAAGAGTTCAGCTTGTTCGCGAGACTGGGTCGGCGTCAAAGGTTGCATCACTTGCCCCATTAACCAGCGCATCGCGATCCCTGTGCCGGCGGCAGATTTGATGGCGGTAAATAAACACCTTGCAATTTCTAGATATAACGGATGCTCTGCGTGCGAGAGTATTTCTGTAAGAATTGCTTTATCGTGAATACGCATTGTCGCAAGAGCAGGATCGCTCGAGATATAAAGTGAGAGTTTTTCAAGAGCATCAGCTGGTGTGCCCGCGCTGTTAGCAAGTTCAATCATATGTTCGACCTCGGCGGTGATTAGTGCAGTGGTGACCGCGCTCTTATCGCGATAGTGGTTATATAGGGTTGCGCGCGAGACTTCGGATGCATCTGCGATTTCAATCATTGAAACATTTGATAAACCGAATTTTGAGATTAAAGTTTTAGTACCTTCAAGAATTGCGCCTTCAGTTCGGCGGTGTGTAGCGCCTTGAGTGGCGTACTTAGGCAGCGTCGACAACGGACAACTTCGCGGTCTCTAGAACTTTAAGTTCTAACGAGACGTTTGCGATCACAGTTGAAAGTGTTAAGCCGAGCGCTTCGCAAATTGCGTTAAGCAACTCAGATGATGCTTCCTTCTGTCCGCGTTCTACTTCAGATAAGTAACCGAGTGAGACACGAGCTTCGCGAGCAACGTCGCGCAATGTGCGAGATTGTTCGGTGCGAGCAGAGCGCAGGGTTTGTCCAACTGCGCTGCGTAATAACGCCATGATGGTCCGTCCCTTTCTCTAGTCTTTATCTCGTTGTCTAAGGATACGCGCAAATGAGGCGATCGCGCTGGCTATGGTGGCGTTTCGTACGACTTCACGTTCACCTGAGAGTGAAAGTTCTACGACCTGGGTAACGGGGCCGACGAAGGCAACGAATACTTTTCCGGCCTCGGAGCCATCGGCAGGCCCTGGACCGGCAACGCCAGTTGTTGCAATTGCCCAAGTTGATCCAAATGATTTATTTGCCCCGTGACCCATTTGTAAAGCAACTTCTTCACTGACTACCGAGTGTTGCGCAATAGTTCTCTCTTCAACCTTTAAGTGTGAAATTTTTACATCAGGTCGATATGCCGTAATAGAACCTAAGAAAACATCAGATGCGCCAGGCACAATTGTTAGCGCGTTAGCAAGACCACCGGCAGTTAAAGATTCGGCAGTTGAAAGAGTTTCACCTCGCGCACGCAATGAGCCATGGATCTCTGATACCAGTCCTAATATCTCATTTGATATATCCATTAAAAATCCAATTAACTTTGTCGAACGAATGCCGAGCGTACATAGTACGCACCGGTCACGACGGTAAGGGCGATTGCAATATACATAAAGCCATCACGGAACCAATACAAATCTGGACTAAGTGGCAGAACATAAAATCCTGTACCAAAACTTTGGAAGGTAGCTTTAATCTTTCCACCTTTATTTGCAGGGATGACTCCGCGTTTGACTATCGCTAATCTAAATAGCGTTATTCCGATCTCGCGAGCCAGAATTACAATGGTTATCCACCACGGCATGCGATCTAAAATTGAGAGACAGATCATCGCGGTTCCGACCATCGCTTTATCCGCCACTGGATCTAGAAACTTTCCAAGTTCGGTAATTTGCTGGCGACTGCGTGCCAATTTGCCATCAACGATATCTGTTAGGCCAAGGATGAAGAAAATCCACCAAGAAATGATCTGCCAGTTGTAATCATCGCCACCATTCATAAATAAGGCGATCGCTCCAAATGGAATTAGTAGCAGACGTGCAAGTGTTAACGAGTTTGGTGTTATGAATGCAGGTAGGTTCACAGTGGACGTGCCACCAAGTCGGCGCCCATGGAATCTATGATCACCGCATCAATATATTGGCCTACTTCGAAATTGGTGCCTATAAACGTAGTTGTTCCATCTACTTCCGGGCCCTGGTGCGCCGCGCGACCTTCTTGTAGCTCACCGTCTTCGATAAGGACCCGCACATTCTCACCGATACGAGCTGCCGCGCGCATTGAAACCATCTCATCAGCTAGCGATGACAATGATTCAACGCGTGATTTGATCGAATCTTCATCGACTTTATCGCTCAGATCTAACGCTTCAGTGTTGTCCTCATCGGAATATCCAAAGATACCGATCGCATCTAACTTTGCTGCACTTATAAAGTTAGCTAAATCATCGAAATCTGCTTGCGTCTCACCTGGAAAGCCGACGATAAAGTTGGAGCGAATTCCGGCTTCCGGAGATAACGCGCGAATCTGATTAATTAAATGTAAGAACTTTTCAGAATCTCCGAAGCGGCGCATGCGGCGCAGAACTGTCGGACTGGTGTGCTGGAAAGATAAATCGAAGTACGGAGCCACTTTCTCGGATTCAATCATCGCTTGCAATAAAGAAGGTCGCATTTCAGCGGGCTGCAAATATGAGAGGCGCACTCTTTCTATGCCGTCAATGGCTGCAAATTCAGGAAGAATCTTCTCCATCAACTTTAGATCGCCAAGGTCCTTGCCGTAAGAAGTTGTATTTTCGCTAACTAAGAAAAGTTCGGTTACGCCATTTTTAGCAAGCCAGCGACCTTCTTCAATGATCTCAGTTGGCTTGCGTGAAATAAACGAGCCTCGGAAATATGGAATGGCGCAGAAGGAACAACGTCGGTCGCAACCAGATGCGATCTTAAGAGGTGCCCAAGGTGCGTTACCTAAACGTTTGCGAAAGAGTGAACCTCCGGCGCCAAGTGATGATGCATAGGCTTCATCGCGCGCGGCAGGTCGATCAGCTGGGGCAATTGGTAGCAGCGATCTGCGATCGCGCGGCACGTGTGGAGTGTGTGCATTTCCAGAGACAATTGATTGCAAGCGCGCTGAAATATCTTGATAGTCATCAAAACCTAAAATTCCGTCCGCTTCAGGCAAAGCTTTCGCAAGTTCCTGTCCGTATCGCTCGGCCATGCAGCCAACGGCAACGACGGCGCGTGTTTTCCCGTGGCCCTTAAGAGAATTTGCCTCTAGCAAGGCATCAATTGAATCTTTCTTGGCGGATTCAATAAATCCGCAGGTATTTACAACTGCAACTTCAGCGCTTTCAACATCGGAGACAAGTGTCCATCCATCGGCAGCAAGCCTGCCGGCAAGTTCTTCGGAGTCAACTTCGTTGCGGGCGCAGCCCATAGTGACGATTGCAACGGTACGGCTCATTGCGCAGATCTTACAGGATCAAGGTGAATTACTTTGATCTGAAGGTCTCGCGAACTTCTTGATTACGCTCACCCAACGGGGCAAGTTCTTTCCCGTTAAGTGTTAGATCAAGATCTCCAGCATTGCTGAGATAAATACTGATTGAAGTTGGTGCACTAAAACTTTTTGAGTCACCTTTAGAGATTGGTCCTTGAAATAAATTTTTTCCATCTGAAACCACATGAATATTTGAGTCACCACGAGTCGCCGTAATTGTTAATTTCATTTCGCCACTTGCATCTGGTGCAACAGTGACTTCCCCCTTTGGAGATGGTTCAGCAGTTGGCGTTGCATCTGATGGTGGGGTTGATGGCTCAGATACAGTAGGGGTAACCATAGTTTCGGAGTTGGAGATAATTATTCTGCCACCTGCTATCGCAGCCAGAATTACGATCGATGCAATAGCCAGTGGTTTCCAAGAAAGAGTCTTGCCTTCTTTTGGAAGTTTGGTAACGCTATTTTCCAGCAACATGTCATGAATGGTTCGACCCTCTGTGGAATGTTCTTCGTTATAAAGATCGATCAAAGTTTTCGCATCAACTGCAATTTTTGGTGCGATATTTCGCAAGTGTCCGCGGGCGTAAGTATCTCCCCCGCAATGAACAAAATTATTATTTTCAATTTCCTTTATCAATCCAGGTCGAATACTTGTTGACTCTGCGAGTTCGTCAATGCTCAGGCCAGCGCTCTCACGCGCAGTCCTTAAGAACTCACCTAGCGGCATATCAACTCACAATTCTTGAAAAAATTAATAGGCACCGTTTATGAGCAAAGTGTAGTTCCGCTATCACCCCATGGATAGATGAACAGGTGAGGAAGTCCGGATATCACCCCACGCTCTAGTCCTCAAATTGGGTTAACACGAAGTGAATTTAATAATCGCGCAGCGTAGCAAGCACAGAGTCGAGTTCATCTGGCTTCACCATTACCACGCGAGCCTTGGAACCTTCGGATGGACCAACGATCCCACGCGATTCCATCAAATCCATCAAGCGACCCGCTTTAGCAAATCCAACGCGCAATTTTCTTTGCAACATTGACGTGGAACCAAATTGAGTACCGACAACTAGTTCAACAGCTTGTAGCAAAAGATCTAAGTCATCACCAATATCTTTATCAACCAACTTATTTGTTTGCGGAGCAACTGTTACATCTTCACGATAGCGCGGTGATAGTTGCTTCTTAACGTGATTTGTTACCGCCTCGATTTCACGTTCTGAAACGTAGGCACCTTGAATTCGAATAGCACGAGAGGCTCCCATCGGAATAAAGAGAGCATCACCTTGTCCAACCAACTTTTCAGCACCGGGGCTATCTAAAATAACGCGGCTATCTGCTAGAGAACTAGTTGCAAATGAGAGACGAGAAGGAACGTTAGCTTTGATCAACCCAGTAACAACATCTACTGAAGGGCGCTGGGTTGCTAATACCAAGTGGATTCCGGCCGAACGCGCTAACTGCGTGATGCGAACGACTGATTCTTCAACCTCACGTGCTGCAACGATCATCAAATCGGCAAGCTCGTCAATGATTACTAGCAAGTAGGGGTATGGCTCAACGACGCGGTCACTTCCGGGAGGAGCAATAACTTTTCCAGCACGCACTGCCTTGTTGAAATCATCTATATGCCTAAAACCAAAGGTAGAAAGATCTTCATATCGCAGATCCATTTCACGAACCACCCAAGTCAGAGCATCCGCGGCTTTCTTAGGATTAGTAATAATTGGAGTAATCAAATGCGGAATACCTTCATAGGCGGTTAGTTCCACGCGCTTTGGATCAATCAATACCAAGCGCACATCATCAGGTGTAGCTCGCATTAAAATCGAGGTAATCATCGCGTTAATCATTGAAGATTTACCGGCCCCTGTTGCGCCAGCTACAAGTAAGTGCGGCATTTTTGCAAGGTTGGCGCAGACAAAGTTTCCTTCAACATCTTTACCCAGCGCCACCAACATAGGATGGTGATCTTGCCCAGCAACGCTTGAGCGCATTACATCGCCTAAAGCTACAATTTCACGGTCAGCGTTAGGAATTTCAATTCCAACTGCAGATTTACCAGGTATCGGTGAAAGAATTCGGACATCGCTGCTTGCAACTGCGTAGGAAATATTCTTAGCAAGTGCGGTAATTCTTTCAACCTTTACCGCGTTTCCTAATTCAATTTCGTATCGTGTAACAGTTGGACCACGCATGAATCCGGTAACTTCGGCATCGATTTCAAATTGCTCAAAAACTTCAGTAAGCGCGGCAACTACAGTGTCATTTGCCTTTGATTTAGCTTTTGCCGCAGGCCCTGTGCGTAGTAAATCCTGGGGAGGAAGTGAATAGTGAGAATCTGCGGTGAGCAATAACTGTTCTGGGCGTTTGGCCGACGCTGGGGCGCTAGTGGATGCGGCAGGTGCTTGTGTATTGCGCGGAACTTCCACCGTGAACTCTTCATCGAATTCTTCTTCATCCAGGTCATCATCTTCTGCAGCTTCATCAGCGTGATGATTCCAAGCAACAACCGGAGTTTCAAAGGGCGGAGTATCGGTGATTTCAAAATCTGATTCTGCGCGCTGTGGTCGTTTAGACCAGAGCCAAATAGAAGTATTTTTGGCACGGATAGCAACCGATGAAAGTGGAGTTGCAGTGGTAACTAGAACTGCGAATAAGAAGAGTGCAAATAAGAATGGGTAGGCCAACATCGAAGTCATTAGCGCTTCAAGTGGCATGGCAACTGCATAACCAAGCCAACCGCCACCTTGGCGCATTGCAGTTGCACCGGTTGGGTTTATCGCACCAAGTGAGCCGTTAAATAAATGCGCCAATCCTGTTGCGCTCACAATCATTGTCACAATTCCAACAACAATTCGTGAGGTTGCCTTGTGATCATCAGGAGTTCTAAATAATCGAATTGCAAAGTAAATTGCCACCAACGGCGTGAAGAAACCGATTCGGCCGAAAGCGCCATAAATAACTGCATATATATTGCGGCCCACAAAGTTATCTGCGGCAAACCAAGTACCAGCAAAGGCTGCAAGTGCTAATAAGAGAAGTAAGAAGGCGGCGCCATCTCGGTGGTGTGCCGGATCTAGATCACGTGCTCCACGTCCAAGGAAACGAACGGTGGAACCGAGCGCCTTAGCAATTGATTTCCAAACAGTGCTTAAAGCGCGGCCAAGAAATGAGAATGCCGTGCTGGATGCCTTGCTCGAGGATGCGCGTTTTTTCTTAGCCACACCTTTAATCTTAGCGGTCAGACCTCAATAACTACGGGAACGATCATTGGACGGCGGCGATGTTTTCCACCAACCCAGCTACCTATAGTTCTGCGTACGACTTGGGAAAGTTGATGAGTTCCATTTACGCCTTCTGAAACTGCGCGCTGTAAGGCTTTTTCAATTTGGCCTTTAACTTCATCAAAGAGCGCTTCATCCTCATTAAATCCACGCGCATGAATATCAGGTCCAGCGATGATTTTTCCACTCTGCGATTCAATTACTACAACAACTGAAATAAATCCTTCTTCACCAAGAATACGACGATCCTTAAGGGATGATTCAGTTATATCGCCGATGCTCTGTCCATCTACATATACAAAGCCACAAGGAACAGATCCAGCCACACTCGCCTCGTGATCTACCAAGTCAACGACAATCCCATTTTCGATAACGAAGGCGTTTGCTCTTGGCACTCCCGCTTGAATAGCCAGTTCGGCGTTGGCTTTTAGATGACGCCATTCACCATGAACCGGCAGAGCATATTTAGGTTTAACAATGTTGTAGCAGTACAACAACTCCCCCGCAGCAGCATGGCCAGAGACATGGACCATGGCGTTGGCTTTATGTACAACTTTTGCACCAAAACGAGTTAACTCGTTAATTACGCGAAATACTGAGTTTTCATTTCCTGGAATTAGTGAAGATGCCAGAATTACCGTGTCACCATCACCAACTCTGATTTGATGATCGCCATTAGCCATACGAGATAGTGCAGCCATCGGCTCGCCTTGCGATCCGGTGCATATTAAAACAACGCGATCGTCATAGTTATCAAGATCTTTGGAATCAATAACTATTCCCAATGGAACCTTTAGATAGCCCATATCCTCGGCTATCTTCATATTGCGCACCATTGACCTGCCAATGAAGACAACCTTACGATCATGAAGGGCTGCGGTATCAATAACTTGTTGCACGCGATGCACGTGAGATGAGAAAGATGCCACGATCACACGACGCTTGGTCGCGGCAATAACTCTATTAAGCGCCGGCATAATTTCGCGTTCGGCTGGAGTAAATCCAGGCACATCTGCATTTGTAGAATCAACTAAGAATAAATCAACGCCTTCATCGCCTAAGCGAGCAAAGGTACGCAGATCGGTGATGCGCCCATCCAGCGGCAATTGATCCATTTTAAAATCGCCAGTATGTAAAACAGTTCCGGCCTTTGTATGAATTGCGATCGCAAGGGCATCAGGAATCGAGTGATTTACGGCAATGAATTCGACCTCAAATGGTCCGATATCTTCGCGCATACCTTCTTTGACTTCACGAGTAAGTGGAGAAATACGATGTTCTTTTAACTTTGCAGTTACTAGTGCAAGAGTTAAGGCTGATCCGTAAAGTGCAATATCTCCACGCTCGCGCAATAGGTATGGAGTCGCACCGATGTGGTCTTCGTGTCCGTGAGTAAGTACAAGTCCGACTACATCATCTAGACGATCTCGGATGTAACTAAAGTCCGGCAAAATTAAATCGATACCCGGCTGATTTTCCTCCGGAAAAAGTACACCGCAATCAACGATCAATAACTTGCCATTGGTTTCAAAGACGGTCATATTGCGACCGATTTCGGCTAAGCCACCAAGTGCGACAATGCGCAACCCACCTGCTACTAATTTATCGGGTGTGCCGAGATCGGGATGTGGATGGGTCATAAATTAATTGTTATAGCGAGACGCCGCCGGCGATCAGATCGGTGCGCAGCTGCGCGATCTGATCTTGCGTTGCATCTACTAGAGGAAGTCTTGTGTGGCCACCAGGTAGGCCCATCATATTTAGCGCAGCCTTGGTAAGAATCGCACCTTGCGTGCGGAATGTTCCGGTGAAGACCGGTAGCAACTTCTGATGAATCTCAAGTGCACGTGCTGCATTGCCAGCAAACCAGGCGTTTAGCATCTCTTTCAGATCTTTACCGACAGTATGTCCGCAGACTGAAACCATTCCGACTGCTCCAACTGAAAGTAGTGGCAAGTTCAAGATGTCATCACCTGAATAAACTGGGATTCCGCAACGCTTAATAACCCAAGAGGTCGATGCAACATTTCCTTTGGCATCTTTGAGCGCGACAATTTGTGGGTGCTCATAAAGGCTAATAATCGTGTCAGGTTCAATTTCAATTCCACAGCGACCCGGAATGTCATACATCATTAGCGGTAAATCTGTGGCATCTGCAACTGCTCTGAAGTGAGCAGCAACGCCAGCTTGTGGCGGCTTGTTGTAATACGGAGTCACAACCAACAACCCATCGGCGCCAGCTTTTTCAGTTCGCTTTGCTTGGTTAATTGAATAATCAGTTTCGTTATCACCGGCACCAGATACAACGAAGATCTTTGGTCCGACTACATCTTTTACAACGCGAATAATCTCTTCTTTTTCTGAGGATTTAGTAGTTGGTGCCTCACCAGTTGTTCCATTTACAGCAATTCCGTCATGACCAGTTGCAACCAAGTGTGCAGCTAACTTTTCAACACCCGGCCAATCGATTTTGCCGTCCTTGTCGAAAGGGGTCACCATTGCGGTGAGCATGCGTCCAAACGGTGCTGCGATATCCATGGGTGAAACCTACCGTTTTACGGTGCGATCCGTCCAGATTTTTCGAATGCACCGTAGGTAAGTGGCATTAATTTTGCGAATTCGGCTTCCATTTTCTCGGCAACCATCTCAATTTCGCGTTGCGGATAGCTCGGAAAATGTGAACCTTCACGCGCGGTGCGAAGTGAAAGAAAATTCATAAGCGCACGGGCATTCATCGAGACATACATGGATGAATAAGTTGCTACTGGCAAGACTACACGAGCAACCTCGCGTGCAACGCCGGCTTCCAACATTTTCTGATAACTATCGTAGGCAATTACGTAAGCTTCTTTCATGGCTTTCATGCTAATATCAAATTGCTCTTGAGTTCCATCTACAAAGGTATAAGAGCCAGTTTTACCAACTTGAATTAACTTGCGTTCTTTTGATGGAATATAAAAAACTGGCATTAGTTCGCGATAACGACCGGATTCTTCGTTATACGAAGCGATGCGATGGCGCATGAATTCGCGGAAGACGAATATCGGTGCGCTAACGAAGAAAGTCATAGATGTATGTTCAAATGGGGAACCATGACGTTCGCGGGCAAGATAATTGATCAGTCCTGCCGAACGAGCTGGATCTTCGCCGATTTCATCCAATGACTGTTCACCTGCTGTCGAAACGCGCGCAGCCCAAATTACATCGGCATCGCTGGCGCTGGCTTTAACAAGTTCAACAGTTACATCGTCGCGAAAGATTATTTCCTGGCTCATAGGCGAAACCTTATAGAAAACGCGCTACCTCACCGCGGATATGTAGGGCAGAATG
>Ga0209107_10002042_pt1 | contig 11222 bp, 26 predicted proteins | sample LakErihyJuly2011_2_FD_187460 | JGI IMG/M metagenome (GOLD analysis project Ga0209107, IMG submission 187460) | Freshwater microbial communities from dead zone in Lake Erie, Canada - CCB hypolimnion July 2011 (SPAdes) (version 2) | ecosystem: Environmental > Aquatic > Freshwater > Lentic >... | reverse complement strand
ATCTATATTGAGCACAATTTCACAGTACAGTAGTTACACTGGATTAACGTTTGATGAAATCATATCGGGTGATTTAATAAAAACGTGGGGTAAAATAAATGAAGAAGGAGAACTCGAAACAAAAACTGAGGTTGACTTACTTTCAGATAAACTAAACGAACTAAGAAAATAATATGTTAACAGTAACATTTTTAAACATTATTGGTTGGGTATTTTTATTATCGATGTGGGTGTTGGTTGATAACATTAAAACCCGCAAGGTTCGATTTATTGTTAGAATGGTATTTGGTGGAATTGCATTAGTTTCATTCATTGCAGCGTTATCAATACAGATTGGTGAACAGATTGGTCAATGAAACAACATGAGAATAAAACACACATTATTATTGATGGTTGTTATAGTAACACTATCAAGTTTTAAGGATGTTCCAAAAGAAAAAACAAAGGTTAAACCAAAATCGTGCACTGGTCTGATTACATATGTTATGACATTTCAATGGAATGATAGTGTGGTTGTTGGATTGATGTTGGAGGATAGGAAAGAAATTGTAATTAAAACAAAAATAAAGGGTTACACTCCGGTGGTGAATGAACTTTATAAATTTGATTGTGAATTAATACCTAAAATAAAATGAAAGATAAAATTTTAGCAACACTATTAGTGTTGGGTAGTATATCGTTGATGTGTTACTTAATGATTGAATTTGTTTCATGGTTATTCCGTGGAATCTAAAAATAAAAAAAATATGGAAAAGAAATTAGGTAAAATCGAATTGGTACAATTTGGTCTTGGTGGTTATCAAGATTCTCAACTTGGATTATCTATCACTCTTGGTGATGGTGGTTGGGCAGTTGGAGACTTCAAGGGTAATTGGGACGCTGAATCAATTAAGTGGAGTGAAAACTGTCAGTGGACAGAAGAAGATAGGGATAAAGGATACTCAGAAACTATGAGGTTCCTTTCTAAACTTCTTAAAGACGCGAAGGTACGTAGTGTTGATAAACTAAAAGGTATTCCCGTTGAAGTAATATTTGATGGTAACGTATTAAAAGAGTGGAGAGTATTAACAGAAGTATTATGAAAAATAAAAACAACACTATAACTGTTGAGTTAAGCGACGAGCAACAAACTAAATTTAATGAGTGGAAATCACATATCAAGGCAATCTATGGTGAGTGCGGACTACTCACATGGAAAGTAACCCCTACGGGTATTGGTAGTGAAATTGTTGTGTACAGTCATAACACAAAAACAGAATTAGATTTAACAGACTTAGATAATTGGTAATGAAAAAAATATTAGGATTATTATTGGCAGGTGTTCTATTAACAGGATGTTACAAGGACCCACAATCATCAACAACAGAGGGTAATGGATTCCAAGTTGAGTTTCTATTCGAGAAGGATGGTATAAAGATGTACCGATTCTTTGATGGGGGTAAACATCATTACTTCACAACAACCGGTGAGACGATTAGTCCACAACATTCCGGTAAAACCAAATATGATGAGAACATTAAAATGAATTCAACGGACAATTTTTAAACTATGAAACTAAAAATTCAATTAAGCGAAGGGTTCCACACATGGATTCTAAAGAAATCAATTGAGATTGACACGGATAACTATCCTGAACTTCAGGGTATGGAAGAAGAACAGGTGCTGGAATACCTAAAAGAGAATTCAGATAATATGAGTTTCAACGATGGTGAAAAAACATATGATGACTGGACACTACATGACGAGTTGGTAGACCAAGAACCTTTATTCAATAAGGAAAAGAATTACGCAACCGACATTCATCTTGATGGAAAATAATATGATAATCGTTGAACACATATTGACATTTTTAATTGTCTACGGAATCGTGGGGGTTATACTCCTATGGTTCAAATCAAAAAACATTGAAGAATAATTTGGAAAAGATTTTTATCACAATTACGAAAGGCGAACTTGCCAAGATGAATAGTAAGTTGGACTTTGGTCCTGACCTGGTTCTTGGTAAAATCGGTGAAAAAATGTCGAGACAATACTTTGAGCAGGTTGGTGGTAAATTCATGAGGGAGTCTGAGGGTCGTCACAATGAATTAAAGAAGTTTGACTTTGAGATGTTAATCAGTGATATATTATTTAAAATTGAAAACAAGATAGATGCGTGGGTCATCCCCGGCAAATACATTGAGGACCCTAAAACTGGTCTAAAGTATTTTGTTAAGGGTAGAGACAATGGAAATATATTTGTTGAATTTAGTTCTCGAGGTGAAGACTCAGGAATAAACGCAACTGAATCTGATTTGTGGGTAAACTTCTTTCACCATTTAAACGAGATATGGATTATTCGTGTAAATAAGTTGAGGGAACTAATTAATAATCACGATTTTGAGATATTTTACAATGCGGGTGACGAAGATAGTGAAACACATGGTTATCTAATCAAAAGAGAACAATTCAAAGAGCACTTCAAAGTTATTCAATACGAGCGTGTGGTAATATAAATATTTTTTTGTTTATTAGGATATATTGATTATCTTTGACCTATGAATTACGACATCAACTTTTATCTCGGTCCTTTTAATGTAGTTAAAGAGTACGGAGAACGTGTTTATATGAAGAAGGGTAACCACTTGGATGCTAGCCGCATTTTTGATGGGCGACCCATACTTTTTTGGAAACACCGTGGACCAAATACTTTGAATGAACTTTTTGTTGATTTTGAGTTGGTTAATCTTTTATACCTTAATAGTAATGGCAAAACACGTCAAGATATTTTGGAAATAATTTCACTATGGTTTGTAAACCGTGAACGTGAAATCTCGGTTGATAGGGTTTCTGAAACATCATTGGATAAATTCTTTAAATGAACGGTTCGGTTAATCACCGTATAGTATGTCCAATACGATGAGAAGTGGTGTGATAACCATATGGAACTTCTGATAGGGAAAGGCTCTATTTAGATTGACTATCTATCCAAAAGTCTATTTCTAACCCGGTAACGGGGACAGCCACGACACCTGTAAGTTGGATAAATCAGGGTGTTATTTAAAATAAATCTATTATGAACGACGAGGACCATATTGATAATTGTGATGAGGACTATGTCCCAAAGGATAAACCCACATACAGTGATTCATTGGAGGATGATGATGAATAATATATATGAAGAATTATAAATCAAACAAGGAAATTATCGAGTATCTCAAACCATACACAGAAATGGATGGGATAACTTTAAAGAGTAAGGTTGTAATCGAGAAGGTGAGGGGTTTGGTTATGGACATTATGGTTGTTCATATCGATATAAAATCATCGTGGTTTGGAATCGGGGGGACCGATACAAGACATCAGACCATTAAACAACACCTAACCAAGAATGGATTTTGGTATAATGAAATGAACATGTGTTATATAAGACCGTACCATAAGAAGAATTGGCAATGAAATCATATATATGAACAATTTTAAACTTGGCAGGGGATATATTGATAATAGTATAATAGAAGTATATCCCAATGAATTAGAAGAATCTGTAAGAAGAAGAATAAGAAATACATTAAGGTATGGTATAGAGGCAGAAGAAGAAAGTTATAGAATACGTCATGAACGATATAGAAGAAGACACAATCCAATTGAGAATAATACCATAACTATTAATGAAGAACAACAAAGATTAGAGACTTATAGATTACAACATGAATTGTATAGAAGGATAGTTGATTCCAATAATACCATATAGTATAATACCATAAAGTATAAGATGAATATACTAACATTCATAGATGAACTGAGAAACACAGATGGGTACATAAGATACATCTATACCGAAGGAGGATGTTATAGGTTTCATATCCTACTAAAGAAGATGTATAAAGATTGTACCCCATATATTTCTCATAAGAAGAATCACATAGTAACAAGGTATAAAGGTAGGTACTATGATATAGATGGTGAAGTAAAATGTATGGATGGTGATACGGTTCTTACAGTAGATGAATTACCTACCGTGGAACGTTGGTCGTTCCGCAGGAACAACCTGATTGTACTGGATGAGTGTCCGGTATGTGAGGAACCATTGGTTTATGATTCTAAAAATAACCCCTAAAAAAACCCCGTTTTTAACCCTACTATCCAGACATTTTTTGTCGTAACGAAAATCCCCTACTTTTGTCAGGTCAAAATGACCGGATTTTGGGCTGGGCGTATTACAATGCCACTTTCCCCCACTTTTTACCACTCAGTGACATTTACCCTGGGATTGTACCTTGTGTGAAGTAAGGACATAAATTTAAATTTCCTGGAAATGTATACTATGGATATCGTTATATCGGTCCTAAAATAAAAAACCCCGTCGTATGACAGGGTCTATATATGTAAATATGTATATGTGATTTAGGACTTCGGTGTCTCGTCGTGGATACTAATACTGACACCGAATTTTTCGAACTTCTTTTTGATACCGTCGATGACTTCGTCCTTTCTATTGAGGTCTCCGACCTCTGTCATACGGACGTATAATCCGACGTTTAATTGAAGTTGATTAATGGTGTCCTTCGGAAGTACCTTACCGTAGTTCGGTGTGACTATAGGTTCCACTTGGTCCATCCCACGGATGGGACTCAGTGTGTATGACACACCATTAATTGAACCTTTTTGGTGTACCTGATATGCCGTCATACATCTCTTCTTCTTAATACGAATCCATTCTAATGTCTCCTCATTAATCTTAGGTATTACATTGGAATCTATCTTTAGGTCCACCACCCCCATTAGTACATCCTGAACTAAAGGGTACTCGAATCTCAGGTTCTGTTTATTTTGGTGTGGTTGAAAGTTCATTATGTCTATTCGTATATCCACACCTTCAGGTGTATAGTATATTGCGGTAATGGTGAAACTTATATTAAGGTCACCATACCCCTTGGACTGTAAGTCCATTGAGATGACCTTTAACTTTTCATTCACTATATCATCCGTTATTGTTGGGGATGTTATAAATAAATTCATCACCATACCAGTCGTTGTGGGGTTGATATCGACAACTTCTATACCGTTTTCGTTGTACCCCCTGAAGTCTTGTATCATTTGTTCTACCTTTTGAGTATCGTCCTCATTCAGTAGGTTTATTAGTTTCTGTGTCATACATATAAATAGTTCTGTCATACACATCCTTGCCAAACAAAATCGACAGTGTTAGATGTTACAACACGGGTGTCCTTGCCAAACAAAATCCAGGATACCATCCTGAGTCAGGTTTCTGTGGTAACGAAAAAAACCCGTAGGGTTACCACGGGTTTAGTGGTCCCCCATTGTGGAATGGAGAACCCACGTAAAGTTATCCTATTAAGATAACAATGACTTGCGGAAATCCATTGCCTTCTTTCTACTAGAGAAATTCTGACTGTAACGGGTACCGTTCTTAATCACACGTACACGATATGAATAACCATCGTGGTAGATGTGATGCGACACAGGTTCGTATGCAGTTACCTTACCTGGTTGTCTCTGAGTGATTTTTTTGTTTGCCATAATATTATCAGTTTTATATATAAAATATAACCAATAAATCTGACATTTCCAAATCCCGTTACAAAATATTTCAAAAAACTATTGCCAAACAAAATCCTGATTCTGGGGTCGTCCTGAGGAAGGTTAACCCTTGCCAAACAAAATCGACCATCTCAGGTCCCGTCGGACGGTAATCCTTGCCAAACAAAATCGTCACCTGTCTTCAGGTCCATCAGGGTTAGTACCCGTTGATGATATCCATCTCGCGGATTCCATTACTACGTCTCTTAGTCTTGGTCATCTTCGCAAGGTATTCTTTAGTTTCCTCTGCGTTGGTAATCCCATGTAGAACGAAGTTCTGTTTGAGGTGTTCCGACGTAGACATGTTAATGGTCGACAGGTCCAAGATACGTTGGAAGAATGGTTCCTCCACCATCATGGATTTGATTCTGAAGTAATGAACCTCTTCTCGGGTCACATTCAGGATTCCTCTCTTCTCCACAAGGATGTCATCATAGAACCTGTAACTCCAACAGTAGATGTCCAAGACTTTATAAATCAGGATTATTAATAAGGATACTCCCAAGTACTCATGTACGTATACTCCTCCTACTGTTAATGCGTACCACCCAAGGTTTAACCATTGGGATGGTTTGATAATTAAATTCGGTTCCATATGGATTTATTTTAAATTAATATTTCTTGCCAAACAAAATCTCGGATTACATACTCACCGTCGAGAATTTCCGATTGAAGGACTTGCCAACCAAATTGTTGAATTCTGTGCTGTCCAACAGGTATACTTTCGTGTCGTTCCCGTAGACACCAGTCTTCCATGCGTCGTACAGATGTTTACCGAAGTCGGTGTCCTTAATCCACAACTTAGTGGAGTCCATATTAGTTATGGTGAAGTCCGACTTTATAATTAAGGTTTGTGGTGATTGGCAACCAACGATTGCCAATCCCATTACTATGAATAACTTTTTCATTTCTTCTTTATTTCTTTTAGTATCGACAAAAGTACGATAACGATGATGATTCCTATTACTATCATTTTACAAGTTCTTCTTTATAGAATTCGAAATCGATGAAGTTGTTTGTATCATCCTCCTCGTCTTCAGGACCCTCAATTAAGAAGTCCACCGCCATTCCTATTACATTACCAAAATCATCCTCTGCCGTAAACAACATATATGAACCATCTCCTATACCTGATGAACACACCGCACCCTCGTCATACACACCATATGACTCTCTGGTCAAAGTTCTCTGTCCCATCTTGTCATAGAACTCATCACCTTCTTCACCTCGAGAACAAGAGAAGTCAGCCCCACCCTTTTCAATTGGGTGAGAGTCATTACGATATGATTCACTTGAGAAGAATCCACACTGACCAGAATCAACACCAATTGTTGCGGGATGTGATTCCCACTCAAGAGTGTCGTTTGTGTGGTCCTCGTGTACTACAAGTAACATTGAGTTACGAACTCCCCAGTCACCTAAGTCGTGTCTTTTACAGAACACATTATAGTTGCCAGGTAATACACCATCAACTATGGCCTGACACCAAGTTGGAATTGTGTAACAAGGGTCGGATACAACGACCTTACTGTTTAATTTAATCTTGTCCATTGTTATCGGTTTTAAATTGATTTGATATTAGTAAATCTAAAATGTATGACAACTCATATATGTCGAGTTCCCCTAATTGAATTTCTTCTTCCTCAACCTCACTGGTACAGATAACAAACTCACCCCGTAACCCGACCGCCGCGTATGACACACGAACATAATCATCGTCCCAAGTTGATATAGTTACCCAAACTCTAAACATCTCGTTAAAATGTAATTCATCTTGACCGAGTTCACCTACGAATCGTTTGATATTGTTTATAATATCATTCTGTAAATCCTGTACTTGTTGTTTATATGACATAATATTTTGGTTTTAGAGTACGAAGTTAATATTAATTTTAGAATATTCCAAATCTTTTATGATATTTTTTTCTGCCAAACAAAATCGACCACCTGTCACCATCCTGAGGACGGTTAGTCGTTCCTCTGTTCTTTCCGTTCCAAGTACTTTCGGTACATCTTCGCCGCAACCGCCAACCTCTGTGGTTTAAAAATGTACACAGAGTTTAATCTTGCCATTGCGATTCTAATGAATTGTGCTCTTTCGTCCATGACTCCAAATTTAATTGTTCAACATTTGTTTTAGTAATCGGATGTTCTCCTTTATCTCACTGTCCATTGAATGAACCAATTTCTCTTTTGCTCTTGCCATGAATTCCTCGTTGCCAATCAAAATCGTGACATCTGTCCCAACCTGAGGATGGAATTCAATCTTGTCAACTATAACTCGGACATCTTTGGCCTTCTTATCCTTACGATAGAATGGAGTCCTTGCGTAGATGTATTCACGGACCAATGATAATTTGATATCATCTAAGTTCTCCTTGATTCTCATCTGCATGATTATCTCCTCCAAAGATGCCAACTGTTCGAATGTGTTCTTACTTTCGTTAACTAACTTCACATATGTTTCAGTGAGGTCCTGTAGTTCCTTAGAAATATTTAAATCCTCACCTTGATTAATGAATTGATTGTAAGTACTGATTTCACTTGAGGTACCTACGATGTTTGTGAAAACACCTTCGATTGTTTTATTTACTCGTCCCATTTATTCTGTTTTTAAAATTTAAAAGTTTGCCAAGCAAATTCTCGGTTGCCGCTGTCCCGTCTGTTTTTTTCTCATATTCTTCAGCGAATGCTGCTGTTTCATCTAATAGAACTCGTTGTTCCATACTTTTTGCTCTGTGGAGTCGTGAAACATTAAACTCCTCAAACCATTCTTCAAACGAAACCCTCTCGGGGGGTTCTACTACTGACCTATGTTGTGTACTATGCATTTTCTTCTTTCTCTATTGTGATGTTATTATCTACGAGGTACTCCTCGTATTGTTTCTTAATCTCTACTTTGTCTTCGTCCGTTACATAATCGTAATTGGAAACGAAATCATCTGGTGAAGTATTCTCGTCTGCGTGGTATTCAATGTTACTTTCCAACTCCATCCAAAAACATTCATTATTAAGAAAATATAATCCTTCATTGTATCCATAATCCTCCTCCTCCATTATATCTCCTTCTTCGTTTATTGTGGTTTTACCCGCAAAGTCGCAACCACCCTCCTCATATGTAATAACACCTGATACCCCATACATCTTACATAAAGTGGCAAGGAATAAAATTGGGGGCGACCACGCCGTTTCACAACTAAATGAAATAGATTCATCATCAAATGTGTAATTACATTCATCATATGAGATGTCCCATTTAGTTCCAAACCAAGATGTGTTTGCGTCATACCACTCACCCTTATCATAATCTTCCGCTGTAACAGATGGTTTAGTCCCAATCAATGCGGAGAATACACCACGATTATTATCATCTGGATTCTTTGAACTCTCAATGATTCGACTTAATTTTTGGATAGTTTTCTTATCCCCTTGAATTTCTATAAAGTTATTACACCAGTTTGGCATGAGTTCTATTTTTTATATGTGATACAAAGATATAAAGAGAATACCATTATTCCTAATGGTATCCCCATTATTTTTAATTTACCAAGATGCGTAGTATGAGTAATCCGAATACGCCTCTATATTATCTGTTAGTTCTTCGGTAAGAACATTGATAGTGTTTTCGATGTCCTGTTTATACCAATCATCGATAGTATCTGAACCAAAGAAGAACCCCTGTGTTGGTGGTAGAATTTCCATCACCTCATCCACATTGTCATACACTTCGACATCAACCATATAAGGTTTACCATCTTTCCAACCACTCTCAACTTGAGTTACCGATTTGGTCGATGCGTTTAGGATTTCTAAAACCTTTTTACAATCAGAGAGTAGTTGTTCAAGATGGTCTCTTGATACATCGTACCTCACATTGTCTACCAATTCTTCCGTATTGGCACAGAACCATCCGTGAATTTGGTTCGCCTTTCTCCAATACATTATTTCTTCAGTAATATAACTTATTCTTTCAGGTTTGATGTCTGTGCGTAATGCATTACCCTTTCTAACTTCAACCGAATGTGTTTCTTCAGGACTTTGATGTTCCCAGTTTTTAACATAGGTCTTTTTCGACAAATACATATCTAATCCCATTTTCTTATTGATTTAAAATGTTAAACAATTCTATTCCTTTTTTCATTAAACTTTCTGCTCTTTGGTCTCGTTTCATTTCACTTGAAACATACATTGAACTATCGGATGATATACCCAAATCTGACATCGAGAAGTTAAACTCCCATTTACCACCCACAAGTCGTTCACCTGTAAATCGTTCAACTGCGTTGTAACATTCGTAGGTCATTTTTAATTTACATCCACTTACTCTTGTAATGTCTTGGATGATTACTACATCGTGAGATTTATCTCTTGTGTGTAGTTTACTTCGATAAAGTTCTTTGGTCTTTTTCATATTAAATTTGTTTGTGATACAAAGGTATAACATTTATTTTATTATACCAAATTATTTTTAAAGTTTTTTTTATTTATTTTATGCCAAACAATTTTCACCTTTTCCTTCTGTGATATAAACGCCACTTTCAATTGTGTGTAATTTCGGTACCCCATCATTATCCATGATATGACCATCGAATATCCAGTTAGGTTGGACACGTGGATTATAACGAACCCTTCTACTTTCATCCGTGATTGGTTTACCTGTGTAAATCTTAATGTCCTTACATAGTATCCACGCACAAACTGTTTTGTGTGCACCATCGAAAATTTTCTGTGCGGTACTCTTGTGGTTCTTAAATGTACACTCGGTCATTACCATTTGTACTTCATCAGGACTATAGTAGATAACATCACCATCAGGATGTGTTACCTTCCACTTCAAATAGTTTTTACCTCTACCGAGATTGAAACGAACTTTAATACTTTTCATATTTTTAGTGTTTAATGTTTGGTAATACAAATATAATACGAATACTTTTATAAACCAAATTTATTTTAAACTTTCTTGCCAAACAAAAATCCCCCTGTGACGGGGGACCTTTTTATTCTTTCAAATCAAAAATCAATTCGGTGTAATCCATTGTACCTGTGGTCAATTTCGGGTTCTCCTTCTCTACCGAGATAACATCTCTCGCCCACGAACCAACAATTTCGTTCTCATCTTCACCTCTAAAATCTCCACCACCTTGTCCGTTACCTTCACATGTTAATAATGGTAAAGGGTGAATCTTTGTGCCTTCCCAATCCTGAATTTCGGGAACCTTGTTTTTATCCACGAATAATTTTTTAGAGTGATTTAAAATGTACGGGTAATCTTTAGTGTTTCCCACTTTAGGTTTAACCTCGTTGCCGTCATGACAAAGTGAATACAAATTTGCATCGTACTCTTTACCTTCTTGAATGATTTTTACTCCAGGTTCCACATCCGCATAATCACCAGCCCAAACTACACGACTTTTATAGTTTGTACCTCTACGAGTTAATTCTTTTTCAAATGTAGAAACATAAGTGTTTCCTTGATAAGAATGTTCCATCAGTTTAAGTCCGTTGTCATATTCATGTGAATATACCCACGACTTTACTACTTCTTGTTCTCCGTCTTTAGGTTCGTTACCTAATACGACTGCTTTAAAATACTGACCCATAATTTTAATTTTTTTGTTTATGTTTTGATTACAGTACAA